>Ga0214921_10005592_pt1 | contig 17696 bp, 7 predicted proteins | sample LL1505_MetaG_FD_177992 | JGI IMG/M metagenome (GOLD analysis project Ga0214921, IMG submission 177992) | Freshwater microbial communities from Lake Lanier, Atlanta, Georgia, United States - LL-1505 | ecosystem: Environmental > Aquatic > Freshwater > Lake | place: USA: Georgia | collected 2015-05-28
TTGTTGCATATAATTTTCACCGGCTTCTACGGTTGGCACATGATGATATGGGCATTCGCCGGGTTCAAAATCTCCGCCTTCAATATTAAATTGACATGCTGGAGTTTCTGGGCAAGCCCAAAAACCAACAGTTGCCTTCTTTGTAGAACTACCGATTTGAATATGAGGTGTTGAAAGGTCTGAATCTTGACCGGGAGCGGTGACGTTCTTAGTGTCAAGATTTTCCTCAATGCCAGCAGGATTATCCTCTGATCCAAAATCAGTTGAAACAAAACGATAACCGTTAAGATCTGCTTCTTTGCGATCAATTTCAATTGTGCTACGAAGTCCACCATCAGATTCAGTTTCATAAACAACAGAATCTGGTTTAATTTCAACTACGCGACCAATTTCTGGAATTTCATAATTATGAGCATGAATTTCATATTCTTTGTGCTCTTCAAGTTCTTTGCCAGAATCGTCTACCCAAGTATGAGTAGAGTCATCTTCTTCTAATTCCTCAGGCTCGCTAAAAGAATCAACGGATCCGGGCATAACTTCCATTGGACCTTCATCAAGATTTAAAGCTTGATAAAAACTAGCAGTAGTACTCATGTCTGTGCTTGTTCCATCAGCAGGAATTAAACTTTTATCATCCCATTTATGGCCGCATGAGCGGCATTCGCATTTACCAGTAGGTTGATTTACAAGACCGGTAGTATGACCTTTGCATTTAGGACATGTACCGGCAGCAGAATCAGCAGCATATTTAAGAACAGATTTAATCATATCATTTCTTACATGAGACATGATTGGAGGCGGCATAGCGCCGGGGCCAGCAGGGTTAAGATCAGCAGGAGTAGGAGCATTCATATCAGGAATTCCGGGTGCAGGGCCACCGGGACCGGGAGGGCCGCCCATACCCATATCTCCACCGGGAGGTGCTGGTGCACCGGGTGCGCCCATGCCTTGCATTTGCTCTTGTGGGCTAGCAGCCATATCTTCAGGCGCAGCATCAAAAAGCTCATCCTGATTAGCAATTTCTGCCCAAATTTTAGTAACTTCTGGATTAGAAGGCTCATTAAACATCATGTCTTCTAATTGGGCAACTTGCTCTTCATCAAATTGTCCAGCTTCAAGCATTTCATGAAGGTGCTCAATAAATGCGTTTTGTTGCTCATCTGTATGGGGACCCTGTGTATGTGATCCTTTTTTCTTTTGTTGAACTTGTTGCATAATTTTTTGTTCAGCCTGCTGTTGTTGTTGTTGATTTTTTTGAGTCAATTGTTGAGCTTGCTGTTGCTCTTCTGGAGTAAGCGGAGCGGTCTTATTAATTAGGTTAGGGGAAGTCTGTGTTTCCCAGCCTGCGGCGGCTCCAGCGGCACTAGCGGGACCGGCTTGAGGATCAAATCCATGAGTGGATGGATCTACTACATTTGGCTTAGTTGGTTCTGGAGCCAATGTTGCATCGGGCATTGGAGGCATGCCGCTTCTTGGAACCATAGAAGATGGTCCAAACTGCGCTGCGCTTTCTTTGTTATTGCCCTTTAAATCATCAGATTGAAAAAGTAATATTAATTCGTTGTCTTCATCTGGAATGGCGTCATCTAAATAGTTTGGAAATTCTGATTCAAGTTTTTCATGAATTGATTTAACAATAGGATCATTTAATCCAGATTCTTCAGAATCAAAAAATTCCATTAATAATGGCAAAAATGACATAAAGTGTTGTATTGACTCGGACTCTAGGGCTTTCTGATTTTCATGTTCGTGTTTATGAAAATCATATGTTACAACCTGCCTTTGATGACGTTCTTTGGCATCATCTTTACCCCGTGGGTCGTTTGTTGAACCAATGCCATTAACATCTTGAAGACCATACAAAGCATCGCTATTATCTTGATCCGACAATTGATGAGGGTCGATGCCACTTGATCCGCTAATTGGATCAGCATGACGTTCTGAAATGCTAGATGGACTTTCGTAATTTTCTCCATAAGTGGCTACCGTATGACCTAAGTAACCCAATGACATGGGAGTAACTACATCGGTTGGCGGAGTAAAATTGTCAACTGCTTTTTCCATTGCATTATAAGGGTCGATAGTATCGTCATCACTGCTACCCGCACCAGAATCACCAGAAGATTCGCCACCGCCATGACCCAAAACATTCTTCATAAATCCGGCGGCGCGACTAACTGCTGGAGCGTATCTAAGTGCCTTTAATGCATACGGTGCGGCTCTAGCAAGCAAAGGCCCAGCCATTTCAAGGGCGGCAGCGGCACCAGCGGGAATCCAAGCCGAAGTTTTATCCAAGCCAGATAAACTGTTTGTTCGAACAACATCATTAATAATATCTGCCATGTGAGGATCCTCTACTCCGATTTGAACTGAGCCTTGTGTGATTTTTGGTCGAATAACTGACCAATACTCTTTATAAGGCCGAAGTTTGCCATTTTCTTCTGGATTTTCTACCCAAGCATTAACGGCGATTAAAGCCTCATGTAAATTATCTGTAATACCTTCAGGCATTGGCATAGAATATTTGTTAGCGGCTTCTGTAAGCTCCTTAGAAGGCTCTACAATGTCAACGATATCCCAGCCTAGTTGCTCAACAGGAAAATTATCTGGTTCTTCATCAAGCCAAGGCGCTGTAGCAACTTTATTTGTTGATTGATTAGGCTCAGCTTGAGCGTTTTCAAAATCTTCGACAACTTGATCCCAAAGATCTTGATTGTCATTATCTCCGGGATCGCTCCAGCTATGCTCGCCACTACTACGAACAGATCCAAGTATTTCATCTCTACCCATTGGGCTACCTTTATCTCCGGGCTTCCATTGATTATCTTTTACAGGATGGGTCTCGCCAAGGCCAGCAGGCTCTGTTGCTTCATCAAGCTCAGCAATTTCTTCCCAATCTATTTTATCTTTAAGCCCAGCAAGAATGCCTTCGCCAAGAGGATTGCCGCCCCTATCGCTTGATGCTCCATCAAGGGGAGTATTGCGCTCAGTCATTTCTGAATTAATAGGAGAAGGTTGACCGCGATAAGGGCGACCACCTGTACTAGAACGCAAATCATAACCGCATTCAGGGCAGCTATTATGAACCGTCTCAGGTTGAATTTCGCCCTGCTGAAAGAAAGCTCCGCATTCGGGGCAATCTATTTCGTCATAGTGGTGCTCAGGACCTTTATGATCCATGAGGTATCCTAGTACTTAACGCCAGCGTCTGATGTACGAGCGTGAAGCCTAAGAGTGGTAGGCTTGGTGTCTGCCGTACAAACAAATTTTACTCGCCAGTATGGAAGAATAATGGCTTCCGAAAACCCAACAGCACCACCGGCACTATGAGCGTATGCGGCAGCTTTTGTAAAATTAGAAATATCCCAATTGACTCCATCAGGACTTTGTTCGATATAAAGGCTTCCACCGGTATCACTTGATACTGAACCCGTAATAAGATCGTGAGTATCAGTTTTCAAGAAATCTGAAACAAAGGTCTTTTTATTAGTACCACTGTAATCTACAGAGGTAAAAGTTGAGCTAGGTGATGCGCCAATGAATGCCATTCTATAAGTTATTCTTTCGTATTGGGTTATTTAGTAGGTTAATTGATGACAATCCAACCAGAACCAGTTGATTGAACTGTCAAAGATGAATATTGAAGGCTAAGAGTTTTTGTAGCTAAACCGTCAATTAAATCCGAACCGCTTGCCGCAATAGTAATAGTTCCGGCACCACTATTCTTAATATTGTAAATACGACCAGTTACGCCTGCCGCTGCTGCCGTTGTTGTTGCGGCTGGAAGGGTGGCTGTAAAGGTTCCGGTAGTGTAATTCACAGTATAATGAGCCGTTGTCAATGTTATTGATCCGGGATCTGCAACATAAGGTAGTTGAAGCGCCCCGGCTGCTCCAATTGCGGCAAGTGTGGTACCGCCCACATTTTGCCATTCTTGAAGGTTTGTTGTTTGTGTTGAATTGGCCCTGACTGTTGTAACAACAGCATCCGATGTTGCATAAAATCTGGCAGTACCACTAACTCCGCTAATGAGTGTACCTGCGCTTGAACTGCCAAAATAAAGTCTTCCTTGCGGATCTATCCAAGCTGTTGTATTACCTGAACTGTCTTGCCATTCTGTAAGCTTGCCCGCTGTGTTTGCGGTGGGTTGTCCAACCCAAGGTTTAAATATTGTTTTTGAACCTACAGGCGCGGTTGGAGGGGTCGCCGTTCCTGTTGCAGTCGCATTTGTATCAGTATAAGTAATGGTATAATTGGCTGCAATGGCGTAATAACTTGCACTTGCATAACTTCCGGAAGTTGTACTTCTGTAAATACGATAGCTTGTTGCGCCCGGAACAATTGCCCAGTTAAGAGTAATTGTATTTGTTGCTGTTGTATTACCAGTTAACCGCGACTGTTCAGTTCCCTGAACGGTTTCAACGCCAGCGGCATTGATGGATGTCATTACATAATAATACGTTGTATTTTGAGCAAGTGTTCCGCCCGTTGCGGCAGTTGATGTGCTTGAAATAGTCGGCGCAGCAAGGGCGTTAAGAGAAATGTTGGTTCCGTAAACAGTTGGAGCTTGAAGCCTCGTTTCAGTAATAGATGTATTGCCAATAACAACTTGATTTGAAGCACCCGTAGAAGTTTGATAACCAATAGCTATACTATTGCTTACGGCATTTACTTGGCCGATTGCTGTTGACCCGGCTTCACGACCAACAAACACATTTTGACTGCCTGTAGTAACACCATTACCAGAAAAGTAACCAATAAACATGTTGGCAGTGCCAGTCGTATTACTTTGACCAGCCTGTTGACCAATTGCAGTATTAGTTCCTCCCGTTGTTGTTGCATTAAGCGCACTGTAACCAACTCCGGTATTACCCCCGCCGGTTGTCGCTGATGCAAGCGCACTTGCACCAACCGCAACGTGTGCATTTCCGGTTGTTAAAGCACCCAATGAGTTATAACCAATTGCAGTGTTAAGTGAAGCGGTTGTTGCGTTAAGAAGGGTAAAACTGCCGACCGCAGTGTTAGTTGCGCCAGTTGTAATACTTCCTCCTGAATTATTTCCAATAGCAGTATTGCCACTACCAGTTGTTAAATTGGAAAGTGCGCCATCACCAATTCCCGTTGACCAAATGGCAGAGGTGGTTGCGACAGCAAATGTAACGGATCCGCCAGTTACCCAAGAAGCATTAGTCGCCGTATCAATTGTGATTGTCGTTCCTGAAACACCCGAAACTTTAGTCCCTGTAACAATACCAGTGCCTGACACAATACTACCAATAGCAATTCCCGTGGCGCTTGCTACTACAAGACTTGTTTGACCAGCGCCAGTTGTAGCAGTTGCGGTTGTAGTTGTACTGGCAGTACCATTGTAAACCGCCCTTGACCCTGCAAGTCTACCAATAAAAAGATTACGAATAGATCCGGTTCCGCCAGTAAGCGCCGTAGGAGATGTTCTAATTTCAAAAGCAGAGTTACCAGTAGAATCCAAAATTTGATAAACAGGAGTTGATGCACTAATTGTTCTAATACTGATATTAATAGTGCCAGTCCAGTTAGTTGTGGTATCCACACTCAAACCCGTTGTGGCAGTTGGTTTTGGACCCCAAATGCCAGACGTAGTACCATTAATGGTTGTAATGGTTGTAGATAAACCACCAAGGCTGATGGTTACCTGATCGGTAGTATTAGTACCAGTAATTGTATAAGTAACTTGATAATAGTTTGAAGTTGATACTGTCGTTGAGTTACTTAATGCTGCCGCTCCAGATGAGCGAGTATACGCATAACTTGTTACAGAACCATAAGGACTGGGCTGCGTACCGGTAGCGGTGCTGTTAGGAATTGTAAATGTGGTGGTGCTAGGAACGGCAATAATTTGAGCGCCAGTTGTATTAAAACCAGTATTATTAGTAAATCCACTAATAATTGCAGTTTGATCTTTAACAAATCCGTGAGCGGTGGAACCAGTTGTGTATGTAACAGCCGATCCGAGCGTATTATTTACATTGGTAATAGTAATGCCGGTGCCAGCCGTCCATCCCGTAGATGTCCAAGTTCCTGATGCAAGAACTTCTGTAGTGCCTAAATAACCATTTTCTGTTGTTGAAGCTCCAGCGCCAGAAAAATAGTTTGGCGGGAAAAATGAATGATAACCCTGCGCTCCAGTTACAAAACTTGATTGATTACCGTTACCCGGTTTTAAGTTAATGCCTCTTGTAATACCAGTTGAGGTTTGACCAATATCAATGTTTGAAGTAGTTGAAACATATCCAATTAGTCTTCTTTGAGCGCCACCAAGTGTCGTGCTTGAACTAAATTGATGAAATTTATCAGTGGGAATGAGTGTAGCAACATCGGTGATAGTATCAACCGCTGTAGAAGAGCTACCACCATTTATCCATAATACACCATTATTGTTTAATAATGTACTGGCATAAATAATTGTACCTGACACGGAAGTAAATGTGGCAGCGGTATTAATAGTAATACTTGTTGACGAAGTATAACCTGTAATTGTGTAAGATGTTCCGCTAACAGTTAATGTTCCGTTGAGCATTGCTGGCAAGAACCCAGTGCCTGTAACTGTGGTGGTACCTGCTGCACTTACCGTTGTTGTGTAAGTGCTTTGCCATTCTTGAAGATTCGCCGTTTGAGAAGCGGCGCCTTTAATAACAACACCCTTATTGCCAATTGCATCAATATTGATTGTTTGAGGCCCAGCAGTAAAAGTATTAGCAGCATTAGTATAAACGCCATTAGTAACAGTGCCCGCATTGCCTGTAACACTTCCAGAAATTGCATTAGTTACAGTAAGATTAGCAAGCGTTCCAACGCTCGTAAGAGATGAACCGGTAACATTAGAAGCGAGTGTGGTATCGGTAATATTTGCTGCTGATACCGAACCTGCGCTACCATCAATGTTAATTCCCGTGAGAGACTGGGATGCGGAACTTCTATTAACAGCAATAGATGTTGTTCCAAGATTAAAAGACGAACTTGTATAAAATCCGTTTGTTACACTTCCCGCATTACCATCAATGCTGATGCCTGTTAGAGACTGAGATGCAGATGATCGGTTAACTGGAATTGACGTTGTGCCAATATTAATAGAAGCCGTAGCTCCTAAAGCTCCAACATCACTTGCGCTAGAAGTCGCGGTAGTTAAGACTCTACCCTTAGCATCTGTTGTAATTTTGTATACGCCCGCTGTTGCTTGAGCAGTACCAACAGCGGCGAGCGTAGGATTGGGATAAGTTCCCGTAAGATCTCCGCCAGCCGACCCCGTTGGAGTCCTAGAATCAGATAAGCGAGAATCAGTTGTAATTACTGCTGTGCCTGTGACTGATGCTGGGCTGATACCAGCCGCTGCGATTTTAGCACTTGTCACGGTTGCGTCAGTCGGTGTGCGTGTGTCGCTTAATCTTGAATCTGTTGTGATAACCGCAGTGCCAGTAACTTGAGATGGATTAATCGTAATTAATGATTGATTAATGCCAATGGTTGCATTTGTTGAAGTTCCAGAGAGAGTAATTGGAGCAGTAACGGCAACCGCTCCCGATAATCCTTGAGCGCCAGTATCGCCCTTTTGAACCATTAAATCCCAATTTGTTGTATCGGATGCAGGAGTTGCAGGATTTGTTGAATTAGAACCAGTTTTATTTACATAAGAGCTACCATTGTAATAAACAACATCATAAACATTGTAAGGCGTTGTTGGAGTGGCCGCCCAAGTATTCCTCCAAATAAAAGTTTGAAGGGCGATATAATTCAAATTGGCATCCTGAGCCAATGTAAGGCTCACAGGATGAATGGGATTTGTTAATTTGACATTATATGGCATTACATATATTAAGGATTTGAATCCTATACAATTGTGGCGACAGGAGTTCCCTTGCGAACCAAAATCTCATTCATTTTAACTTCTACATAACCTGTATTAATACTCAAATTTTGCATTTCGCCGCTTTGAGTATAAATCGTTGAAGTATTAGGAGTAAAATGCATTTGCAAATTATCTAACGCAGAAAGCTGTCCAATATTTAATTGTCCATCTCCAACAGAACTAACCCATTCATCGGCCCCAGTTGCTGTAATGCTTGCATCAATTAAAATTGACGCTCCCGATTGATCCACATTTGCAGCAACATCTTCACGTTTAAATAATTTAATTTGCATAAGTTGTCCAGTGCCGCCTATACTTTGTATTCCGCCCAAAACCTGTTCAATATAAGCCCTGACAATGTAAGTAGTTCCCGTAGTTGTATTTTCGATTTTTAATCCAAAATTAAGAGGGTCTCTGTTATTGATGTCGGGAACGGTTGTTTTATCAATTGTAAATTGAACCCAAGCAAAATTAGTAGTTCCAAGTGCATCATATAATTTATCCCATGCCGCTGCATATGTTGGGGTGTGCTGATTGTTAGATTTCGTGCTGACGTAAACGGCTTGTGTGGATTGATTATAAACCATGTCGCCTTTACCATAAGATACGCCAGAAACATATTTGCCTCTATAATCAGACAACGATGCAAGGGTTGTATTATCTGACCCATCAATCAAACTAATTTTTGGCATTTGAGGATTATTAACTCGTAAATAAACATGAACATTGACGGCAGATAAAGCCCTGCCGTTTCCTACATTTGTACCGAATGCTAATGGATATGGATCTAAATTAAATCCTCCATATAAAAGCATATTGGGACTAGTAATAGTTAAATCAACACCTTGTTGAAAACTAGTAGTCGGTTGCGAAATGCCAAGATTATAATACAGTCCATAAACTGATGATGAAGTAATTGTGGTTCCAAACGGAATGCCCGGTCCAGAAATGACATCTCCTACTGTTGGCAAAGGGGCCGAATTATTTGCAGTTACAAGAAAACTAGTTTGATTAGCAAAGAATCCACTTAATTTATAAGTGCCTCTTGTAGTTGGCACTGTATTAGAGCTAATGTAATATGACTCATTTGGTAAATTATAATAATAATATGAATTTGAATTTGGACCGTCTTGATTTACTAATGTAACGTAATTATAAGAAGAACCAGTAACAGTCCAACCACCATGAACATAATTTGTTAATTGAAAATAATTTGTAAAATTTTCAAAATTTGACCTGACATTTGCAATAGATTTTACAAAGACAACGCTTTGAGTCGCTCCCACTTTTAAACTGTTTAAATTAAATACAATTTTTGAAGTTTGAGGTTTGTTAACATTTAACCAAGTCATAGATTTGGTGGGCAGGGTGTTTCCAGTAAAAGTCAATTGAGATTCAGATAAATAAGATCCGCTTAAACTTGTTCCCATTCTGTCTATAGGTACAACTCCAGATAACTGTGTGTCATTTTCAAAAGCACTAAAATCGGTAAAAGATGTACTTAAACTTGTAGATTGAAGTCCGTAGTTTGTGTCAGTAAACGCGCAGTTACGAGTAGTTTGAGCAGATGTGGCCGTAATTGAGCCAATTTTCCACCATTTTGTTCCCGTAGGACTAGTTGTACGAGTTCCATATCTATAGATGACATATGAAGACGCGGTAGGAAGGGTGTTAGAACCTCCAATAGTTTCAGGATTTTGATAAGGGGACCATTCAAGACTGACATTGCTAATTGTCGCCGTAGTAATACTTTGAGATGGGCCGACCATAGTCTCTGATCCATCTGATAATTTTGCGGTTATTAAATATGAATAAGTTCCAGCCGCAAGTCCTGTATTAGCTGTAGTCGAACTAATTTTTGAAATAATTGGAGTTTCGTCATTAATTGGAATTAATCGTCTAGTTCCTGTAACTACGGGATAATTAGCGTTAGTTAAAATTAAAGATTTATTATTATCATCTGCGATTGAATCTTTCATAAATTTTTTAGTAGTATCAAAAATAAATTGATTTCGATTGTCGTCATTACCCCACCAAAGAGAAGTGCCAAGTTTAGAATAATTACTAGAATAATCAAAATTAACAGAGTTATTCAATACTCCACAAACATATCTTTTAATTCTATATAAATAATCAATTGTTGGTCTTGTTTCGGTGACTGTAATAAATTCCAAAGGAACTCCGCCTTCTTCAAGAAATACAGGCTTGCCATACGATGCATAAGTTTTAATACAATCTGCTAAAACGTTTACTCCAAGCGTTTTTTCGCTTCTTGTAACGGATCCAAACGTCCAAGTTTCAGATCCAGTCGTAGTATTAACAACATCAAAAGTATTTGTTGCAACGGCGGTAATCGTAAAAGTGCCATTGTAACCAGCAATACTTGATCCAGCAATAACAACCTGTTCGCCCACTATAAAATTATGACCGAGCGCGGTATATCTAACAAATCCTACAGACGGCATAGATTCCAAAGCACTGGTTACTGTATATGTTGTAAGAGATGGAATTGGTACAGAAAAAATATCAGTTGAATTTTGATATTGATGAGGACTTAAAAGATCTAAATAACTTTGAATAATACTTGGACGAAAACCACTGTTAGCGTCTTCGGCCCTTCCAAAAAAGATTGCGATTCCGGCAGTAATTGGAGTATTTGGATCAACGTTGCGAATTGCAGTTCTCATTGTTGACATCCAATTTGCCGCAACCTGCTCTTTAGTTTGATCTCTGGGAATGAGGGTCAAATAAGGTTCATAATATCTATCTAAATTAAACAAATCGGCGGTCAACCAATTTTTATTTTGACCATTAACCGTTCCCATATTAATCGGGCATAAGTAAATATTTGAAGTTGTCTCCGACCCCATTGTAATACGACCATTTCCCTTCCATTGACGAGTAAGCCCAAAAAGCGTGACGGTTTTAGTTGAGGTATTTACAGAGGCATTGTTAAATTTAATATATTCGGTTTCCCATGTTGATCCATTTAATCTTGATAATACAGCATAACCAAAATTTTGAGCAGATGGATTTGTAAAAGAAGGTGCGTCAGTATAAGTAAATGTCAAAGTGCTTGTAGATGAAGCATATGAAGCGGTGTACTGGGTTACGTTATTATCAACAGGCTCGTTAATAAGGCTGTACCAAGCGACGGCGGGATGACTTTTTACTTTAGTTGCCACGGCTTGCCAAAAGGTCGCCATAGCACTCCAGCGTTCTTCTTGAGAAGCCCAAGTTAAAAAATCAGGTTGATTTGCCGATACCCAAGTATTTGCTCCATTGACAACTACATAAATATCGTATTTAGCGGCCAAATCCAAAAAGTTTTTTAAATTATTTAATTGATCCGTGCGAACTGTATTAAGATCGCTCATAAATTTATCTAATTGTAAACAAATGCGAATAATATTGCTGCCATTGGCTTTTAAAACAGCAAAATCATATTCAATTGAAGGTAAGCCAACCACGCCATTAGTAACGGAGTGAGATCCTCCGGAACCTTGATCAGTAGAAAAACCTTGATAAAAACTAATTGTATTAGATGTATATTCAATAATTCCAGTATGTTTTGAAGATACGGCAGTTATTTGATTATAACCGTTTTTTGTCACATTTAACCCATCATATAATGGATCAACATTGCTTAAAATAATTTGATCGCCAGTAGTAGGTCCAATGGCAAAGGTTCCAGCAGGGATAATCTCATTGGTATGAACGGTAACTTTATACACAAAGGCGGTGCCTAATGGAAATGCGTAAACCCAATCAATCTGATTGACCGTATAAGTTTTATTATTGCTTAAAAGATGATCAACCCAAACGTCTTCAACAATATCACCATAGTTATGACCCCAACCAATAAATTGAGAACCATCGTCTCTAATGATGTTTCCAGTTGGATTACCTGAGCCATCTTTTTCTACTTTAAGACGTTGTGTAATCATGATTTATTTAAGGGTTAAGGGTGTGCGCAAATACAAGAGTTACGGAAAGGTTTTGTGGAGTTCCATTAATACCGCTGACCCAAAGGGCGATTTGATCAGTATCAGTAATTGTGTAAGATAATGACTCAGATTTATTAGATGTAGATAACGCCGTAAGCCCCGAAACAATATTATTCCAAAGCCCAGCCGGATTGGTAGAAGAATTATATAAATCGGAAGGAGAAGTGGTTGTTGAAAATGCAGCCTTTCTAATATCAAATGTGGCCGAAGGCGATGTTCCGGTGCCGCCACCAATTTTATACATAACTTTAACAAGTTGAATTTGAGAAGTTTGATTAGAAGCCGCAAATCCACTGGTTGCAAAGAAGATTGGAACGCCAAGGTCAGAGCCAGTGACAATGTTGCCCTGAATGGCAAAGCTTTGAGTAGTCTTAAATATATGAGAGTGATTACCAGTTGCAACGGTTCCGGAGGCCGCTCCAGTATTCAATACGGCGCTATTTCCAAGTCCAAGGGCCGTGCGAGCGCCAGACTGATTTGTTGAAACATTAACTCCTAGGCCTCCATTTGCTGTAGGCAAAATCAAAGACGAATCAATCATTGACGTTTTAATACCAGATACGGCCAATCCATTGGTTGTTGTTGTCAAACCCTCATTACTATTAAATTTTACAGCAATTCCGCTAGGCAAAGCTCCGGAATTAACAACAATCGACGCATTTGGCGAAGTATCGGCTCTAACTGAAATAGTTTGACCGGATTTGGTAATACCATCGCCAGCGGTAACATTAGAAGGAATGCCAAATTGTTTAAAAATTATTGATGTTGTGCCAATAGCTCCCGTAGTTGCAACATTTGCAAGCCAAGACGTTCCAATTTGATTTCCTCCGATTACTACCGTATAAGCGTTTCTAACCTCTGACCAAACATCCATGTCATCGGCTCGATTCCAAGTATTTGTATCGCTATAAATATAAATGCCATTTCTGTATGATGTGTCAGTTGGAGTAATTGGTTGATCTTTAACAAGAATTCGATTACCAGCGCTAAGATTTACTCCATCAATAGAAGTCGGAGCAGAAGAAAAAGTAATAGACGTTGGGGTTGAACTAGCAATTGTTAAAGCTGAATTAGTAACAGCAATAACAGGATCGTGAACAACAATTCCCGCCGCTATTTGATCTACATATTGTTTGGTAGCGGCATCGTCAGCATTATTTGGATAACTTGTAGTAGGAAGACCATTCAATTGATTGCCATTAAAATTAACAGCACTTGAAGGGTTGATTTTAGGCGCTGTAGCGGTTCCGGCAAGGTCCCCAGACAATTGAATAATGCCTTTAGATGATGTGGTCGCAATTGATAACTCATCAACAACCCTGTTACTTCCCGTTACAATAGCATTTCCGGAAAGAGTTGTTCCCGCACTAACAATTTTATTAGCAGCAGTTGAATTAGGACTGACCCCATTAGTTGTAGCAGTACTTAAATCAAGTGTGTGAGTGTGATCATAACGAGCAGTGTATGACCCTGTGCCAACATTGTTTGTAGTTGAAGGCGTTAAGGAAATTGATGAGTTTGTCGTAGGAACAATTGGACGGATAGTAATCCAATTTGCTCGCCCACCGTCTTTATTAACTAATAAACCCGATCCTGCATTTGATTCATCAATGGCAAGAAGAATATCGCCTTTATTCCAAGGCCCGGTGTTTTCTCCCGGATTAGTGACTGTGGTCCAAATTCCGGCATAACGAGTACCTTGTAAATTGTTAATACCAGTGGTACCTAAACCAGTTGTATTAAGTGTAATAATGCCTTCGTGATATTCAAGTGGAGAAACTGCCCCAATGACACCAGTGCTACCGGTATCACCTTTAGGAAGAGTTAAATTAAGAATTTGATTAGGCGAAGTACCAGTAATTGTTGCCGCAGCCAAACTTCCCCCCGTGACAGTTCCGATTGCAATGGCATTCGCAGGGCCGGGAGTGCCCGTATCGCCTTTAATTGGCTTAACAGCGCCAGATATAGCAACAACGGCTTGATTAGATTCAGTAGTTAAACTTAGGCCTTGACCCTCTTCAACAAGAAGGATCCTTTTAGTGCCTTCTATTTCTATGTTCATACCCCAGCAACCTTAATCCCCCCATAAAGCAAGGCCTCTGTTATATTAGGAGTCTCATTTGTTTTAGTAATAGTTAAATCGTACACGCCAGAATTCCAATTTAATCCAGCAGTATCGGTATCACTAATAAGGAGTCTAATTTGTCCGATGTTTTCAATTTCAGTTGGAAAGATAATGCGACCATTGGTTGATGACAAAGTAAACAACGAGGAACCCTGAGGTTTTTCACGAATAATCATTTCCGCCTTGTAAGCAACGGTCCTACTTCCCGAAGTGGAGCAAAAATCTCTAGGCGTGGTATTATCATTGGTTTCATAAAGGGTTAAAACTTCAAAGAAAGTCGCGCCCGACCAAATGGTAAATGTATGTTTTGCTGGAATGAGTGTCATATCAAATATTAACTGTACGGATTTGTCATATGTGAAGCAACAATTTTATATTATGGGGTAATAAGAACAAATGGACCCTGCGTAGCGGATGATCCGCCTACGGTTCCGGGAGGACTTCCTGTACTGGTGGAAGTAGATACATAATAATCGGCATTTGCAACCGTTAATCCCGTGCCATACCAAGCTTGATTTTGCAAATATGAAGAATCAGAAAGAATTGGAGCCGTTCCAGAGGCTCCAGTTGGAACCCAAAGCCCAATCCAATAGACAGTTCCCGCATTAAGAGTTATGGTACCAGTCATGCTTCCGCCAAATGTTCCAGTTTTAAGTCCTATCCCACCGCTTAGCGTAATTGTAGAAGTTTCCACAACGGTTGATCCAGAGCTAACCAAAAAACTGCCGGAACTATCATAAAGTCTAATCTTTCCATTAAAACTTGAATTTGAACTTACCGTATTGTATACTTTAGCCGTGGAAGATCCGGCAGTGATAGTAACAGACGCAGATGGAATAAATTTAATATAATACGTATAACCAGCGGTAGTTAAACTTAAATTGAAAACTCCTTGAACAATTTCTGGCCTTTGTTGAACGCAAGAGATTGAAATTTTGGCTGTATATCCAGTTTTAGACGCATTCAATTGACCATTATAATCAACATAATTTTTATCAACTACTTTATTAGTATTACTTAAAGCGACTCCCGAAGCAGTTGCGTCAGCATGAGACGTTAATACTTTGTTGCTTGTATCAACTCCAAAAATCATAGGATTACCCGAAGCCGCACTTTTTACTTGAAAAGTAGAGGTTGTATCAATAACGGCTTGATTGATTAAAAATTGTTTAACTGTAGTTGTGCTACCGGATGTATCAACATTTAATAAAGCTAAAGTGTTTGCAGCATTATTTACAGAAAAAACGCTGGATCCATTAGATGCTGGAACAATACTTTGATTGCCAGTAAATGTATTGTTTTGAGCAAGATAAGGAACTGTTGTTGAATCAACTCGTATGCCCGCAGACGTAGAAGACAAACCGGGTCCGGGAATATTAGTCGTATCTAATTTAATAGAAACTGTGGCTCCAGAAGAACCTCCATTATACGACAATGTATCAATGCCGTTGCCTTGGATTAATGAATTCGATACTGACCCGGCAGTTATAGAAGATTGCGCAGTCCAAACAGGAGCCGCTCCTGCGGTCGCGCCAGCAGTTAAAACATACCCGCTGCTAGAACTGTAGGCGGCAAGATCAGAGCTAGCAATTGTGTTAGTAGATAATAATTGACCCGATGAATCATTTTTAACAAATCCTGCCGTTGAAAACGGAGTAATTGTAACGGTCCCACTGAATGTTGGCGAAGTTTTAGGAGCGAGGTTTGTATCGGTAGGGTGAACGTGATTAGATAAAGCAAACCGCGTCCCAGATCCGGGAGATGCCGTGCCATCCATTGCTGGATTAGTGGACAAATCTTTTTGACCAAGCACCCATGCAGTTGTTGCAATATTTGTTGAATTATTATCAGCCGCAGGCGTGACCGACTTTGGCGTTCCAGTGAAAGTGGGAGAAGCAATAGGTGCAATAGTGCTAGTATCTACTGAGATGGATTTGGCCGTCGATCCATCATAAGTGCCGCTTGGAGTTAACCCGGAACCAATTGTGAGGACATTGGCAACCTTAGAAGCAGTAGAAGCAGTAGAAGCAGTAGAAGCAGTAGTTGCATTGCCAGCCAATGCACCACTAAATGTTGTTGCGGTAAGAGTTCCATTAGTTTTAAGTTCGCCGGAACTGTTTCTATAAAGGAATGTATCACGGGCGTTAGTACCATCGCCCCATTCAATTTTACCAGTATTTTGAATTGCTAAATTAGAATTACCAGCGTCGTTATTAGCTATGTGCAATCCGTAAGCATTGGCATCGGAACGAACAATATAAACTAAGTCATCGGTACGAATAACATTTGCATTATAACGATATAAAACAGTGTCCCCTCCAATAACAATTCCATTGCCACTACCAGTGCCAGTTAATTTAAGTTGACCAGTAGCATTTAGGCCGCCCTGAATTGTTTGAGTACTTGAAGGTTGAATCATTACAACCTTTGAAGTATCCAAACCAATTTGAGTTCCAGTAATGGTAATTGGAGAAATTTGTGTATAGCTTCCTGCGGGACCAGTAGGGCCAGTAGGACCGGCGGGGCCTTGAGCGCCTTGCGATCCTACTGGACCAGCGTTAAGACTTAAATCAACAGTAACCTTGGTTGAAGTTTGATCAACCTCAACCATTTGTTTAGTAATTTGAACCTCAGACATTATTCTTCCACGACCACAAGGCCTTGAAGGATGATGTCCACAACGCCAGTGGAATTATTTGTAATGGCGAGTTCGTATTTGCCCCTTCTCCATAGAAGGGCTTGAGTCTCTGCCGCAGACAAATTAATATAAATTTTACCTTGAGAAGCATTCAAAGTAATCTTGCCATTGCCTGTACTTAAAAGAAGCAATGAATCGCCCTTGGGCTGCTTAGTAATACTCATTGCCACAGAATAATTAGTTAAATTTTTATCAATAGTAATAGTTTCATAAAAACTGGCACCGCGATAAATTGGAAAATTATATTTGTCTGGAATAACAGTCATCCTGTTAATTACAGTTCGTTAAAGCTACAAACCAATATCCTCAGGTTCAATAATAATATCTTCAATATTAAAATCAATATCAAAATTCATTAATTGACCGCCTCCCTTCCTATTTCTGGATTCAATGCCCAAATTTCTGGTGTGCTAAGCGGACCGTCTCCAAGCGCCAAGGATTCAATAAGGTGCTGCATGTGCCTTTGACCGGGGCGACCAATGACCTTATCCTTAGTATCAGGATGATGATAGAAGGGCATTAGCATGCTAGAGAACCCAGCATCAGCCTTCTTTCTAAAAGGAATGGCATCTTTAGGATTAGATACGCCTTCAAGTCTATCCCATTGTTTGCCAATTTGCCTGCGAATATCTTTAGTATCATTAAACCAGCTTGGAATAATTGGCTTTTCTGATTTCTTTGATCGATTATCCCAATCAATGCCGTCATGAGGAACAGGAAGAAGAACGTGCATGTGATCTTTCGAAGGATGATGACCGGGCGCATGCCTCATAAGATTCTTTAGCCCTCTAGAAAATTGACCAAGAGGAAGGTGCCCGTATCCAGAGGCATCTCTAGCGCCCTGTAATTGACGTTCAGCCTTAAAGTAATCCCTTATTCCCATATCATCTTTTTTATGCCCAAGGGCCTTTAAAATGTCTGGGTTAATTGACCCAAGTTGACTTGTATGGGGCGCAAGGAAAAACCAAGCTTCATCAACCTGAT
>Ga0214921_10005593_pt1 | contig 17690 bp, 13 predicted proteins | sample LL1505_MetaG_FD_177992 | JGI IMG/M metagenome (GOLD analysis project Ga0214921, IMG submission 177992) | Freshwater microbial communities from Lake Lanier, Atlanta, Georgia, United States - LL-1505 | ecosystem: Environmental > Aquatic > Freshwater > Lake | place: USA: Georgia | collected...
ATCTCTCATCGCTGAACGGGTCACTCGATCGTGAACAGCAACTTCACAACTACCTACAACGTACGTCGGGAGAGGGCCCCCCGGGAGAATTCGGGAGGCCCGCGCACGGACTAAGGTCCCTGCACCTCTTATATCGACAGTTTAGTGAGGGGCATTGAGTGAAAAGATTGTTCCGCGTGCTCGAACGATTGTGACGACTCATCACTCAGAAGGCATGCACACTTTAAATAGTCAGATCAGGATGTTAGGCACAGCTAACATTCGGACGGCACCTTCGCTTTCTGTCTAAGGTACCATGAAGGATTGCCGGTCGCCCAAGAAAAAGGGCGGGTTTCTGTGTGGGCAAAGAAACCTTGGCAAGAAGCAGGAGAGACCGTCACGTTGACAGCTCTACATAACTCCCGCTTTTGACACCGTCATATGAATGACGCGCCCAGAAATCACTCGTCAGGCAGCCTGTCGGCGAGCGACCTCCTCCGACACTTCTTTCGAAACCCCCGCAGCGGTGGTCCGAATGATGGCGACCGTAGTGAGGATCCCACCGGCCAAGGCCGCAATGACGATAACACAGATGAGGTTGACCCCGAGCTTCTTAGCCGAGTCCGACTCTGAGTCGGCCTCGGCGTCGCTCTTGAAGATGCGTCCGAGATCGTCCGACACCGTGGGTACGACCCTGATTGCATCAGATAGGTTATGATACTGAGCGTAGGTGTTCCACGCTGCAGTACCATACGAAGCCACGGTACGCTCTCGGGCCGCAACCATCCAACTATGGACGGTCAGTATGAGCCCGGATCCGATGATCGGAACGATGATCATCAGATATCCGATCTCGATCGCGGCCCTTGCATACTGCGGTTCGATCCCCCCTACAGCGATAACTGGAAGGGTCAGAACGAACAGGTACACCCAGGTGAACCCGGCGGCGGACATGATTGCCGCCGACCAAACTACCAGCCGGGGAAAGCCCCCGACGACCTTGGAGTCGGCCCATACCTGGCCGACAACCCTGGCATTCCACCAGGAGATGCCGAAGTTCACCACCAACAAAACAATCACGATCAAGATATCCATAGTTTCCTCAAAGGGTGAAAACCAATGCGTCTCTGCAACACGCAGCGACGCAAACCACAATTGCCCACACAACTACCCATATAAGCCGGGAGAAACCCGGGATGTAAGAAACAGCCCCCTAGTGTAAGGGTGGCTCAAACGCTAGTCACCTAGCGCCTCTCATTCGGTGGCACCGAAAAGGACCGGTTTGACGGTTTTATGACTCAAAACTACTGGCGCTGACCCGTTGTAAGGGGTCAAAATACGGGGAAATACGGAGACTCCCCTCAGGGAAACGGGGCAAAACAACGCTGTCGCTTTGTTTTGCGGGAAGGGCTGCGTAGCCCACTCGCAAAAAGTGACGTATTTTAGCCCTCACATGGACGGTGCGCGAGCGCCGTTTCTAGCGAAACCTTGCGTCAGCGAGGTTTCGCCTTGTCTCCCTAGGCACAGATCGTACGAGGCGCCCACTCACTGAAACCCTACATAAGCTCATGAACACCACACAGACAGACACAATTGAGGTTGAGGGCAAGGGAAAGCGGTACACCGTCTCCTTTTCCAACTCCTACAACGCTCGGGACCATCTCCTGGAGATTCTCTTCGGGCGTGCCTACGCACTTCCGAAGAGCTCAACCCTTAAACCGACGCTCATCATAGACGTAGGAGCGAATGTCGGAGCGTCGGTTATCTTTCTGCGGCACAGCTATCCGGATGTCCCGATCGTCTGCTACGAGCCCGCGGCACATAACCTCGCCTTTCTTCGCCTCAACGTACGACAAGTTGAGCAGGTCGAAGTCGTTCCCTATGGCCTCGCGGAGCGAAGTGGAACAACACGCCTCTATCACGGAAAGCTTCACCAACTTCAAAATTCTATCTATCAAAGCCGTGAGGTTGACTCGGACACCTATGAGGAGATCCAACTTCTCGATGCCGGAAAGGAGCTCGCATCACGGATCGTGCCTGGCGCACTTCTTAAAATGGACACTGAAGGGTGCGAGCTTGAAATCCTTCGCTCCGTCGCCCCTCGCCTCAACGATCTCGCTCTTATCTTTCTTGAGTTTCACAGCGAGTCCGCCCGTCGCGAGATAGATCGTATCCTTGAGTCAACGCACACCCTCTTCTCAGGCAAGATCATCGATCCCCATAGAGGGACACTTGGCTACATCAACACCGAGACCTTGCGCCAGCACCCTGACATCATATCGTTAGAGATACCTCATTCGTAGCCCCTTACGCCGCGCCCCGCCGATGCCCCGGCATACGAATATGTCGCCCCACACACCGGACTAGGGTTTGAGACCGATCGAATGCGAAGATCCATCCACCGTACAGCTGATATCGGTCCCCCTTTACCCCGAATCGCTCAACCGAAACCTTAATTTTATGAAATTCTATCGGTTGTGAGAGCTGATACCACTGAGAAAATTTCTCGAAGCACTCCGGCGCGGTAAAGAAGCCTTGGAAACGCTCACGAACGTCGCGCGTGCGACGCACCCCCTCTTCAAACTCGGCAAACGCTCGCGCATGAACTGAACGTCGCTTCCCGAAAGCCTCGTAGAAACCCATAAGATCACGGTGCTTCGGGGTTAACTTAAAGGTGCCCAACTTCTCTCGCGGAGCCCGAACGAGCTCCGCTCGGAGAAATCCACTCAAATTACGGCCACTCAACTCAAGTGTACGAAGCAGGGTTCCCTTTTCCTCCACGAACATGAATTTTCCAGCCATTCGAACGTTCTTGGATTTAGCGTTCTTCACGTCGTATGGAACGACGACTGGGAAGGTCCGAGGGATGACCCGAGCGCGCCGAATGAGGGATACGAGAAGCTTCAAAGCTCCAGCGAGCGTTCGAAGAGCATCAGGATGTCGTCGCTCCACGAATCGAGACTCCTTGATAAGCGCAGCGAAGTCTCGCACGACCTTTTCTTGCACGACGATAACGGATCGACGAGCTGCGATATGAAATTCAAGACCGAACTTCCCTTGCTTCGCCTCAACCCTAGAGAGCTTTAAGATACTTGGATCGGCGGGATGAAGGTAACTCTCCCCTGAGAGCAGCGATCCAAGGTAATACGGCAGCCCAAACTGTTGCGGATTTTGAATCGCGACAGGCGCGACGTAGCCGACAAGAACGTTCTTTCCCTCTACCAGGTACTGTTTTATCGGCTCCTTAGCCTCAAAGAGCCACTGAAAGCTCTTTTCGGTAGACTTGTGAACCTCTCCGCGACTCTCCTTCTCAAGCCACTGTTGATAGAACTCAACAAAGCCTGAGACCCCGCGCTCATCCACGAAGATCCCTTTCGAGATAACTCGTAGGGAGGGAAGGAGCTCCTGAGCCCCTTTATTCCCTTTCAAAAACACCAGAAACGATGTGAGCTGTGCCCGCTCATCCGTTCGCGCCTGTTCCGTCATGTTCGACCCTATCCCACGAAATCAATACGGGAAGAATATACCAATATCTCAACCCTGCGGTAGAGCGAAGGATATGCAATAAAAAAAGCCGCCGCCGTTTCCCACGTTGGCTTTTTCAAGCCTTTGCGGCTTTCATTCCCTTACCAGTTAAAAGCGCCAGCGGTTATTTCTAACCCCGCCCTATTTCCCGCCCTATTTCTCTCAGAGATCGCGCGGTGGGAATCCCAGCATCGTATGATTTACAATCACATCAGAAACTTAAAGAGTCGCTGGCAGTTATCTTATTTTTTGTGGCTCACGAGTGCGAGACGGTGCACATTATATGGTTTCAAAACATACATGTTACGCCTTTGAATCAGCAGTTGAGGTAACAAAACGTCTCTAACTCTATGGACTCGCTGAACAGAGGGATGATTTTAAATCACGCGAAACGGGTAGCCATTCGCGCGCGGTCTCTGAGAGAATGGCGGGGGATCAGTTTATGGTCCTCAAAGAACACCTACTTGTGAGTAAAGCGCTACCCGTATTAGGGGCCTCGTACTACCTCTGCGCATGTAGCGACTGATCACTGTTGTGCGAGGCTTATGATCTCAGCACTCATTTTCATGAAATCCTTCAAAGTCCAGCGCGCGGTGTCTGAGAGAAAGAGTGGGTGGGGGGAGGGGCTCGCTTCTACAGCACGAACGGTTTATCAAAGGCCGTCTCCCTTCTTTTCGATTCAAAGTTCGGGTCGGAGTTGAGGATCGGAAGGTAGCGCTCGCTGAGAGCTATCATCTCATGGATGGTCAGCTTTATTGGAGTCGAAGAGAACCGAGATCCGTCCGGAAGCGAGATCGGGTCTTTCAGAAGCCTCTCGATGCTGGTGTCATGATTTGACGATCTTTGTGATTCGCTCATAGATCTCAAGGGTACCATAGCGGATACATAGTTGTCGAAAAGCCTTTGAATCAGGCGCGATTCCAGCTTGTTGGAGAAGGGCTACGAGATCGCTTTGGTCTTTCAGCGCCCGCACGGTGTCGACGTATTTCAGAGCGTGAAGCTTCATAGCGATGAGGCTTGCGACGGAAGCTACTGACAGGGTCGGTCCAAATACATCGGAGGTGGACGCGTCCGCGAGAGCCTTTGAGAGGGTTTCTGTGCCTACGAGCATCAGGTCTATCGGCCATGCCGTTACAACGGCTGGTTTTGATTGCATGAAGCCTGAAGATTCGTGAAAGATTGTGTACCCTAGACGTTGCAGAAGCTCCTTCCAGAATTGAGTGTCTACGCTATCAACCATCAGATCGATATCACCGGTTGAACGCATGACACCATGGACGTTAAGGGCGTGCCCTCCGATCACGAGAAACCGTTTATGAGCAGTTGTTGTGGCTGAGTGGATAGCCTTGAGGATCTCCATCTCCTTAGTATAAGGAAGACCCGACGTCGGAGCAAGGAATCTACTTGTGTCGAAAGATACACGACCCCCATTGAGCTTGCAGCTCTTTTTTTGAGACAGCAAAGTACTCACAAGTCCCGCCAGTATAATCCATACGGCCGACTAAAGAAGTATAGTGTGTTCGGCTGTGCTACGATCGACATTGAGGACCGTGAAAAAATAGCGTCGAGTACTTGCTCGAACGAGAGACGACAAGCCCCGGGGCCATCGGTGAATTTCAAGGAAGAGACAACGTGCCGGGCTTGCGAGCCTGGCGAGCAGCCATCGAGAACGTAAGGCTACAATAAAATTACGAGCGAGCGAGTAATTTCTCACTGTTGGCAACGGGGACTTGGAGATTCGAAGGCCTGCCTTCGAATCGACTGAGACCTCGGCGTGAGCTCGGTCGAACGACCTCGGCGTGAGCTCGGTCGAACGACCTCGGCGTGAGCTCGGTCGAACGACCTCGGCGTGAGCTCGGTCGAACGACCTCGGCCGACCGGGATTCCGGATTTCCAGGCTCCGCCTCCTATCCCTAAATTCATCGAAACCTCGCACGCTATCGATGAACTTCCCTCCTACGACGCCTTTGAGCCGGCTCGTGATGACTTCTAAAACCCGCTTCCTCTGTGACGGAACGGGAGAGGTGCATCTGAAATGCTATTTTTCGCTACTTAGCAGCACATATTCCGCACTACGTCGACCTTTGAACCCCAGCCCTCAAGCTACAGACCACGCATTTCGACCCTCGATTGATCCATCTCGGCGGAACAACTGTCGGAGTAAGAGATATGCGTAACTGTCTCTCTTAATGAGATGCTCAGTCCAGAAGACCTTACACAGGCACTATTGCTGGTTTTTCTCGCTGCTTATCGGTCCTCGGACCTTGTCTTAAAGATTTAATGATATTGGGTTCACAAAATTTGCTTGGGGATCTGAGCCCTCGCTTTTTCCTGAAGCAGAGAGCGAGATTTAATTGATATAATTTGAAGCAATTACTTTAGCTAGCTCTTACGACTCCAATGTTTTTATCCTCACTTTCCATTCTTCGCACCTTGGCTAGCCCCTCCTCTTTGCGCCTCCTTGCCGCATGCGAATTATTCCTAGTCACCTTACTGGTAAATAACACCGCTTTTGCCGCAATCCCTGACCCCTGCGACGGACATTCGATTACTAAAGACGGTCAGGTGCACATGCGATTCTATAGTCAGGATCAATTTATAGGATTCGTAGGACTACACGTTGGCGAAGCGCTCGAAACCCTCAAAAAGATCGCACCAGACGAAGTAGCTCTCGGAATAGGCAGAAAAGAAGTGGGAATTGTATGGTCAGAGTGCCCGACACAGAAAAAGAACTTTGAAAGAGTATTCGAGCTCAATCACTCCGGAGCCTTTGCAGATGCGATTATAGAAGCCGATAAAATATTGAAGAATTGGCCCCTCCACGGCGGAGCAGCATCCGAGAAGGTGTTCAGCCTTATGCAGCTTCGCCGCTTTGCTGAGGCGAAGGGTGTTATCGCAGGCATCCTTGAGTACGTTAAAATAGTAGATCAGAAACTAGCTGCAAAATTTTACCGAAATTTGGCATATATGGCTTTTGAAGAAAAATCTTGGTCGGAAGCAAAGAAACTTCACTATGAAGCCCTTAAACTGGATCCAGGGAATAAAACATCTCTCGTCGAGCTGAAATTAATCAGCAAGCTCGAAGCGCGGGGGAGGTGATCATCGGCACATGACGGGCTTCCAGCAGAGCTTTCTCTCACGGTATTCAGCTATCTAAGTCTTTCTATGGTGGCGGTGTCAACGCACTCCTCCGGCTCGCGCGTTATCTTGTAAGCCATCCAGAGCATTTTACTGTTTTTTCTCCCTGTACCCGGGCTACTCTAATCTCTCAATAATTTCAGCTACTCACTAGGCGGCTTAATTCGGAAATAATTTCAACCTGGCGATACCTCGCAGATTTTCGAGTAGCCCGGGTACAGAGGAAAAAACGGATGGCTACGGTGTCTATTCCCGCTATACCTCAAAGGTCGCCGGAGTTTCTCACGCCACCTGCTGGGCGCATACCCGCAGGAAATTCATAGAGGCTGAAAGTTCAGATCCTCGTCGGTGCCAGAAGCCGCTCGAGTATATTCGACTTCTGTATGAGATTGAGGAGTCGGTTCGGGACAGAGAATCAGCGGAGATCCTTCGTGCTCGTCGAGAGCGGTCGTTACCCATTGTAGAGGAGTTCTTTGAATGGCTTGGAACAGAGCTGGCAGATCTCACTATTCTACCGTCGTCACCGTTCTCGAAAGCGGCTTCGTATGCGATTGAGCGCAGGGATTCGCTCTCTGTGTACCTTTCCGATGCCGCCGTGCCGATTGATACCAATCACCCTGAGCGGGCGCTCCGACCGACTCCGATGGGGCGTAAGAACTGGCTGTTCTGTTGGACTGAAGTTGGCGCGGAGTATGTCGGGAAGATTCAGTCCCTCATCGTCACGTGCAAGTTACACGGGATCAATCCGTACAACTATTTTGTCGACGTGCTTCAGCGGATCTCTATCACCAAAGCTGCTGACGTCGCTGACCTGACCCCGATTCGCTGGAAGGAGCTCTTTGCTCATCAACCACTTAAATCCGATCTGGAGACGCAATAGCGTCGCTCAGTGGACGGTTACGTCATAGCCTGCACCTCCAGGCTCCAATTTTGTGGGGATACCTTAGTGACTGACACGGTTTTCAATAAAAAAAGCCGTCGCGGTTTCCCACGACGGCGTTCCCGAGCCTTGGCGGCTTCTGTTCTCTTACCAGTTAAGAGCGCCAGCGGTCTGGTACTCAGTAACTCGGGTCTCGAAGAAGTTCTTCTCCTTGCCCAAGTCGATCGTCTCGCTCATCCATGGGAATGGATTCTTCGAGCCGTACTGGGTCTTGAGTCCGATACGCTCAAGACGACGGTCAGCGATGTACTGAACGTAGTCACGGAACATCGGTGCCGTAAGACCAAGGATTCCTCGAGGGAGGCAATCTACAGCGTAGTTGTACTCAAGCTCTACAGCTTGTCGAATCTTGTCCACGATGTGGTCCTGGAACTCTGGGGTCCAAAGTCCTGGATTTTCGGCCTTAATCGTGTTGATGAGGTCGATACCGAAGTTCAAGTGGATCGACTCGTCACGCAAGATGTACTGGAACTGCTCGCCGATGCCGGTCATCTTGTTCTGACGGTGGAACGACAGAATCATGACGAATCCGCTGTAGAAGAAGATTCCCTCCATGATCACGTAGTACCCGATCAAGTTCTCAAGGAACTTCTGAGCACCCTCTGGGGTTTCAGTCGAGAAATCCGGCTTAAGGATCTCCTGGGTCAACTTCATCTCGAACGAGTCCTTCGCGTGGATCGAGTTCACCTCGTTGTACATGTTGAATACTTCACCCTGGTCGAGGGAGAGGGACTCAACGATGTAGTGGAAGGTGTGATTGTGGATAGCCTCCTCAAAAGCTTGGCGCAAAAGGAACTGACGGCACTCAGGGTTCGTCACGTGCTTGAATATAGCGAGCACGATGTTGTTACCAACCAAGCTCTCCGCGGTACTGAAGAATCCAAGGTTCCGCATGATCACGCGCCGCTCATCGCTGCTGAGACGGTCTGACTTCCAAAGCTCGATGTCCTTACCCATCGGAACCTCTGTTGGGAGCCAGTTATTCGCGCACCCGTTGAGGTAGTGCTCCCACGCCCACTTGTACTTAAGTGGCATGAGTTGGTTTACGTCAACCGTGCTGCAGTTGATAAGGCGCTTGTCGGCTACATTAACGCGCCTTGAAGCAGCGTCATTGCCATCGTTAGCCGACCCAGCGGTGCCATTTGTATCCGAATCATCGAATGTAAGCATAGTAATTCTCCTACTCTATAACCAAAAAAATGTTACTGACAGCTCTCGCAGTCACCATCAAGTCCGCACACCTTTGGAACCTCTGACTTAGCGGCGGTCTCAGCAACAGGCTTGCGCTCTACAACGACCTCGCTTGATGCCGACTTATTCTTCATCCATCGAGGCTGAAGGCCTCGGCGGTTGATGTCTGTCGTCGACTTTTCAATCTGCGTAGCTCCAAGCGAACGGAGATAGTAGGTGGTCTTAAGTCCCTTCGTCCATGCTTGCATGTACATGTCGTTCAACTTCTTACCGCTCGGTTGAGCCATGTAGAGGTTAAGAGACTGGCCCATGTCAATCCACTTCTGACGGCGGCTACCACACTCGATCAACCATTCAGGCTCGATCTCGAACGCTGTCAGGTAGATGTTCCGAAGGTCCTCTGGAATCCTTTCAATCTCTTGAATGGATCCATCGAAGTACTTCAGGTCGTCGATCATATCCTCATCCCAGATGTTGAGAGCCTTCAGCTCATCAACCAGGAATGTGTTGTGAACGATAAACTCTCCGGACAAGTTCGACTTGGCGTAGAGGTGCTTATAGTTCGGCTCAATCGACTGACTAACTCCGGTAATGTTGGAGATAGTCGCGGTCGGCGCAATCGCCATGGTGTTGCTGTTGCGCATGCCGTTCTTTTTCACCGCTTCGCGTACGACCTTCCAGTCAAGGGTGGTCGATCGATCTACATCAAGGTTACCGCCGCGCTCCTCTTCAAGAACGTTGAGAGTATCAATCGGCAGCAACCCACGGTCCCACTTGGATCCCTTGTAGCTTGAGTATGTGCCCTTCTCCTGCGCGAGCTCGGTCGAAGCGAGAATCGCGTAGTATGAGATAGCTTCCATACTCTCGTCAGCGAACTTCACCGCCTCTGGGCTCGCATAGCTGATCCGCTGAGCGTACAACGCGTCTTGGAACCCCATGAGCCCGAGGCCGATCGGTCTGTGTCTGAGGTTAGCAGCTTTGGCTTCAGCTGTCGGATAAAAGTTGATGTCGATGACGTTATCCAACATGCGGACTGCTGTGCGAACCGTCTTCGCGATTCCAGCTCGATCAAGGCCATCTTTGCTGACGAACTTCACGAGATTAATAGAACCGAGGTTGCACACAGCGGTCTCTTCTGGAGATGTATTGAGCAAGATCTCTGTGCAGAGATTCGAGCTGTGCACCACTCCAACATGATCCTGTGGCGAGCGAAGGTTCGATGGATCCTTGAACGTGATCCAAGGATGTCCTGTCTCGAACAACATACTCAGCATCTTTCGCCAGAGACCTACAGCCTCGATCTTCTTGTGAAGCTTAAGCTCTCCGCGCTCAGCCTTCTTCTCGTACTCAACGTAACGCTCCTCAAACTTCTTACCGTAGAGGTCGTGAAGGTCAGGTACGTCGCTTGGGCTGAAGAGGGTCCAGGATCCGTTGGCAGCAACACGCTTCATGAACAGGTCTGGAATCCAGTTAGCTGTATTCATGTCGTGCGTACGACGGCGCTCGTCACCGGTATTCTTACGGAGCTCAAGGAAATCCTCGATATCCAAGTGCCACGACTCAAGGTACGCGCACATAGCTCCCTTACGCTTACCGCCCTGGTTAACAGCGACAGCTGTGTCGTTCGCGACCTTAAGGAACGGAATAACTCCCTGGCTTCGTCCGTTGGTTCCCTTAATTCGAGAACCAGTAGCACGTACGTTCGTCCAGTCGTTTCCGAGCCCGCCAGCCCACTTCGAGAGCTGCGCATCGTCAGCGACACACTTGAAGATGTGCTGAAGGTCATCGGCGATCGTCGTGAGGTAGCACGAGCTCAATTGCGGGTGCAACGTTCCGGCGTTGAAGAGGGTCGGCGTGCTTGATGTGAAAACACACCTTGAGAGCACGTCGTAGAACTCAATCGCTCGCTCGTTCTTCTGAGCGCCCTCATTGGCGCTCAATCCCATCGAGACTCGCATCCAGAAGATCTGTGGGGTCTCAAGGCGAACATCCTCGTGGTGAATAAGGTAACGATCGTAGAGGGTCTGAAGTCCAAGATACTGGAACTCAAGATCGCGATCGAGCTTGAGAGCCTGCCCGAGCTTGTCGAGGTCGAACTCGAGAAGCTTAGGATCCATACGCTCTACCGAAACCGCCTTCTTGAGACAGTCCTTGAAGTACTGCTGATGAGCCTTCTCAAGCTTTGGGCTATGCGCAGCTACTTCCATCGTCTCGCGATAAATGATGTCCAGGAGAAGTCGAGCCGCTACATACGAGTAGGCGGGGTCCTTCTCGATCTTCGCGCGAGCGGCCATGATGATAGCCTGATCGACCTCCTCAAGCTTGATTCCTTCGTAGAAGTTGCGAACAGCCTCTTGAAGAACCTCCTCGCTCGACGCAATAGCCTCAAGCCCCTCGCAGGCGTGAACGATACGCTTGCGAAGCTCTCCCTCGGTGAGCTCCACCTGCGTACCTTCCTTCGTCATGGCTTTGAAAATAGTTCCAGGAGCAACCTCAACAGCTACCTCCGTCGCCTCCTCAACCTCGCCCTCTACCTCACGCTGCGCGGCGCGAGTTGAGCGGTAGAGAATGAAATCTTTGGCCACTTGGTAGAAGCCCGACGCCATCATCTGACGCTCAACCTCATCCTGGATCAGCTCGATATCGATCTGCGAACCGGTCGTGGAGAGCTCGACAATCCGAGCCACCACCTTGTCGGTAAGGGTATTAACGTTTACTACGGTCTCTTCTGGGGTCTGCCCCTCAATTTTGAGCGAGGCGCGGAAGGCGCTCTCGATCGCCGAGGCGATCTTCATCGGGTTAAATCGAACGAGAGATTTACCATCGCGGCGAAGGACCTTGATGTTGCGAGGAGAGTCCTCTCGAAGGGCCTTCTGCTCATTACGATAAATGATGTAGTTACGACCAACGTCGAAGAACCCGCTCTTCACGAGCTTTACCTCAACGAGGTCCTGGATCCCCTCTACGGTGACACATGCACCCTTGCCGGCCTCAAGCGCGACCGCTTGCGCTACCTGCTCGGTGAGGCTCTGAACTACGGTATAGAGCTCCTGCGGGAGGGGCGTACCCTCTCCTATACCCTTGGTGGCTCGAAACGCCAGTTCAATAGCGCGAGCGATTCGCTCTTTACGGAAAGGGACAAGCGAACCGCTTCGCTTTACGACCGTAATAGAGTTAAGATCTACCGTGCATACGCCCTCATCATGGGTGGAGCTAGTTCCAGCCAAGATACCGTTAACACTCTTTTTTCCACCTGTTTCTGAGCCACTCGATGCTACCGTCATACGCCTCTTAATCCCTCGCTACCTACGCACTCCTTAGCCAATTCCAGACAACACGAATCGCGTTCGCCCAAAAAGGCGTTCTCAAAAATCGCTATGCCATACCACCTAATGTGAAGATTAGTATTTGGGGGCCTTCCTACTATATATAGTAGCCGCCCAGGGAACTAACTACAATATATATGTATGAGCAACTCCCACCTGCTGTCTACCTGAAATATGCTGAGCGCGGCAAAAAAAAAATATTCCGCGCCTAACACCTTATAACAACAAGAGTCACGACTTTGAGACCGCGTTTTTATAGCAGCATCACCCCCACACCTTCAACGAAAATCGACCAACTCGCCCCCCCCTAACAATCTATTTTCATTGAATTTATTTTCATCTCCCCTCAAAAACCTCTTGCTTTCCAAATGGCGTTAGAGCAGCCACTCTACGACTGAAAACTGACCACGACGATGCGGCGAAAAAGCCCACCATCACGCGTCTCGCACTTTGGGCGCATGCGCGCGCGTACCTGAACTCCGAAAAAGCCCCAGAAATGGGGCTGTTTTAAAGATCGCGCTCCGATGAGTCGCGTGCTCGTTCGTAGCGACACTCGCTCCATGATGACGAGCATGGCGAAATGAGCTTTATTTTGCGGGCCTATTGAGAGAGCTGTCGACTCTGCGCTTCCAGAGAATCAACCTCACCCTCAATTTCACTCAATGAATCGTTGAGGGTCGGAGTAGTGTTTACACTCGGCGTGACCGGTGGTGTCGGGGTGCTTGCGAGGGCCTTCAAAAACTCGAGGTCCTTCTGAGCCTCATTTTTCAGGGCTTTTTCAGATCTTTGTGCCACCCCTGCAAGTTCTTGTCCGGTGGTTGTGAAGGCGTCATCTTCACTATCATTGAGGTCTGTCGCTAACTCGGTAGTGTCATCAGCCTCCTGGCCGTATGCGCTCGACGTAACAATACCCCCGAAAAACAAGGCTCCCATTATCGTCATTTCTCTGAATGCGTTTCTCATGGGTCGTGTCACCTCAAACATTTTTCCTCCCATCTACGGTACCATCAACAACGGAAAAGGTCGCCACGAAATCGGGGAGGCGCCTTACACACCGGTTTTTAACAGCTCATCCCTTGAAAACCCACGCAAGTAATCGCATCGTATCGACATGACATCTCCTGACGCCAAGCGATCTCTTCGAACACCTCTTCTCTCTGCGTTGATCGGAGCGGCCCTTGTTGTCGGCGGCTTCTTTGCGGTAAAGCGATGGTATCCCTCGCCGCTTCGACAAGGCCAACGCGCCGTTACTCCTCGGGGTGAATTGAGCAGCGAGGAAAAGGGCACCATTGATCTCTTCGAAATCGCCGCGTCTTCGGTTGTCTATATAACCAGCGTCGCCGTCGAGCGCGACGCGTTCTCGACGAACGTGTTTGAGATACCGCAAGGAGCGGGTTCAGGATTCATTTGGGATGAGCGCGGCTACATCGTCACAAACTTCCATGTGATTCAAAACGCCTCGGCTGCCCGCATCACCCTCTCTGATCACTCCTCATGGGAAGCGAAACTTGTCGGTGTTGAGCCAGACAAAGATATCGCGGTGCTCAAGATAGATCCTGCAGGTACGGCGCTCTCGCCGATAGCGATCGGCACATCTAAAGATCTCCGAGTTGGGCAACGTGTTTACGCGATAGGCAATCCTTTTGGATTTGACCACACCCTCACAACCGGGATTATCAGCGGACTCGGACGAGAGATAAAATCGGTCACCGATAGGCCAATTCAAGGCGTGATTCAAACCGACGCGGCGATTAACCCAGGAAATTCCGGAGGCCCCCTCCTCGACAGCGCGGGACGATTAATCGGTATGAACACAGCTATCGTGAGCCCCTCGGGCTCCTACGCGGGTATCGGGTTCGCGGTGCCGATCGATACGATCAACCGCATCGTTCCGCAACTCATTCGGAACGGCGCCGTGAAGAAGCCTGGACTTGGTATTCAGGTACTGGAGAGCGATCTCCTTCGTGGAAACGGTATTGTTGGCGCGATCGTTGCCAACGTTTTGCGAGGATCTCCGGCGGATAAAGCGGGGCTTACTCCTCTTGGAAGGGATAGCCTTGGAAAGATTCAACTCGGGGACATCATCGTCGCTGTCGATGAAAAACCGATCACCGACGGAGACGATCTCCTCAACATCCTCGATGTGAAGCAACCGGGGGATAAGCTCAAGATGACGGTTATCAATAACGGGAATGAGCGAACCGTAACCGTTACGCTCGGCCTTCTTCAGGAATAGCCTTCAAAAATTCACGTACCGCGTGCACGCTCTCTTCTCGCTCCGTCAAGAACGGATGATGCGCGCTGCGCTCAAGAATACACAGCGTCGATCCAGGCACGAGCGACGCGAAGTACGAGTGGGCCTCTGGTGTCGCTTCATCAAATCGTCCGCACAGAAACATCGTCGGGGCGCGCAGCTCAGGCAACCTCGGCGAGAGGTTATACTCACGCGCTAGTCCGTTCACCACAAGCTCGTTACTTCCCCAAACCGTTTGATAGGTCTGCGAATCAGACTCAACCTCAGCGCGGCGTAAGCATGGCGGAATCTCATCGGTGCCGTACACGTGCTTGGTGTAGTACGCGCCCAACGCAGCGACATAGTGCGGCGATGTTGTCGCTCCCGTTCTCGCGCCTTCGCGTAGTACCATCCTCTGCATGAGAGTAAGTTGCCCAACAAGACGTTCACCGTCAGCCACCCAACGAGGGATATCGATCGATACACAGGCAAAGATGAGACTTGCAACCCGGTCAGGATACCGCAGCGCGTACTCACCAATCGCGACCCCTCCGAATGAGTGTCCGAGAAGATGCATCTTCTCTATCCTCAGCTCACGACGGAGGTCCTCTAGCTCGGAAACAAATCCATCGATCGAGAAAACCTTGCGGGCGCCTCCTCGACGGGAACGCCCACACCCAGCTTGATCGTAGAGCACTACCGGCCCGTCAGATGCGAGCGCCGTCAACGGCTCCAAATAGTAGCTCGTAAAGCCTGGCCCGCCGTGCACACATACCAACGGAACTCCCGCATCGGCTCCGTGCCATTCGAAAAAAACCTCTCCCGCGCCTGTTTGTACGTAGCCGTTGCGTGACATGACTCCTGTCCCTCTTCCGTCAATTCATTCGACGAGGTCTTATCAATACGTTATATACGAAGAGATCAGTACCATCATTCGAGAGTTGGTGCTTTTTAGCTCCCGAAGGTAATGCTTTTTCGTATCTCGGCCGACCAGTACAGCGGAAACCTAAGGATATGGCACCACTACACAAAGATCTCCACCTCACCGCCGAGTTTCTCGCGTTTTTGCGCGGCGGTTTTTACTCGCAGGTAATGCTGGAGAGCGCAGCATCCCGTCTCAACGCCAACTTTTTAAACGAGGACTACGTCGAGGGCGCCCACAAAGCGTTTGAAAAGATCGACGGTTGGCTCAAGGAGCTCGAGGATGGGATGCCCCTCTTTTCCACCTCATGGAGCTCCCCTGACACCTTTGACGCGATAAACGCGATGGGCTTGATGCGGGATCTCAAACGAGACATCCTCTGGTTCGCTGACCTTGTAGATACCGCTCTCCGAACACCCAATCTTGTCGAGGATCGGGAATCAACAAAGATCCTCGCCGCTGGAGTTCTTCGCTCTGCCGCTGCTCGACTCTCCTATATCGAAACGCTCAGCGAGACCTTTCTTAATCTCAAAGCACCGGACCGAGTTCAACAATTCGCTGCAGAGATACCCGAAGCGAAATCTTTTCTCCAGACGGCGAACACCATCGTCGACCTCTTCTCCAACGACAATCCCTACTCGCCGGAGCTGTGCGAGAGGCTTCGCGTAGAGGCGAGCCTCGTTCCATCGAGTATGCGCGCATACGCGCATGACGCGCGCGTACTACTCAATATTTACTCCAAGGAGTTCTCCTACGAGCTTGCGGAGATCCCCCCACAGGCGGCTAAGCCTTGGCTCGAGATGATGGTTCCAGCGGTAGCGGCCGGATATTGGTATGCATATAACTTTACACCTCAGGACTACCTCCGCTGGGCATCTGTGGGAATTCGTGGTGCTCCCCTTGCCGCCTATTGGAGACGAGCTCGCTTCGATCCCGAAGATGCCGTTCAGTGGATTCAGCAGGGCATCCCTCCGATGATCGCTATCGAATGGGCCAGAGCTGGCTTCGACGCCGGCCGAACCGTCGCCATGCTCCAACGGGGAATCACGGATCCAACCAAAGCCCCCCGCAATCGGGATGGGGAGGAACTCCCCTGAGAGTGAGACGGTCGGTAAGATCGGTTTGTTATACTAACCAAACAGTTGCTCGCCCCAAAAAACATACATTTCATACAGCAACCAATTGACATAAACCACAAACGCAGAGTATACGAATAAACAGGCGACTGGAATTATCGCCCGGCAGATTGAGATACACACCTGCCCTAACCCACGGAAAACATTGTGGAAAACTCGGCTACCCCCGTTATCAAGGAAGAGAAGGCGCTCAGCTCCGTTAAGGTCGGCCAACGGGCTATGATCTCAGCTATTAAGAGCTGCCCGGCCGAACTCCTCCACAAGCTCGTTTCCATGGGGATCGTGGCTGGCTCGGAGGTAACCGTAACCCAGCGTGGGTTCTTCGGGTCCCCCATTAACATTCACCTCCTCGGCTCGGTGCTCTCACTGCGCAGTGCGGAGGCGGCTCACATTCAAGTCCAGCCCCTGTAATTGCGGTTAACCAACGTCGCGGCCCATAGGAAGGCGGCTCACCAGTTGTGACAGACATAACCACCACCGCAGACGACGATTGCCCCAAGTCGATAGCTCTTGTCGGAAATCCGAACTGCGGAAAGACTACCCTCTTCAACGGACTGACTGGTTCTCGGTACAAGGTAGCGAACTATCCAGGGGTCACCGTTGAACGTAAAGAGGGCTCAATCACCCTTCCCCACGGATCGTGCGCAAAGATCGTTGACCTTCCTGGCACCTACGCCTTAGTCGGATCATCGCTCGACGAAAAGATCGTCACTCAGTTTCTACGAGGAGAGATCGCCGGAAACGCTAAGCCCGATCTGATCGTCGCGGTGGTTGACGCGACGAATCTTGAACGAAACCTCTTCCTCATCTCAGAGCTGATCGATACCGGGTATCCGATAGTGCTCGCAATTAATATGATGGACGAGGCGGAACGGGCTGGGATCAAAGTATACGGAGAGCTTCTCTCGCGCGCCCTCGATCTCCCCGTCGTGCCCATAACTGCCCGCACGAAATCGGGCCTTCCAATCTTACTAGGTGAGATCACGAAGGCGCTCGAAACGTCCGCGACATCTTCAAAAAGACTCGCGTGGATCCCATCGGAACATCCACTACGTCAAACGATCGAGGGTCTCAATCCACTTGGCCCTACCAGCTCTGACGCAAGCGTCATCACAACGATCGGATCCCTTCGTTACGCATGGATCCGATCTATCGTTCGCAAGACAACCTCGCAAAGCTCAAACGATGATATCCCGGTTGTATCTCCCCTCGATCGAATCTTAACGAGTAGGATCTGGGGACTCCCGATCATGCTCGGGATCTTCGGCGTCATCTTTCAAGCGATCTTCCTGTGGGCTCA
>Ga0214921_10005594_pt1 | contig 17689 bp, 18 predicted proteins | sample LL1505_MetaG_FD_177992 | JGI IMG/M metagenome (GOLD analysis project Ga0214921, IMG submission 177992) | Freshwater microbial communities from Lake Lanier, Atlanta, Georgia, United States - LL-1505 | ecosystem: Environmental > Aquatic > Freshwater > Lake | place: USA: Georgia | collected...
TTTTCGGAAGAGCTCGTGACGGTGTGAAGCGGCGGGAACTAGTCCAACACCTTAAAGAGCACGGCTGTGAATTAATCCGCGAGGGCGGCAACCACTCTTGGTGGGGTAATCCTTCCAAAAACCGTAGATCGGCCGTTCCGCGTCATACAGAAATTCACGATCTCTTGGCCAAGAAGATCTGTAAGGATCTGGATATTCCAAAACCCTGATTCTCGGAACAGGCTTGGGCCTCTCTTCAACCTAAACTTGTCCCCTTCCACCAAGCAGGGCTAGCCCCGACCGGGTCGGGGCATAGCCCTGCGGATGTCCTAGGGGGTATGAGATGATTTCGCCCAATGAATCAAAATAATAAATACAAAAAAAATGCAGGTGGAAACAGGAGAAACGAGGCCGAGATGAGAAAGGCCCTTTTGGAAATCATTCGGCTGGTAGAAGGCTGGGTGGATTCAGATGAAAGAAAGGCCGAGGCCACGATGCTCAAGATCCTCAACACCGCGCTGGAGGTGGTGTGAAAGGGGTGAAGATGAAGGAGGCGATGAAATGACCTGCTGGTTTAGTAATGAAATTGTCCTCTATTACGGATTGTTGATCGGAAGTGGTTTGACCTGGTATCTGGAATTGCAACTGGTAGGCCTCAAAACAAAACAAGAGGCGTAAAATAAGGATACGTTATGATTAAAATTGTTTCTATTTTTTATGATGATGAGAAAACATTGATAACTATAAATGATGAAGGTATTTCAATTGATTCTAAATATGATCAAATTATTAAGCTCATAAAATTAGTATATAATCGTGCTGTTAGAAATTATGGACCGTCCGATGGCTTCTTTGGTGGATATATGGCAATGCAGCTAGATAAGCATGGTGCAAAAATATTAGAAGTATCAGATACAGAAGAGGATGAAGCAGAAGAAAACAGGGTCTGGTAGGCTTTAGTGCTTTGACATAAGGGGGGCGTTAGCAAGTTGGTTTGAGATGGCTCGGAAAAAATAATAAGAAGTCATGCCCTAACCCAGCCAATGTCCTAGGGAGCATGTGATGATCTGCGGTAATGAAAGTAATAATGATATGAATATGAGGGCTGCGTGATCTTTGTTCCTGCTCCTATGCCGTACGTTCTCTCGAATGGCATACCGGTAAAGCCTAGGAATCTGATCTTTCGATGCGAGACTAGTGGCCATACCCAAACCTTGATATTGCGGAACGGAGGTACGCTTTGGTTTAAGGATTACTGGTGGTACGACAAAAAAAGTGAAGAAGAGACTGCTTGGGAACAACTGGATTCACTCAAGGAAGCCGACTGGAGAAGATTTCGAACCAAACTTGAAGAACTCAATATCTGGGATTCAGAAGGGCCATCAGAGCCTCAAGTCGTGATTGATGGCGGTTATATAAACTTCAGCCTATTCTTTGGATTTCCTGATCGGAAGATTCGTTTTCGGGGAAGCCTGAATGAAGGGGCGTGGAGGGAATATGAGGATGAGGAAGGCAACGAAACGGGGGAATTCGATCGGATGTTTCACATGATTGCCAGGGCCTTCGAGCGCCTTACAGGGAGGGAATGGTTCTATGAATAAATATATAAAGCCCAACAGATCCGAATCCAAAAAAAGCATGGGAGACTATTTGTGGGAATGGATCCAAGCCGCGGGCTGGTTGTTTGTGCTGGGAATGATCTATTCGATGGCTTGCAAAGGCAAAGCACGTGCAGAAGACGGATATTACGGCATCCTGAATGCCAATCCGGCGCTGATCGATTCGGTATCGAATGAATCGGGGACGTTGACCGGGGATTTCTCGACGAAATCTCTATTGGGACCTGTGGAGCGTGCCCAGTGGGCGACGGACGGGCCGGTGGTGGTCTCAACCAGTGGAGAGGTGTTGGGAACCCTCAGCACTGTGGAGACGAATACCCACTCGATCTTCAATGAGACGATCTATGTGCAGATTCCTTACACAGACCGGTGCGAAGCCTGTATTGGAAGTCTGAACGACAACTTTTCCACGGTGGGGCCCAAGATCTACGACTCTCAGTCGTCCGAACTAAAGGATAAGATCGGGGAGGTGATTGGTGCGCCATTGCAAGAGGAGCCATGAGACGTAAACCAGCGAGTCCGGAGGTGGCAACTCCGGCAGAAGTTTGGGAAAATATGAAGCGGGTGCCCCTAGGCATCTTTCAAGTTATAACTTTCCCCGCCACCTGGCTTTGCTTCGCGCTGATCATACTCTTAGGGGCCCTTTATGTCATGGTGCCGGCGCTGTTACTTAGTTATTTGCCTTCACGCCTCTTTGGGGCCACGAAAGGGACCTTCGGTTTGGATCTGAGCCTCGGCATACTTTTATCGGTCATTGGCGGGCTAGTTATTTGGGGAAAGGTCAATCGGGCCCGGGAAAAGAAGCGGCTAGCGGATAAAGTAGATGCATTGCGGCAGCGGAATGGGGAACTGCAGGCAAACCTTATTAGGGTAATCGAGGAGAAGGGGAGGAATCATCCTGAGACGGGTTACGCGTATCGGGAGTTGGGAAAGAATATGGAGGCGTTGGGGCAGAGGGAACAGGCACGGCAGGTGCATTTGCAGGAGCGGGAGATATTCAGGGAGACACTGGGTGCAGCCTCACCCGAGGCAAGTTACTGGGGAAAACTGGAGATAGAGCCGCCGGCACTGATTCAGCCCAAACCGGAGGTCACTCAGGTAAGTCGGACAGGGAGCGGAGAACTGGAGATCTTTGACACAAGAAGAACGCTCATCAGCATCTTTGGCATGCTTTTAGGCGTCTCGGTCATGTCGGCTGTGATCATCGGCTTTGGTTTTGGAATCGAACTGCTTTTATCAATTTTCAGATAGTAATAAGGAAACTGATTAAGTATCTTAATTCCAGAAAAGCAGGTCTCGGATATGAGTTTTAAACTAGAGAAAATAACAGAAGAAATGGGTATCAGCATTGAAGATGCTGTTGATGCTAAGCATCGAAACAGGTTTAGATAAGGGAACTTTTTTCATATTTAGATTTCCCAAAAAAAAGATATAAACGAACAAATTAAGGACGGAAAGAAAGCAAAAAGATGAGCCTCCTTTTTTCTGAAAACAAATTAAAATGGACGCCTATTCCAAAATGGGCGGAGTTTATGATAAAACTCGGGTGTTTTTTTTCATTAAAGGCAGAAAAGAATAAAAGAAGAATATCTATAATCTCAATGCCATGTGAATCACCATCTGCAGGCCTAGTAGCTCTTGGCGCATTAATAGGAGATCTTGGCAAGGAGGATGCCAATGACGTTGACGCACACTTTGAGAAAATCGCTTCGTATGGAAAACAGTATCTTGGAAGCTGCAAGGAATGTACTAATATCTGTTATCCGGAAATTCAAAACTGCGGTCATCAGAAGCATTCAACGGGCGAACTGCGTTCGCCATTTCTCAACCGAGAAAAGGTTAAGATTACTAACGTGCTAAAGGATTCTATTCAGTGGAGTAAAAAAACTAATCGAAGGAATGGCGAACAAAAGTATGCGATCGTGACCGCTAACCGAGAGAAGATAAAAAAATATCATATTGAAGATGAGCCACCTGTATTATGGGCTGAATCCATGAAAAAGCTTCCTCATCATTTATACAATGAACTCATAACTGGAACTTCTTTTCTTACAAAAAATCTTTCATCGACTTACTCTGGGCTTTGTTTTGCAGGAAGAGTAGGTGGAGAAAAGGCGAGTTTTGAAATATGTTCTTCAGTCAAATTGCGTTATGGGCACGAAGAATTTCTTTTAAGTGAGGTAATGAGCATATCAGCCTGGACAAAGGAAACTGTTTCTAGAATGTCATACTTTAATACTAGGACCATGGATCTTGACAGAAAAGTAGGGTTTCCTCATCTGATCGTAGCAGATGGTTCCAGCGCTTTCCATAAGGCAATCGACTACCCAGAATTTAGAGACAGCCATATACTGGCTGTTATCAAGAGGACAGACACAAGGACAAATCATGATCTTGTGAGCTTAAAGCTTGCGTCAATAGGACAATGGTATGCCTTGGATAACAACATCCTCGAGGGGTTAATTACTCTTCCGAAGGGCATTACAATGACTAACCTTCAACGAAAAAATAAGGAATGAATACTTCTTGTACGGAAATACTTGATCACATCGAAGGTATTGAGTGCTTTCAGAGAGAAAGGCATGAGCTTTACTTATTGCCTTTTTCGAACCTTCGTAAAAGCGTGAGAACAATCGCAAATAAACTCGATGAAGTTAGCGAAGCATGTCCACTTCAGGAACACGTCATAAAGATCCGCAATCTAATGGCAGAGTGGTTATCAACCCCGGTCATATTTAACAATGAAATAACTAAGGTTATTGAAAACCTTGGAAAAACGGACGAGGTCCGAAATAAATACGGCGCAGAACTATCTTCAAGCTGTAGTATAGCATTAGCTGCTGCAGCAGTTCTTCAGACACAAGAAAACCCGATGCGTGTATTAATGCAGAGGCTTGTAGCTGAACAATTAAAAGAGGGAATGAGAGTAAAAATTCTTTGTGATTATCGTCAACAAGACACTTTTGCTTCTGCAATATGCAATATATGTCCCAAAGAAATAAGTGAGCACATGTTTATTACGAATCTCGCTAATTATTGCCAATCCTCATTATTTGATACCTTAATTAAAACGGGCCCTCTAAGAACATGGGGATGGGCCTCTGCTCCCGAGGCAATTATTAATGCTCCAAGGTATAAGAAGCTAATACAACTGGTTTGGGCAGGAAACTCGGATGAGCCAGACTTTGGATGTATAAACCTCGAATCTACGTCAAGGACAGTAAATGATCAAAATAAGTATTCACAAGAAAATACAATAAACATATGTAACGGTATTATATGGAATACGAAAAGAATAGAAACCGTGTCAGACGAAAAGAAAGACGAACTAAAAACGCAAGAACACGAAAACGAGCTTCTTAATAATTATAATGGTGCAAATAAAGAAACACAAAAAGCACTATTTGTATTAATAGGTCCTGATCAAGGAATATTCTATCCACCAAATAGTCAGGTTCTAAGTTATGATACTTCACTCGGCTCAAAAAACCCTGTTCAAGTCCGATGTGTATGCGACGAACTATTGCCAGGCGCGTATATAATAGTACCCACTCTAAAAAACCAGCCCGAACAAGAGGTGCTCAACAACGTGCAGGACCACACTAGTGAAACATGGAAACATCTGCTACGAAAAGAGTACGATGCAAGTAAAAATCAGTTGTGCACTATTCTGGAATACAAGGGTATTAAATTAGAAAATCTCTCGGGCTGTATTGAGCGCTGGTTGCAGCCTGCTTCAAATGTTATTTCTGCACCGCAAAGCAAAGAACATTTCGGGAAACTTATGATATTCCTTGGGCTTAACAACGAAAAGGGGATCGAATGGTGTAAAAGGGCTTGGGATGATGTACGCCGCTCGAGAGGCGAAGCTATTCAGGATGGCAGGATAGCACATGATGAAATGGAAACCGAGCTTGCATATGTTCTTAATCATGACATCGAAAACCTGAAGAAACAGCTTCAGAACAACGAATCAATAAAATATAAGATACCTACATGGTCAAAACTAGTTGGGGATCTTCATCTTTATCAAATTACTAATATACAGGATGGATATAGAGTCGATTCCAATGAACTTTATAAATACCACAATTCAAAGGATATTCAGAGATGGCGCGTTTAATCCCGTCATTTATGGACGAACGCACGCCACCTGGAGAGAGGGATGTGTTTAATCTTTTGGCAGCTGGACCTAATGACATTGTCTCACTTCATTCATTAGACCTCGCGCCTTGGAACCGGGGGCTTCGTTCTGAGATTGACTTTGTTGTTATAATACCCGATGCAGGCATAATCTGCCTTGAGGTAAAATCTCATGAGAATATTACCTTTGACGGCGTTCGGTGGTTTCCGGAATCCATATCACGTTCTCCTTTTAAGCAGGCGGCAGATGGAAGGCATGAACTTTATCGGCGACTTGTGGAACTGGCGCCAAAAATACGCAATGTCCCAATTGTCCATTGTTGTATCTTTCCTAAATCTCCATTTGATCTACAACCTAATCTTTCAGTTCAACCATGGGAGCTGATGGATTCGCGTACTTTTCGGTCATTCGCAAGCGGTGCCACATTCTGCCAAGATCTGAAAACGAGAATTAAATTAAATATTGCGGCAGATGCGAGACTCGCAGAATTGGACGTACCGCTGTCGCGAGATACTATTGAAACGATGGTTAAATGCTGTTTGCCAGTGCAGAAGCTTCGCCCAACAGCACGCGTGGAAATTATGCGTCGTCAGGATGAAATGGAAAGGATTCTCCGCGATCAGCAAAAGTCTGTTCTCCAATTAACTGCCTTAAATCCGCGAGTAATCGTTTCCGGAGGTGCGGGAACCGGCAAGACGCTGATTGCCATGGAACTTGCGAGACGGGCTGCCCAATCGGGCCGTCGGGTCGCGTTATTGTGTTTTAATAAGCTCGTAGGTGACTGGGTCGCTCGGCAAATGGAGCATAAGACAGTGCCTTTACCGAATCTTGTTGTGGGCCGCGCCGTGCAAGTTTTAGCTCGCTTGACCGGATTGGAAATTCCAGATAATCCATCGTACGCATTCTGGGATACTGAACTCCCGGCCTTATTGGAGGAACGCCTATCCGACCCGGACTTAAAAGCCGTGGCGGCATTTGATTATCTTGTCTTAGACGAGGCGCAAGATCTTCTCTCGCGGCCCCGCCTTTGGGAATGTATTTGTCAGTTTCTGTTGAATGGAATTGGGCGGGGTTCGTTTGTGTTACTTGGTGACTTCAATAACCAAGTTCTTGCAGAAAAAGAAGTGATGCAGAAAACCATGTATGATCTTCAATCGGCCGTGCAACTTGCCTCATGGCGGCTGACGGAAAACTGCCGAAACTACCAGATAGTCGGAGAGACGGCCGTGCGGCTTAGCGGACTTGAAAAAAATGTTTATACGGGTTACTTACGCACGGGGGGCAGCGTCCAGAACTTCGACATATATTTTTATGGGCATGAGAGGGCGCAATTGGACAAAGTTGGCCAGTGCTTGCGTGAGTTTAGAGCGCAGGGATATAAGCCTTCAGAGATAACATTACTTTCCTTCCGTCCGGATGAGACCAGTGCTGCATTTCGTTTGCGAAACGAGGGTTTTAAGTTGCGTCCCGCGTGGAGTGCTGGGGAGTCAATCGGCTATGCCTCAGTCCGTGCTTTTAAGGGTATGGAAAATAAAGTGGTCTTATTGACTGACGTAATTCTTGGAGAGCATGATTTTGATCGCTATCTTTTTTATACTGGCATGACGCGGGCAACAGAAACAGTTCGGATTCTTTGTGAAAAAACATCTCAGCAAACATTGTGTAAATGGTTTGGAGAAACATGACGTATGAATGAAAGAGCACTGATGATAGAGTGGATTCGCGGTGAAATGGTAGGGCCCGCCCGTCCGATCTCCGATGCAACCGTTATTAGTTTCACCGATAAGGACTTTAACGACATGATCCCTTTGCGGCGTGGCCAGCTTTCATGGAGGCCAAGTCCGGATGCGGAGGCTGAAGAGGTTCTATATTTCGATCGCGAGGCACCTCACCGTAAATACGGTATGGGGCTACTCCATCCAGTCGGCTCGATTGTCTTAACGCAGGAAACGACTCCGCCATCGGATGTGGCTATGCAGGCAAGCGACACACTTGGGGTCGACGTTGATCCTGATGAAGATCCGGACCTGGACGAGGATAGCGGCGGGAATGATGCTGTCCCGGGTGCTCTACCTGTGGATGCCACAGATGACTTTGAGGTTACTAGTCCGGATATCCTTCATCCATCTACTATAGGCCTATCTTTTTGCGTTAGGCTTGATGAAAAAGGCAAGATCGTTGTGCGTCTGCCTCGCTTCCGTCGTTTCGCATGGCAGTCCAAGCACCAGTCTCCCTTTCAACTGAATGGTCGTTATGAAGCCTGCAAAAGGCGCTGGACTAATGATGATGGCGCTGAGCGTGAAGGGCCGATGTGGCGTAGATATCCTGCCATGAAACCGGGGTCATCTGTATACTTTAGCCGAGAGGAACTCGTCCATGGCCACGTCGTTCGCAAACCTGTCAGAATGCCTGACGGCTCACCGCTAAACCTGCTGGTTGAACTATTCCCGCGTCAACAAGCGACGGAGAATGTTTGGTTGGTCACGGTAATTCTTCGAAACGATACTCGCCTGTCTGCGGCTTTGGATCCCAAAGAAGTGATCTTATATCAAACCTTTTTTGAAGTTCTCGCGCAAGAAGGCTGTCTTGAAAAGTATCCTGAAAGTCAGCGGCCTTTCTCGGAGTTGGACAACGAGGAAAAATCGTTAGCACTTCTTTATCGCGACTCAGCCACTTGGGGTATCGGCCATGGTTGTGCCGCCGGTTGGGACGCTGAAGCGGGGCAGTCGCCTGAATCGCTTTTCGTCGACGTCATGCCTGCCGTCCAATTGCCTAGCATGACACCGGACATCACCGACCAATCAGGTAGTCGTATTCAGTTATCGATGCGGTCGCTGGCCGAACTTCCTGACAGCGGCAATGGTCCAGCGTGGGATTCTTTGGATAATCTTTGTGGGGAATATGCCGCTTGGATCGAGCGATCTCGCGCTAAAAGCAAAAACATGGATGCTAACTTTGCCCCGGTGGCGGCTCGCCACTTGGAAGCCTGCGACACTTGCCTCGGACGAATCAATAACGGAATCGTTTTGCTCCGGGCAAACCCCCGAGTTCGCCAAGCTTTTCGCATGGCTAATCTGGCCATGTTGCTGCAGCAGATCGGTACCAAACAACTTAAACGTCGTCGTCTCCTTTGGAGCGATTCCCTACGTTTGGTTCTTCCCGAAGGAGAACATCGCTCTCCTTGGGATGTCTATTCACAGAAACAGGAATCTGACAACCTCGGCTCATGGCGTGCATTCCAAATCGCGTTTTTATTAATGTCCCTTGACGGAGTTCGTGACGGTGGATCGCCAGATCGAGATATAGTAGATTTGATCTGGTTTCCGACCGGCGGTGGCAAAACCGAGGCCTATCTTGCCGTCATGGCCTTTTACATGTTTCACGAGAGGTTACAGACCGTGACGGCTGTTCGAGAGCCGGAGCGAGATGGTGTCAATGTGTTGATGCGTTACACGTTAAGAATGCTTACCACTCAGCAGTTTCAGCGTGCGGCCAGTTTGATATGCGGGATGGAGTTCTTGCGGCGCAACCCTGCGTTGCATGGTATGGGAGAAATTCCAGGCCGACGTTTTTCGTTGGGGCTGTGGATTGGGGGTGATGGCTCCCCAAATAGAATCAATATCGCCAAGATGGAGCTCGAGGAATTTCGTCGGGGTGATGTTGCCGGGAATCCGCTAGTGCTTACAGAGTGTCCGTGGTGTCGGGCTGAAATTGGTCGATTTGAAGGCTCTCGACCGCGGGGCGTGGCCCATACTCAGTGGAACACCGTGCGAACACGTGGAATAACCGATGTCGCTGGTCAAGGGCCGTTATTACATTGTACCGATGCAAACTGCAGCTTTGGGACAGAGAATTATCAGCGGTGGCTGCCAGTCGAAGTTATTGACGAGCGTATTTACCGTAATCCGCCTTCGTTAGTTATTGGGACCGCCGACAAACTCGCAATCGTTGCTTATCGCCCAGATGCCGGTGCGCTTTTTGGACGAAGAATTGTTGCCGGGCAACCGCAACAATTCGCTCGCCCACCAGGCCTCGTTATTCAAGACGAATTGCATTTGATTTCAGGTCCCTTGGGGACCATGTATTCCTTGTATGAGGGTGTCTTTGAAAGGTTTTGTTCTTTTGAGCGTGACGGGCATTGGATTAAGCCGAAAGTAATTGCCTCGACAGCAACAATTCGAGGAGCGGCGGAACAAGTTATGTCCCTTTATGCTCGTTCACAAACTCAATTGTTTCCTAGCCCCGGCTTATTGATGGGGGATTCGTTTTTTGGAAAATATGCCCGGGACTCTGAGGGCCGCCTGATGGATGGTCGGCTTTATCTTGGTATACACGCTAGCGATTATGGTTCCGTATTCACCGCCCAAGTCCGGGCTTTTTCTGCTGCACTTTTCCGTCCGTTCTGTTTCGCCGAAGATCGACGGGACCCTTGGTGGACACTGCTAGCGTTTTACAACAGTATTCGCGAACTAGGCGGTGCAAAAACGCTGTTTGATTCTGATATTCGTTCACGGTTGAAGTATATGTTCAACCGCGAAAACTTTAGCCATGACAAGCGACGCAAAATCCGGATTAGCGAAGAACTGACCAGCCGGTTGTCGCAAAGTGAAATTGTCGGCATGATGGATCGTCTGTCCGAACCCTATGCCGCCAGTGATAACGCCAACGTGTTGGACGCCTGTCTGGCTTCCAGCATTATTGAGGTTGGGGTTGATATTGACCGGCTCTCACTCATGGGAGTTGTCGGACAACCCAAAACAACTGCTACCTACATTCAGGTGACAGGCCGCGTTGGTCGCAAGTGGTGGGATCGGCCCGGATTGATTTTGATGATTTACAATCCTTCTAAAAGCCGTGACCGTTCGCATTTTGAGCAGTTCCACAGCTATCACCGCCGACTTTACGAACGTGTCGAGCCGACGTCTGCGACGCCGTTCGCACTTTCCGCAATCCAGCGTGCATTTCCCGGTGCTCTGCTTGCCTGGGCACGACAACATAGCGATGCATCTGTTCAGAATGTGGCTGCATATTGGAATGCAGTAGAATCCGCGTTTCAACTTTTGTGCGGACGCTGTCGGAAGGTTCAGTCACCTGAGGATCAAGCTCGCTCCCTGCACGAAATGAAGCGTGTCCTTGCGGAGCTGAAGCACAAATGGAGTCTTAATCCGCAGGCATGGGAGAAATTTCCACCAGTAGTGACCGGGGAATATCTTATGCTATGGCCGGGCCAATTTGCTACGGTTTCGCAAAGGGATCGCGGGTTTGTGATTCCAACAAGTATGCGCCAGGTAGATGGTAGCGCCGAACTCGAAATCCATCAGGGCTACGTTCCGGCAGCTTCCCCTTCAGTAAATTCTCCGGTCAACCCGCCAACTAACCCTTAACGCATTTTACATTATGGGAAACAAACAAATTCGTATTGGCCAACTCATAGCACCTTTTGGCCCTGGAAGCATTTACACAGACCGACGTGGGACGCCGCATGTGGTCTGCGGCTTAGATCATTGGTTTTTTCAATGGGATCAGGCGATTGGTTTAGTGCCTTGCAGCAACCGTGCAGAATTTGAGCGTCTTGAGCCACGTTTGTCGGTTTTGCTGAACGTTGACCGCTTTTGTATACCGCCAGATTACCGTCAAGTGCGGCGAGGTGACACTAGGCCGCCCAACGCAATGTTAAATATTCCGGCCCAGCGTTTCCCTCGCTGGTATAGGCATACGCGTACCGGCGAGATGCGCCGCTTTAATTTGCACACCGTGCGTATTGACCGCCCGCAAGGCATAGGGCGTTGGCAACCGGTTCGCTTCGTCTCTGTCTGTGCTGCCGGACACCTTTGTGAATTTCCTTGGAAAGAATGGATTGGATGCCTGTGTCCCGGTGATGGCACTTTATTCCTTACAGATCGCGGTAGTTCAGACCTTGCTAGCATTAGTGTTGAATGTCGCACTTGTCCTGTTGGTTCTTCGGGTCACAAAGGCCGGAATTTGATGGGAACCACGGTCAAACCTGACATTTCTTTGGGCGAGCAGAGTAAGTTTCAGGCAGCAGGCATTGTTTGTCCTGGTGACCGTCCTTGGCTTGGCGAGGGGGCTAATGAGGAGGGCTGCAATCAGCCATTAATCGGCGCGCTTATCAACCAGACAAACTTGTATTTTCCCCGCACTATTTCCGCTATCGCCTTACCGGACTTGCAGCCGCAAAGTCCTGTGATTACTAGGTTGCGAAACGCGATTTCCACCGACTCCACACTGGGAGTAGCCCGTACGCTTTGGAATATGGGCAATAGAGCAGCCACGGTCGCTATGATTCAATCAGGACTCACTGCTAGGGAAATCGATAGCGATCCGGCGGATGTGGAGGTGGCTTTGAAAACTCTTTTCGACCCGGCGGCCACTGCACTACCCGCCGGTGCACGCGTGCCTGCCGATCCAGAATCTGATCTTCTCGCATTTCGTCGTGCTGAGTTCAATATTCTGCGAAATGAGGTGAACGATCCTGAAAATGTATCAGATCTACGGGTCATTCCCACGACGGCGCCGGCTGGTATGTCAGAATGGTTTGCTAGGATTAATCTTTTGGAGCGGTTGCGCGAGACAAGGGTGCTCTATGGTTTTGACCGTTTGGAACAGAATAGTACCAACACTTTAGTCAACATGCCAGAATCAGCTATGCGTACATTGTTTCGCAATCCGCCTGACGAGGCGCAAAACCGATGGCTACCGGCTGTTGAGGTCTTTGGTGAAGGCATTTATGTTGAGTTGAACGAAGACCGCCTTTCGACGTGGCAGTCGGATAATACTGCGTGGCTTGCCAATCGTCTTGACGATGGATTCATTGCCCGGATGGGTGGTGTTTTCCAGACATTGCCGCCGCTTGGCGCGGTAAACCGAAGTTGGGCCTCACGGTATTTATTGGTTCATAGTCTCGCTCATGTCCTCATAAACCAGTTAGTATTCGAGTGCGGGTACAGCACTGCCGCTTTACGTGAGCGGCTTTACATTTCGGCTGACTCAGCGGCTCCTATGGCCGCTTTTATAATTTACACTGCCGCAGGCGATTCTGAAGGCACGTTGGGTGGTCTCGTTGCACTTGGGAGGCCCGAACGTCTTGGTCCCGTTTTCAGTCGTGCGCTCGGTCGGGCATCATGGTGTTCGGCGGACCCAGTTTGCTCCGAACATCTTGGTGGCCGGGGCTCCAAAATGGCTAATCTTTCCGCCTGCCACGCTTGTGTCCTCTTGCCGGAAACATCCTGTGAGACAATCAATCAGGGTTTGGATCGCGCAATGGTGGTTGGCACGCCAGAAGCTCGCGGGCATGGTTTTATGAGCTCACTTCTAAAAAGCTCTTATGCCTTTTGATTTTCGAAACTTTATGGCCTAGTTAAAGAATAGGGCTATAGTTGGTATTAAATATTTACGTTTCTTCTGATAATCACAATTCCCTTAAAAGTAAAATTATGCCACAAGTTGCATTACAATGATAGTCAATGTCTTTGTATCAAATATAGTGTTTTCAAGTATAAAAAAGTTGAGAGGCGCATAGAGTGCTTAGTCAGGGCCTTTACTCTAGTTGTGTGAAGTAGTTTACAGAACCAAGCAGAGGGGCATGCCTTAATTTCTAAAGATAAATCGAGGGACTGCAAATGTCCTACCCAAGATTGGAGTATAGGGCTATGGAAAAGATGGAATTTACGCAGATTGAGTTAATAACCCCTTGTCCGCATGCGGCGGGGATAATAACGAGGAGCAGGCTGACAAGGAATTGTGGGGGAGTAAGAACAGGTTGTGCAGTTTTCACCATCGAACCGGAAGGAAGTGGATAGGAAGTCATGATCTTTCTCCCTAAATATGGAAGCCCGAGTGCCGGTCCTCATTACCAGAGGAAAAAAGGGTATGGGGCTTCGATTTCACATCGTCAGGCTTTGGAGCTTCTTCTCGCAAATATCCAAAGCCAAAGGTATTCCTTGCATATCCAAGACGAGCTCCCGGCTATCGTTTCACATTGGCTTCAGTGTCCCGGTGAGGCACCCATTCTGCTTTCGAAGAGAGAGGCTGTAGAATGGGGCAAAATCCTCCAAAGGCAATTTGGGATAGTTACGAGAAAATCACCCCCCAAAATCGACTTTACCGAAGTGCCGTTCCCGCCGCCCTCCAAGGCCAAGTTCACGTTTATCGATCTATTTGCCGGGATTGGGGGATTTCGAGTGGCCTTGCAAAAAATGGGCGGTAAGTGCGTCTTTTCCTCTGACTGGGATAAAAATGCAAAGGCCACCTACTACGAAAATTACGGCGAAGTGCCCTTTGGAGACATCCGGCGGCTAAGCTCCGAAAAACTTTATACCGGAAAGGTGGATCTCGTTTGCGGCGGATTTCCCTGTCAGCCCTTTAGCATCGCGGGAGTATCGAAAAAGCTAAGTCTGGGCCGAAAACATGGCTTTGAAGACGAAAACCAGGGGGTGCTGTTTTTTGAAGTGGCCAAGATCATTAAGCGGCATCGTCCCAAGGCCTTCATCTTGGAAAACGTCAAACATTTGCTCCGGCATGATAAGGGCAACACTTTCCGCTCTATTTTGCATGTCCTCGAAAAAGAGCTTGGATACGACGTCTGCCATAATGTCATCGACGCCAGAAACTTTGTGCCTCAACACCGTGAGCGTGTATTCATTGTTGGATTCCGAAAACCCAATAGCTTTGTTTTTCCAGAAGTGCCCAAAGGCAATCATCTGCTAGGCAAAATCTTAGATGAAAACGTGCCCACAAAATACACCTTATCGGATCATCTTTGGAACTACCTCCAACAGTACGCAAAGAAACACCGGGAATCAGGCAACGGATTCGGATTTGGCCTGTTCGGTAGAGATGATGTAGCCCGTACGCTTAGTGCTCGCTACCACAAGGACGGGTCGGAGATTCTGATCCGGCAAAACGGCGCCTCCATTAATCCAAGACGCTTGACCCCGGAGGAGTGCCGTAGGCTAATGGGTTTCCCAGAGGGCTTCAGAATCCGTGTGTCGGATACCCAAGCGTACAGGCAGTTTGGTAATTCGGTCGTTGTTCCAGTGGTCGAGTCGGTTGCGGCACGGGTTGTTAAAGAAATATTGAAATGACACTTAGAGGGCTGCTCAGCCTGTTCAAGGATTCTGGCTGTGCCGTTGTTTACGGGAAGTACTTAGCCGAGAACGATAATTCAAAAAACCAGATCTACCTTGGTGGGGATCTTAAAGTTCTGAATATTTTGCCTAGCGACCAAATATTCAGCAGTGATACTCCGGCAGGTCCATCTTTCAAGGCCCGTATTGATTTTGGATGGCTCCATCCAAATGGCGAGGTAACACCAGCGCCCCACACCCAAATCATTCTTTACGCCCAGTACCCTGAGGTTCGGCTTTCCGGTTTTTTGCGTGGATCGATAAAAGCACCCAACGAACTACTCAATAAACGAATGAAGGGAAGGATTCTGCTTTTCGGAATTTCCGGGAAAAAAGTTATCGGGCTTGTTTTGAGGGGCGAGGATCCGGCATCTAAAGAGATCAAGGCTATTCATTCTCAAGATGCTAGCTTAACCCTTTTTCAAATTAAATGTTTTAAGCTCGCTGACAAAAACAATGAGAAAGAAGGAATTATTCAAGCTCTGAAAACTGTGCATCACGCCGGGTGGATAGATTCGAAGCAATTATCTGCGGACGGAAGCATTAGCCCATGTTGCACGACCCAGTGTGGCGGATATACCCTAGAGGCAGAACTTGGTATCCCAAAAAACAGTAATGCCGATCCCGATCTCTTTGGATATGAAGTTAAACAGTACGGAGTAAAGGACCTGAATAAACTAGGTGTCGGCAGAATCACTCTAATGACTCCTGAGCCGGATGGCGGGACGTATAAAACGCTTGGGGTTGAGGTGTTTATCAGATCATTTGGATACAAGGATAAAACGGGCAGACCCGACCGATTGAACTTTGGGGGAATTCATAAAGCCCGACAGGTTTGCCGGGCAACCGGGCTTTCCATGGAAATTGACGGCTTCGATGCGGATAAAAGCAGAATTACCAAGGCCAGTGGATCAGTAAGGCTTGAAACAAGAGACGGGGTAGACGCTGCTTCTTGGTCCTTCGCCAACATTCTGGAGCACTGGAAGCATAAACATGCCAATGCGGTTTACGTGCCTTCGGTAAACAGAAAAGCTCCTAAGCTGCAGTATAGGTATGGCAACCTGATTATGGTCTGTAACGGAACTGACGGGCTCAAGTTCCTTGCGAGCCTAGCAGCAGGAAAAATCTTTTATGACCCGGGAATCAAATTGGAGCAGGCATTTAGCGACAAACCACGAACAAAAAGGAGAAGTCAATTTCGGGTGCAGGCTGGTAACATTAACGGCCTTTACGAACGTGTTAAGATTGTTGATCTGAATGGCTGATGTTCACACTGCAGACATACGCTCATTCAACATGTCCCGAATCCGGTGCAGTGGGAATGAGAAGACCGAAGTACGGCTGGCCAGATTGATGCGTGCTGAGAGAATAAGGGGTTGGAGGAGGCATTTGCCGATTCCAGGAAGGCCAGACTTCTCATTTCGAAAACAGAAGGTGGCGGTGTTTGTAGACGGCTGCTTTTGGCATGGCTGCCCCAAGTGTTTCCGGCTGCCCAAACAGAACCGGGCGTTCTGGAAGGCTAAGATTCAGGGGAACCAGAGAAGGGATAGGTCGGTGAACACAAGGCTCCGAAGGCTGGGTTGGAAGGTGATACGGATAAGAGAATGTCAGTTGAAACACTCCGACCGAGTCGTTTCCAACATCCGGCTAACGATGGGATGAGGATTAGGGGACCGACTGGGTATTATCTTGACCACAATAGTTAAAATGGAGAAACAGTATCGGTGAAGGACTCTAAGTACTTGACCATGACGATAGAAGGGCAGCAATTCTACGACGAAGTCGTCGGGAGACTAGACTACGACCTAAGTCAAAAACTCGATTCTTACGGGAACCTTTGGGACAACTATGAACGAGCGCATCTCAAAATTAAAATATCAGAATTAAGAATGGAAAATGACCGAAAAATAATCTACGAAATTCTGAAGGGAAAATTTGCTCAGATGGGTCTAGATTTCTAGATCCCAAAACACCGACGTTTCAACCCAGAAAGATCTGGTTTTGGTGGTCGGCGCAGGCGGTGGGGTTTGGGCGTAGGCTGGTTTTCGCGGCAAAGATGAGGGGTTTGTGGTGCATGGTGGAAAGCCATTGGCCACCGGGGCCCGACTCCACAAAAGAACGGGTAGAAACTTGAACCAGGTACTGTTTCGTAGGGTGGGAGTATTCGATTGTCCAAAGACCTTCATCAAAGGCCCAGTGTGCGTCCGGGGTGAGTGCGAGGCCGTTGGTGGGGTGGTTATCCTTGGTGAGGCGGAATGGTTTGATATGGGCGGCCTCGATCATGATGGATCCAGAGGTGGTGGTGAGGGAGCGACCCGTGAGAGCGCAGGTGAAGGAGTAGCCAGAGAGGACTTCGTAGCGGAATCTTGCGGAACGGCCGGTTTGCCGGGCGGCCTGAGTTTTCTCAGAATTGGAATTTCGGTGTTGAAGGATGTCTACTGTGGAGAGGCCAAGCGCTTCGGCCAACGCTAGCTGCTCGAGCGCCGGAAAGTAGGTTGTGATTAGGATGAGGCGGGCAGATCGGCGAAAGGATGCATCCTGAAGGGCGGTCCAGAATTCGGGATGAAGGTCTGCAGAATGAACCGATTCGGGTGCTCTGGCGGCGCGACCTTGGGCGTCTTTGGGGAGCCAGAGGCCCTGGGTTTTGAGGTAGTAGAGAGGATAGCGGATATCGAGCCTGCTGGTACGCCAACGGGGGGAGACGATGGGGGCAAAGCTTTGAAAGCGAACGCGGAGAGTGGGGGAGAGGATGAGTTCAGGGGTGGTGAGGAGATGGTGTTCAATTAGGTCGATGATCGAAA
>Ga0214921_10005596_pt1 | contig 17687 bp, 39 predicted proteins | sample LL1505_MetaG_FD_177992 | JGI IMG/M metagenome (GOLD analysis project Ga0214921, IMG submission 177992) | Freshwater microbial communities from Lake Lanier, Atlanta, Georgia, United States - LL-1505 | ecosystem: Environmental > Aquatic > Freshwater > Lake | place: USA: Georgia | collected...
GATGAGCGAAAACAATTGGATGAATAATTATGGAATATTTTTTGGGTTGTTTATTTACCTTAACAATGATATACGTTGTTGTTGGGTTATTAAGACAACCAAAAAATCAAATCATAAATAGTATAGTTGTTCATACACAATCAAAATTACACGAAATGGTTAAAGATTTTATACCAATCAATACCAAACCATTAAAAACACAGGCAACTGAATATTTTGAATCAAAACATATACTTGTAGTTCGTAATGAGAATAATGTTTATTGGATTCAGGATAATGTTTTTTATGTTGCGGATATTGTTAATGGACAAGTTGCTGAAGAAACCAAGAAAAGGGTTGACACAAGCAACATGAATAAGGTAGAATTAGATAAGATAAGTTTTATCGTTGATAAACTAACAGAAGGAAAAAAAGATGATAGTGGGAATTCAGGGAAGTAAGACTTTCAATGATTACAATGTATTCCTAAGAGCAATGGGGGTGGCTTTATCTAGCCTACCCGAAGGAGATATGGAAATTCTTTTTGCATCTGCTGGACCATTGAATATCAATAATATGGCAATGGAATTTGTCAATATTTCTGAACGTAGCCTAAAGGCTCGTGGTATCAAAACTAAACTTATTAAAGTTCCACCAAGTTGGATTAAAGAAAATATTCACGACATTGAATATTTTGCTTATTTTAGTAAACCAAAAGAGCCACTGTCTGACTTGGTAGACTTGGCTGAAGCAAAAGATATTGAAGTTGGCGTTTATCGCTACTGAGAGAAAGGTGATTATGTTAATTAAATCACTAGAAGATATGGAAACAATTGTAGAAAACAATAAGTTTCTATCGTGGGATGGCTGGACAGTTGTAGAACTGAAAAAGTCTGCTATGGCATGGATGAAACCAAATGCCAAATTTGTCAACCATGAGTGGCATACTGCTAATCGTTTTGACGTTTCGGAAAGTGGCTGGAATATTCCTGCTAGTTTGGTAAAGAAGAATGCCAAATGAAAATTGGAAAGATGAAGCCTTATGTAAAGGTGACGATGTTAATCTATTCTTTGATACTTATGAGCAAGATGTTGAAGTCAGAAAAGAAGTAGATTCTCTTTGTTCTATTTGTCCAATGGCTCGTATATGTTTTGCAGTTGGGGTATCTCAAAAGGCATATGGAGTTTGGGGTGGAGTTTACTTGGACAAGGGTAAAGTTTCCAGGGAATTTAATAAGCATAAGACCAAGCAAGACTGGACAGACACTTGGCAAAATCTAACAACAGATAAGGAATTCTAATGTATACACCAGAGATGGCAACAGCATTTAAAGCAATAGTACCACCAAAGAATTTTGGTCTGACTATCTATGACAATGACAATTTTGTAACACTTGAAATTAATCCTAAAGATTTGGTTAATCTACTTGACGAAGATAAGCCAGCAGTGGTAAAATATATTAACGATGTTAAAAGCACACTGGAAGAACTGGGAGCAATTGTGTTTGTGGTAAGGGAAGCGTTGGAAGAAAATGTGGATTGAGATTTCAATTGGTGTAGTCGTATCTGCAATAATATTCTACACAACATACAAGTTAGTTAGATATAGAATTGCTTTTCAAAACTTGGCTAATGAATATCTACAAAAACTATCTGACACAGACCTTTTGATTAAAGAGATAAACAGACTTAATCAACAAATCAACAACAAAGAACTAGAGGGTTCCGATGGATTCTTAAAGTTTGTATCTGATTCTCGTGATTGGGCTTTTGAATACATCGAGCAAGTACAACGAGCATTGGCTGAATTCGATGAAGAGATTGCCCCAAGACTTGAATGGGCTAATACCTTTGGAAGACTTGCTGGTGACACAGTTCATACAGATACAATAAAAACAATTTCCGAGGCATACAATAAATTAAAATCCGTATTGCCAGAGAATACCGAAACGCCTAATAACTAGGCATTAAATAAGGAGAAACAAAAATGAGTACAACTCAACTAAAGGCACTGCTTGCATCATATTTGCGTAGCATCCTATCCGCAGTAGCAGCACTATACTTGGCTGGCATTACAGACCCACAGACCCTTGCTTGGTCATTGGTCGCTGCATTGCTACCAGTTGCAACTAGAGCAGTCAATCCAAAGGACAAGGCATTTGGCATTGTTCCATCTGCTGAAGTTGTTGCAGACGCTCTGAAGGACGTGAAGGTTACTAAGGTACCTGCGAAGAAGACTGTTGTAAAGACAGTTACAAAGACAACACCAGTTAAGAAGACAACTACAAAGAAGTAATCTTAACAAATATTAAGGCGAGTCTAGAAATAGGCTCGTCTTTTTATTTTTGGAAGCAATTTTGCTGCTTTACCTAGTAGTTCTAGGTATTCAAATAAATCTAAATAGTTTTGCTTCAAAGAGTTTGGAGCAAATTTATTATGTCCAGTCATATAAGCAATCTGTTTTAATGATGTCTTATCTTCCATAGCAATATAAGAATCTATTTTTGCTGCCAAAACTGTAGGGTCAACTGCATAGATATCTACCTGTTGTTTTGCGTTAAATGTTCTAACATGGCTAGAACGACTTAACCATTCTGGTGGTAGTATTTCATTATTTGGAGAAATGTTTGTCATCAAAACTGGTAAGCCACTTAGTAAAGCCTCATTCATTGGTAAACATAATCCAGCAAATCTTCTTGGTAGAATCAAAGCATCAAAGCCATCGTATAGGTCAGCCCTATTTTCAACATTAGAATATTCAATCCTGGCTCTTGGGTCATCACAATGAAAATCCATTCCTGCCTGAATCTTAAATACTATTTCATAATCTGCATTTGAATACTTTAACATTTCTACAACAGAGTTTGTTCCATTTCTATCGTGTGCTGCTGCTTTTCCAACAATATGAAGTAAGCGTTTGTGATTTCTAGATAAATTATTTTCTTTAACCTTTTCAAATTGAGTAGGGTCTGTTGGTGGTGGTAGATGAATAACCTCACACTTATCTCCATATAGCCTTTCTACATCTTCTATATGCCATAGACTTGGTGCTAGAAGAACATCTGGCAAATGCTTTGGCTCCATATGATGCAAGAACTCATAGTTAAACTGTAAGACTGTCTTTATTCCTCTATCTCTTGCAAAAGGAACAAGACTATCAGAATAAAAGATTTCACAAGAAATTACTATATCTAAATCTTTTAGAAACTCTATAACCTCTTCATCTTTTAGCCAACCATCTGCATTTCCAATTTGTACATTAAAACCTTTATACCATTCTGGATGGTTCACAAACTTTCCATCATTCCAGTTAGAAGAATTTATAAGCAAAACTTTGGATGGGTTTAGCATATTGGCTAATTCCAAACACTGATTTCCTAATCCAGTATCATCTATTCTTGCAATCAGACCAACTCTCATTCTGTTAGACCCCAAGCAATATCATCACTAGTAAACTTCCTAGTTCCTGCACGACCATCTAGATGATAAGATGCTTGAATATCTTTTCCATCATTTGGATAGTATATCCAGGTCTTAGTTAAATCCCAATCATTACTAACTGTATAACCATAGAACCTATCTTCTATAAATTCTTTATCCTGTGACTGCTCAAGAACAACATCTCTATAGAATGAAACTTTGGATAGGTGTGGTCTTTGGCTCCACTGGATAGTCTTAACAAAGTCATCTTTTCTTTCTAGCATAAGGTAGAAATGTTCTTCTGGAATTGAGTCCATGTGATGAAATCTTACTGTGTTGCAATCATTACTTTCCAGCATGTCTAGGCATTTTTGTAAATCAATCTTGTCCTTAATTAGTGGGGTATCAGATTCAACATAAAGCAAAACAGATGTATTAATTAAATCAATAGTATCTTTCATCATACCAGTCTGGTGTTTGTGTTCTGTAAATATAATTGGCAATACATTTTTCCATTCATGTAGGCACTTCCACAAGATTTTATTCTTGTATTCATCATACCTATCTTTCCAGTCAAGTCTTTCATCTCTCAAACCATCTACCTGCAAAATAATCTCATTGTCAGGGAAGTAGTTTCTGATACTGTCAATTGTTTCTTCAATTATTTTTGTATCTGGATGGCTTGGTATTACTGATGTTGGTATAACTATTGTTACATCTCTAGAGTTCATTATATTCCCTGACTATTTTAATAGCAAAATCTCTTTTAAATTTAATCCACCAAGATACTAACAAATGCATGTTCTGTGGATAATCACTTAATAAATTATCGACAATCTTTGGTAATTCGTTCCAATTATTAGTTTTTGCTATATCTATTCTACCATCAAAAACAAAATCCCAGAAATCAAAGTCTTCCTCTATTGCATTTTTGATGTCTCCAATAGGCAAACAAAGTAACTCTATGGCTTCATAGAATCTAAATGAGTCAATTGTTACGTTTCCAGCAGGAGCAGGAGCAATCCTACTTTTAATAAATTTTTGATAATACTCTTTCGGCTCAAAGCCTTTCATAAAACCATCTGTTAAATTAAATACACAGTTATCTATAGTGGGCAAAACTTCAGCCAATTCTTTTCTTCTGCCATGATTTATTTGACCAGAGTAAAAGACATCATATTCTTTTTCTGCATATTCTGGCAGATTTGTTTTTAAAAATTCTGGTGCACCAAGAGGAAATTTATTATGTTTTTCATGTTTTAAAAATGGATATTGCATCCAAAACTTTATATCTTTGTGACTAATTTGACTATCTTGAAATTGTCCAGTTTCATTGGAAGTAACAAAAAGCATAACCCTATCTATTTTACTTAACTCATTATCAATCACATGCTCTTTTGTATAAAAATCTCCACCACATATAACAACAATAGCCTTATCGGTCTTTGGTAGGGATTGAACTCTAACTGTCTCTATGTTAGCCTTATTAAAAACTTCTTGCAAAAATGCAAAATCAGATTTTGTGTCTGGGTAATTATCACTTTTAGAGTATAGGTATGCTTTAATTTGACTCATAATAAAGATGAACCTCGTGTTGATAATCTAAAATTGTTTCGGTATACCCAAGTTGTTTAATCCAACCTCTAAGTTCACTAAGATACAAACCCCATTGATGAAACATAAACTCTGGATGTCCAGATAACCAAATCTTTGGTTTATATTGTTTCAACACTTCTTCGGCACCACGCAACACCTTAAATTCGCTTCCCTCTACATCTAGAGTGATAATTGTTGGTGGCTTTAATCCATAAAAATAAACGCAGTCATCTATCTTTACTTGACCATACATGCTTCCCTCTAGATATAATTCTTTAAACCCATGTGCCGCTTCAATATTTTGATATGCTTCTGGTGGAAATTCATCTCTATATATTCTAATAAGTGAATTGTTTTCATCAGATGCAAAGCATGGAATAGTTGCTAATGGATTTTTTAAATTATTTGCTTCCCAGATTGCTGGCATGTGTGACCAAACTTTTGGGTTAGGTTCAAACAAAACTACTTCTGCACCCCAAATTTGACACAAGGCAGACATCTCTCCCTCTTCTGCACCAACATAATACACAACATCTCCATCTACAAGATTGTCGTGCATGGATTTTAGCCTTAGTTTTTCCCAACCATTTTCAGTATACCATTCTGGTCTATCTGCTCTGTGCTTTGGAATGGTAATTTCCCATTCGCCATTTAGAATGGCTTTAACCATTTCTGTCATTTGTTTTCCTCCATATAAAATTTAATTATTTCTTTCATGCTATCTTTCATAGTATGCTTTGATTCCCATCCAGTTTTTTCGTATAGCAAAGATGAGTTCATAAATTGTTTCTTAATTTCAAACCCATCACTTTCAACCATTTTATAATTGACTTCTTTGCCAATAGCATCTCTAACAATATTAAACACTTGAAGTGTGGAATATCTTTCCCCAGATGATATATTAAATGATGCAACATCATTAACTGTTTCTGCGTATGTTAGTATGTTAGCATATGCTGAAACAACATCTTTCACATTTATATATTCTCTAACATCTCTACCATTATTTCTTATTGTAAATGATAAATTATCTTTATATGCTTTTAAAATTCCAGGTATTAGTCTTTGAATGTTGTTGTCTCCAGTGCCATAAATATTACAAGCACGAGTAGTTACAATAGGCATACTGTATGTATTTCTATATGAGTTACACATAATGTCTGTAATAGATTTAGAGGCATCGTATGGATATATTCCATTAAGGATATGGTCTTCAAAGTATTCGTCATTAGTTAGTTCTCCGTATGCTTTGTCGCTAGAAGCAACAATGATTGACTTACATTCTTTATATTCTCTCAGTGATTCAAGCACGTTTAGAGTGCCAACAGCATTTGTATAGAAAGTATTGTACGGATATTTAATTGAATCATGTGCTTGAGTTTGTGCTGCAAGATGAATAAAATAGTCTGGTCTTGATTTTTCTATAAAGAAATCAACATCTGTTTTGTTATTGATACTTCCATATACTTTGTTAACATTCTTAGAAAGTTCTGTACGACTGTGTTCGTCTTTCAATAAAACAAACACATCCCAACCAAGAGATAAATAATAGTTTGAAAGGTGTGAACCTAAAAGTCCAGTAGCACCAGTGATTGCTATACTTTTCATTCTATGCCTAACTTGTTAACAATTGTTTCCCAGCGATGTGCGTAGGTGTGTTCATTCTTTGTTCTTTGATGTCCAGCAAAACGAATCTGTTCTCTTTCTTCATCATTATCTAAATAGTAATCAATCTTTTCTTTTAGTTTATCTAGATTACCATGTGGGTAAAATGCAATTTCTTTACCGTCTTCAAAAAATTGGTCAAGACCTGTAATGTATGGGTAGATGGTAAACCCACCACGACCAGTAGACTCAAATAGTCTGTCGCTACTGTAATAAGGATATGAAAAATTAATGTTTAAACTATCTCCAATAGCAATCTTACTGCGAGCATAAATTCTATTTAGGGCATCTCCTCTTACCGTTCCAGTCTCACCATCTGGACCAACATGTAAAAATCTATTTCCGTAAGTATATTTTAAAAATTCAATTAGTTGTGGTCTGTATGGATACTCTGGATGATATCCCTTGCTTCCAACAAAGATAACATCATAATCAAAGTTGCTTGCATCGTAATCTGGGTGAACGTAAACCTCTTTATCGTAAACACCTGCTGGAAGATAGTGACCGATTACATCGGTTTCTTTGTTAAACCAATCAGCCATGAGTTTATCTGTTGCAAAAAAGTGACCAATCTTAGAATAAAAACCATCATTTTCTAAATCTACTTGTCTTTGCAATCCAAACCAAAGGTCTAAGTGATATGTCATAGTTGGAACACCTGCTACCTTTAGTAGTTCTAATAGTCTTGCTAGGTCCATGTCTCCAGGATTTGACCAACCATGAGTGTGTACCCAGATAAATAGGTCTGACCTCATAGCCTCGAATAGGATATCTGATGTCTTTGCTCCCCAGACACCTTCTTGAAGTTTAATTACTTCATGTCCCAATGATTCTAGGGACTTAGCGTGATGATTTTCGCTAGAGTAATCTACTTGAAAATTACCCAAAAATGTTATTTTAGCCAATGTGTTCCAATCTGTTTAGTCACAATGTGATATTTACATTATACCAGATTTATGCTATAATTTACTTGTACCTGCCAAAAGGGGGTACAAAATAACTCGCTTAAAAGGAGATGATACAAATGGTAATCTACACAGACCCATTCGCAGCACTTAGTCAGGAATTTGATAAGATGTTTGCACAACCAACAAGGGCTACATACCCACCCTACAACGTAATCCACTCAAAGGAAAAGAACGAATGGTATCTTGAGTTCGCTCTAGCAGGATTTGAGAAGGATGATGTAACCATCACAACAGATAAGAATGTTTTGACTGTTGCTGGTGAAACAAAAGAAGACAAAGAACTACCAGAGGATATCCGCTATGTTTATAAGGGCATTGCTGGTCGTAAGTTCACTCGTTCTTTTACTCTACCAGAATACGCTGAAGTTGCTAAGGCTGAATTGAAGCACGGTATTCTGACCATTGATTTAGTTATCAATGTTCCAGAGGAAAAGAAACCTAAGACTATTACTATTAAGTAAGTCGGAAGTCCTGGGTATGACACTAAACTACCCACCCAATAGATATGGTATAATAAAACAATGGAACAACTACTAGCACAACTAAGAACGCTACTGGCAGATAACGTTGCCCTTAAATTTAAAGCACACGGATATCACTGGAACGTAGAGGGAGATGACTTCCCACAATTTCACAAATTTTTTCAGAAAATCTACGAGGACTATGATGGTGCAACAGATACTTATGCAGAATGGCTTCGCATACTAAAACAATATGCACCATATAGACTAACAGATTTCTTTGACATGTCAACAGTTCCAGAGCCAGTTATTGTTGGTGACCCACAGCCTATGTTGAATGACCTTTATCTTTCTATTGAGGCACACATTGAGGCATTGATTGTAGCAAGTGACCTTGCTAACGAAGCCAAGCAGTATGGACTAGCAAATTTCTTTGCTGACCGTCAGACTGCATCACAAAAGTTTTGCTGGCAGATTCGTGTCAGCATGGAAAATGAAATGGAGATGAAAGACTAATGCCTTATTCAGTAGGAGCACAAGGTTCAAATGGATGTTCAGGATATCCAGTAGTAAAAGAAGGTGGCGAAGTAATGGGATGCCACAAGACAGAAGCAGATGCAACAGCACAGGTTCGTGCTTTATACGCTGCTGAAGCAGACAAGGCAGATAATGGTGTTAATCCATCGTCTACTGCAAACCCAACATACCCAAATGTTGGAGTAAAGACACCAACATCTATGCGTGGTGGAAAAAAAGTTAAAATTCGTAAACCAAAAATTCAACCAGGAAATGGTTCGGATGCTTCTGGTGCAGTTTCTAGTGGTGGAACATCTATTAGTGCTATGTATAAAGCAGAAAGAATTGTTGAGGGTGACTATGTAATGGGGCTAACAACAGAAGGTGCAGTTGTTGGTCTTGTTGAACATGTTATGACTGAGGGTGGAGTTTATGGCGTTGCAGGAACAGAATACGCTATTCAGTCTACTCCAGAAAATCCAGCAATGGCTGTTAGAATTTATGAGTATGAAGAAGATGAAGACCAGTGGTGTCCAACAGCATATTCAATTGGAATGCTAATGTCTGATGCTCACAAAATTCCAGAACTTGATGTAGAGGTTCAGGAACCACAGGATGGTATGCCAGAAATGGACATGGAAGAAATGTATAAGGCTGATGGATATTCTCCAACTGCTGGTATGAAGTCTGCTGCTGCTCGTGCTATTCGCTGGAAAGAAGAAGGCAAGGCAAATGGTGCAGGTACTCCAGTTGGTTGGGGTAGAGCAAGAGATATCGTAGCAGGTCGCTCAATGTCTCTTAGTGTAGTCAAACGCATGTATTCGTTCTTCTCTCGTCACGAGGTGGACAAGAAAGGCAAAGACTTTAACAACACAAGTAATCCAAGCAACGGTAGAATTATGTGGGACGCTTGGGGCGGTGACGCTGGCTACAGTTGGTCTCGTGCTATTGCAACTAGAGAAGCAGATAAGGCTTTGTTTGCTGATTTTGGTAAAGATTATTCTAGAGATGAAATGTCCGTATCTAAGGCTGGCAGTGTTGGTAGTATGGTTTCCTGGAATTCTTCTGGCGGTACAGCAACAGGAAAGATTGTTAGAATTATTAGAAATGGTAAGTACAATGTTCCAAACTCAGACTTCTCAGTAACAGGAACACCAGAAGACCCTGCTGCAGTTATCAGAGTTTATCGTGATGGTAAGCCAACAGATACACTAGTTGGACACAAACTAAAAACACTTAGGGGAAAGTAATGAGAGAACTGATTCACTTTAGTGCCACTTGGTGCCAGCCATGTAAGCAAATGCAACCAGTGTTAGATAAGTTTCTTAATGATAATCCTGACATTATTTATATTAAGTATGATGTTGACGAGGATGTAAGCGTTTTCCAGGAACACCAGATTAGAGGAGTTCCTGCCTTTATTGGCAAGGTAGATGACAAAGAAACCTTCCACAAAGGCACAGCAACAGAAGCCAGACTTATTTCACTATTTGCTTGACAAACCCTGTCGCATACGGTAAAATATATATATGAGTAAACCAGATTGGGCTACACGCCTACAAAATACATTTAAACGTAAATATGATAAAGGCTATGAAGATGGCTATAACAAGGGTTGGGGCGAAGGCTTTGAGACTGGCAGAAAGAAAGCAATCGCAGAACAGCGTAAAGTAATCATTGCTGCCATTGAGAAAGACCTTAAGAACAATGGTCAACACTATAACCCAGGAATTATTGCAGGAGTTCATTCCGCTATCAGCATGATTAGAAAGATTAGATAATGATTAAATCAATTAAGATTGGTCCACAGACATTTTCTGTTGTTCAGCGTAGCAATAATGAAGACGGTATGCTTAACGATGGTGCCTATGGGTATACCCTTGAGAGTGGTAACCTAATCGTAATCAATTCTGAAATTGGCAATGGTAAACAAAAGGTAACTCTGCTACACGAAATTCTACACGCTATTCGTATGAATGCTGAAGGTATGCCAAAGCCTGGTAAAGATGATGACTTTGAAGCATGGGAACATTACTTTATTGGTCTATATGAAAGCAATTTATTGGCAGTATTAAAAGACAATCCAAAACTAGTAGAATGGCTAACTAATGAGCAACCAAAAACCAGCAATAAGTGATGATGGCATGACATGGTTAATAATCATATCTGGTATCTTTATTATTGGAATAGTATTAACAATGATTATTCAGGCAAATCTGCCTAAAGAAAACTGTTGGGATAAATACCCTAACAATGAAGTTCAAGCAATTTTAAATTGTGAAGGAAAAGAATAATGGAACACGACATCATCGAAGTAGTGTTTGGCATTGACCACATCATTGCTGAATTCTTTTGGAATGCTGTATTTGCTATTGCAGTATATGGATTTACAAAGGCTAGAACACTACGCAAGATTCACAAATATGTGGACAGTAAGCACAATATCGAACACGAGGAGTATTAGGATGCACAAGGAAACAGAACTAACGCCAGATGTAATTATAAAGATGGCAGAACAAACACCTTTTGAAAAGGCAGTATCAAGTAAGTACATTGAAGCAGAAGAACTCTTGCTTCGTAAACACAGAGATTATGGACCAAAGAATATTTCAGGTAGTCCAGGAGGAGCATTAAATGGTCTTAGGGTCAGGATACACGACAAGTTGGCTCGCATTAACAATCTTTATGATTCTGGTGCTACCCCTGAAAATGAAAGTCTTAGGGATTCTTTTATTGATATGGCAAACTACGCACTTATCGCATTACTAGTTATTGATGGGGAGTGGGACAATGATTAAGGCTCCAGAAGATGTTGTCATTATTAAATTAAATAAGAAAGATACTGGACCAGAGCAAACCAAGAGTGGTCTTCTTGTTCTTAGAAATGAGACAGATGAACCTAAGAATATTGGTACAGTCTATGCAGTGGGCGAAGGCAGACAACTAAAGTCTGGTGTTCGTGTTCCAATGGAAGTCAAGGTTGGAGATAAGATTATGTTCAATCCTGGTGGCACTATGAAATTTAAGCATGAGGGCGAAGACTATTTATCTTTATTTAGTGTTAGCATTCTTGCTATTCTAGGAGATGAAGATGAAGACGGTTCTGGTGATTCCGTGGAAAGCAACTCCTAGTAGAGAAAAGCCATTACAGGCAGTCCTTGATTGGTATAAAACTAATTTACCAGACATTGAGATTGTCTTTGCTAATGCCTCTGATTATATTTGGCTTCCAAGTGCCAGTCGTAATATGGGTGTAAAAAAGGCACAGGAGGCTTTTGCAGACGTTGTTATTATAAATGATGCGGATACCATTCCAGAAATTTTACCCCTTCTAGAAGCCATTGAGCAGTGTCAGAAAGACAAATTAATACACTTGCCATACAAATACTGTAAATATTACAATATGGAAGAGAGTGAAAGGTATTATTCTGGCATAGATATCAATTTGTTAAAACGCTCTGTGCATGATTCTAATGGTGGTGTGTGGGTCTTTACTCCAGAAACATGGTGGAGTGTGGGCGGTATGGATGAAAAGTTTCAACAATGGGGCAAAGAAGACACAGCATTAGAAATAGCACACACAGTAATAAAGAATAGTAAGTTTATTAGACATGATGGCTTTATATATTCACTTGGTCATGTAAAGCAGGTTCAGGATGATGGTTTTTATGAAAGCAGTCTTCGTAATGATGAACTTTATAAACAATATTTAAATACTTTTACTTCAGAAAATATGCTAAAGTTAGTTAAACAAGTTAAATATAAATAGGAGTTATACTTATAGTATGAGGTGTTCAGTGTGCGAGGAACAGTTAGTTCCTATTGTTTATGGATTTCCAAAGTTTGAACAGATTGAGTCTGCCAGACGAGACGAGATTGTTTTAGGTGGATTACCTAGACCTCTTGCCCCTACCCATTTTTGTATTCCTTGTCAGGAAGAATACCGTCTGGATGAGGACACTCGCACACCCAAGTTTTCTCATAATAAGTAATAACCTTTTTACAGTTCCAGTGATGCCCTGTCATACAGAAGCCACAGATACGAATTTTATCTGACATTAATTAGCCTTAACTAGTTTGCGTTTGATTGGGTCGAACTTTAGTGGGTGCTTCTTGGAAGCCTTACCATTTGGTCTGTTGCTATTCCTTTCGGAAGATTTCTTTGCCATCAATATCCTCTCTAACCATCATTATGGCTGTCATCATTGCAGTAAATACTCCAGCAACAGTTTCGCTGATAGAAACAACAGTTGGGTCATAGCCTATTGCACTAAACAAAATAAGTAGCAATACCTGGGAACTAAGAAACAGCATTCCCCATGTAATAATAAATGTCAATCTTTGTCTAGCCATTACCACCAACTCCATTCATTTTCTTCGTTTTCTTCTAAATCTCTAAAAGTTTTAATAATCATTTGAGTCTTTCTAACTTGATATCCCATCTGGATAATGTCAAGACCAGTTACCTCTACCTCGTCACCATCGTCTAATTTAACAACATAGGTGCGTTCAGGGTCAATTACGAATCGTGTCTTATTTGGCATAATTTATTATACCACTAATCAGTCAATGTCCAGAACTTATTCATGTCTGGAACATCATCGGGATGAATAGCCTTGATACCAGCCTTAGAATAAGCAGACCTGGCTCCTGCATTGTCATCAATGGCTAGTGTTGCTTCTTTTAGTTTTTCAGCAATCTCAGACTTCCATCTATTTGATTCTTTATATGAATAAGGATTCATCAGCAGGGAGTTATACTTTACTCCAGCAGCCTTTAGAGCATCTACTGTTTCAGAACGCTGGCTTCTTTCTCTGCCTGTAACTATAATCACTCTGGTTTTAAGTGAGTTTATATAATCAATCGTCTTTTGTATTGGTTGTGTTCCGTTACGGAGCAGAGTATTGTCAATGTCGCATATAATCATATTACCAGTATAGCAGTAAAAGTTCGGTTTGTAAAGGGTAAAATCGGGCGGAAATAAGAGGTATTTACGCTTGACAAGCAAGCGATTATCCTGTACAATTGATGTATAAGGTCCATTAAATGAGAGAGAGCATATGCAAACCTTTTTACCATACAAGCAGTTCGATAAGTCTGCACAAACCCTAGACAGTAAACGTCTTAACAAGCAAATCCTAGAGTCTTACCAGATTCTTAAGGTACTATCTAACGATGACCCTAAAGCCGCTTGGCGTAATCATCCTGCTGTTAAGATGTGGCGTAACCACGAGGGTCAATTGTGGCTATATACTATGGCTATGGTTAAGGAAGCGGATGTCCGTGGTATTAAGACTGATAAGAATATGGAGAACCTTACTAACCTTAAGGCTGTGGCTGGTGATAACTGGGGGTATTCAATTCCTAAGTGGTACAAGAACCCATTTGCACTAGAGAGATTAACTACCACACATAAGGCTAATCTATATACTAAAGACCCTATCTATTACTTTGAGTTTTATGATTCATTGGCTACATCTAATCCTTGTTGCCCTGAGCGTAAGGTGCCTTGTAAGTATTATTGGGTTGCACATGACCCTAAATTTACGTCTAATGTAAAGGTGGCTGCATAATGTTTGATGATTTGGATTTCTCTGATTATGTCACTATTAAGATAACTAAGGTTAAGGATAGTACTGGACCTGCTTATTGGCAAATGGATATTGATGGTAGTGATGGTGAGATTGGTGGTGGCACTGCACCTACTTTCTATGGGGTAGTGGATATGGCTATTGAGATGGCTCGTGAACGTAATGATATTGATGACCCTGAGTGGTCTAGATTTGATGCGAATGGAAATAATGAATAAGTTTATTAGATTATTTAAGTGGCGTGTTCGTCTAATCCAAAAGGGATATGACTTTGGTTGGGAGCACGGATATGAAGCAGGACTGGTTGAACAGAAGAACCAGATTATAGATTTGTTGTCTAGTCATATTGAGAATATTGACTGGCTACAGGAAACACCGTTGGAAGTTAAAGATATTCTTCCAATCGTAAAGAACCACCAAGAAGACAAGGAGTTAGTTGGATGGGAAGACTAGCAGAGATAGATGCAGAGATGCATGAGTTGCCTGACTATGAGAAAGGTATCAGAGCAGAGAGAGAACGTATCCTAAACATTCTTTCTAACAAAGGCTTAGAGTTAGAGAAAGATGTCTCTTGGGATGATGAAGCATCACGCACAAGATATCTCTTTATGTTGGATATCCTAGAACTTCTTAGGGGGTATAGATGATTAAAATAGAAAACAATATGCTTGTCTTAGATAGTACATTCAGTAAAGAAGATGTCCAGGCTATTGATGAGTTCGTTAATCTTAATGTAGATAGAGAACGTCAAAGACTTATAGCATTACTGCATGACTATGGCACAATGAACTACATTTCAGAGTCAACTTATCACGAACTTGTTGCTCTGATAACAGACTCAGTTTACTGATAAAAATTTCGGGGAATAAAAGAAACCTTCGTAATCCCTAGTATAAATTAAACCTAGTAGAAAGAATAACACATGAGCAGATATGTCCACACATTCAAATATAACAAACTAACTAATGGCACAAGAAAGTATAGTCCTATCAGGATAAAGTTCTGGCTATGGGGCTTTGGATTTACCTATGAAACAAAAAAGTCTTTAGGTGGATTTGCTATCGCAGACAAACGAAATGTTCCTGATGTCAAGTCAGATGCATTCAAAAGAAAATATCCTAAAGCATAGTTTTACACAGGAAATACCCTGAAAAAATACGCATATCGTAATGTTATACACAGAGTTATCCACAAGTAAACTAAAGTTTTCCACACCTAAAATATAGTTATCCACAGGATTATACACATAGTTATCCACAGATAAATCTTACTGATACAAACAGATATCATAGTGGAGGGAAGTAGAGATAAATGATATGGGTTATAGAGCAAATCATTAACTAGCCTCGTAATCATTTTTATCAAATCCCTCCACTCACATATCCAAATAGCCCCTATTTTAAACATATCCCTCCACTTTATACCCCAAATATCCCTATGCATATTTTGTGCAATTTGTCAAGGTTTTTTATCAAATTGTTATAAAAATATATCAAATATTAAATAAACAAACATAATATGTATAAAAATGTGGAAAAAATATATGGGTTCGTAATCCCTATATGTTTATATTTATACTAGGGGAAATCAAGACAGTTCGTAATACCCTGGCTCTGCCAGCCCCTTCGGGGTAAATAAAAGAGTGTTCGTAATACCCCTATAGACAATACCATCTGATATAAACTCTGGGGATTTTTTGACATCTTCGTAATGTCTGTTTATTCTAATTTGGATATATGAACTTCTGGGAAAAAATATTATACCATCGTAATCCCTATTTGTCAATAGCATGGCTATCATTGTTATGGATTTGTTATAATTTTCTGCGCAAAAAAATATACCCCTGCATCTCTGCAAGGGCATACTAAATTAGTTAGTTTTGCTTGGAGTTTTCTTCAACAATGCTGTCTAGGTCTTCTACAATGGTAGGCAGGTCAGTCCATAGATAGTGATAAAAAATACTCTCTATCTCACTAACTAGCGTTAGCCACTGCTCATCTGTGAATGTGCGTGAGAACACTGTTTCTACTTCGTGTCGTGATACTTCATATACTACTTTATTTTCCATAATACAATTATACCCTTACTGGTCTTGATTGTCAAGGAAGATGTCATCTAACGTTACATAACCGTTATCTTGTAGTTCTAGGCTACCCAGCAACAAATCAAATGTTTCATTAATAAACTTAACAGACAAAGGTGTTTGCTTTGCTATGTCGTTATCCAGTATGTATGCTAGGGGTAGACCTAAGTCGTTATAGGAAATGAAGTCCTCAAAGTTTTGGTCATTGCGATAGTTCATCCATAGTTCTGCTAGGATGCTGCATCTATCTTCAAATGTTGTTGGTTTCATTTTTACTTTCTCTTTCAGTTTTCATTGCTTCTAAGATAATAATTAGTCTTCTGTATGCTAGGTTTGATAATGACCACGCTAAATACCGCCCAGCAAATTCTAAATCAAATCTCAAATCTGATATGTGATTACTAACTATCTCAGCAAACTTTTCTTCTTTTGTTCTTGTTTGTCTTCTCATATTTATACTCCAATATTCTATTATACCAAAATGTAGTGGGGAAAGCAAGTAGCAATTTACCTACCTTCCCCACGGTAGTCAGACACAGAAACCCCTAACTGCTCTGACCATTAGTAGGGAGTGTTCTCAACCCACTAAGTCGTGTAAATCACTAATAGTTTCAATACTGTATAGAGTGTCTTGGTTTTCGATGTCTATACTATAGGGGTCTGGAAGGTCATCAAGGAATTCCTGGATACCCTTGCTAATCTCAAGAGCGTATAGTTCTTCTCTAAAGTCCCACCAGTCAGTACCGTATTCCATCTCGTTACGATGCTCACGAATCTTTGCAGTCTCTTCAGCATTGCACTCATACAAGATACCAGTGTACACTTTGTATACCGCATCATAGGCACTACCTGTTTCTGACTCTAATACATATATAGCAGGATTAAGAGTGATTGTATCTGACCATTGGTTGACACCATGCTCGTCATGTCCTAAATCTCTAAACCAAACATTTATATCCCAATACTTTGTCATACGATTCGTTGCTCCAGTTCTTCTAGTGTAGGTCCTTTGAAAGCATCAGTATACCGCATTTGCTGTGAAATGTCAAGCACATAGTTGATTGCATTCTCCCAGCCTTCTTGGTACCCTGCATCGTAGTCAGGGTTGTTGTTATATTTATTAATCTTATCTTCCATTAGTCCATGCTCCATTCTGTATAGGTCCCATCTCCATAACATGTTTGACAATCTTGTTTACCTTCGCCATCTTCATCTACGCATTCGCATGTTACAAACTTGCAGATGGTTACATAGATGTCATCGCTGTCATCCCACGGTATCTCAGTGATGTAGTATTGAATACGATTAGCCAGATGGTAACCTTGAACAATGTAAACACCTTCATCACCATCCATCTCAGTCCATACGGTAGAGTGTGGTTGCTGACATACAAAGTCTAGTTCTTCAC
>Ga0214921_10005597_pt1 | contig 17682 bp, 9 predicted proteins | sample LL1505_MetaG_FD_177992 | JGI IMG/M metagenome (GOLD analysis project Ga0214921, IMG submission 177992) | Freshwater microbial communities from Lake Lanier, Atlanta, Georgia, United States - LL-1505 | ecosystem: Environmental > Aquatic > Freshwater > Lake | place: USA: Georgia | collected 2015-05-28
TAGCGGCCGGGTCGGCGTGGACTGGGATTCGGTGGATTCCGCGGAAATTGAATAAGGCCGACGCATTGTTTCGTCTTAAATAGCCCGACGACCACGGCGCAGCTTACGCGTATTTTTGCGTTTGCGTTGGTTGCGTCGGCTGCTGCGCCGGCTAGGGGCAGCCGCAGCAACCGCCTGTAAGGCATGCCGACGGCGCGCCGTCGCAGGCGCAAACTGCCGCATATATTCGGCATCCTCGTACACCACGGCAAGATTGTAGGGAGTTACGCCATCCACTGCGATCCGTGGATTCGCACCGTTCGTCATTAAAATAGAAATGGCTTCACGGTCGTTCAAATGCATAAAGTAATTCAGCAATGTTGAGTTCACAAATGGTATGTTCCGACGATGGGGGTTGTCGGCACGAGCCATTTGATCCTCAACACGAATGATCTTGTTTGGATCTGCGCCGCCCGCAACAAGCACCTCCACCATTGTTCGCCGATCGGGACCTTCCAGCGCGAAAGCGGTCAACAACGGAAGTTTTGACCGTTCAGAACCACCGATGTTCGGATTTGCGCCAAGTTCTAATAAAAGCCTGACTAGCGGAAGGTTGTTCATATGGATCGCCTCGTTCAGAAGAGGTCCGCTAGTTCCATCAGAATTGTTTGTTGTGATGTCTACTTCAGCGCCATTTTCAACAAGTGCGCGAATCGCATCTTGCTGCGCAGCGTGGACGGCAAGCCATAACGCCGGATGGTCCTGCTCATCAAGGGCTGCGTTAGGATCAATACGACCTTCTTCCGCGATCCGATTGATTTCCTCCACGTTTCCCGCAATCACAGCCGCGCGAAAGGCATCCTCCAATGCGCGATTTGCCGCCGGATTCATGGCATTCACAACGGCTTCTTCTGGAAGTAGATTGTTGTTTTGAGCAAACTCCATGTTTCTCCAGTGAATCGCCCGTCCCTCCGCATTATGGGCCGGCCCGTTGTTCATCCTATATTCAACCTAGAAATAACTTGTATTTACCCCAAAAACGTTTGGCTCCTCGGATAGCAAATGTTCAAGAAAGAACCATTTGTCTATTCCAGATCGCGTACAGCGCACGACGGTCGCAAGACTCGGGTCTTTTAAAAAGGCTGAGAGCATCACCGTTTGGTCCTTTCCTGCGAATGTCCCCGCTGCGAAAAAGGACTCCAGCATTTGTTGATACACCGCCTTCCATTTCAGGCACGCCGCAACACCACCACCCCATAAACCCCCCACAATCCGATCCTTTTCTGAACTTCCAACAATCTTCTCCTCAGGTCTCAAGTCCGCGATGGACTGGAAAAGAACTTTGTTTTCAAGCAAATAATGGGAGGACGGGAACGTTTTAAGAATCACGGGATTGATCGCAGGATTTCGGAAAGCCCCAAAATCACACCAGAAGAAATACTCTGTGCTAAACACGTTCATATGAACTGCTTTCTCCACAAAAAAAGCCTTTTGTGCCCATATTGCGTATAATTCGGGTGTATGAATGTGTTTCTCAGGATCCTTCGCATGATCTTCAATCCATTTGGATTTGTAGAGTCGCCACGTGTCTATTTCCTCAAATTCCATGGATACAATCAAGGTCGGTTTGGAACCGCGTTTTTCTTTGAAAAGCGGCGCAAGTTCAGGCGTTGTGAACAAGACTAATGACGCTTCCAGAGATAAAAATGTTTCTCCCCAATGTAAATAATGTTCAGGTGGAAATTTGGACCGGATTGGAAAAAACGCAGAAACAAGTGTACAACCCGTCATTTTAGAAATTACTGGTTGTATAGATTTAGATCCTGAACTTCCTACAATCGTCTAGTGGCGCCGTTCACGGCGCGTCGCTCTGCGGTTCGCTTTTTGTTTACGCGTCTTTCTTAGCTTACCCAAACGGATTGTGTTTCCAGGTTTGTAGCCTTTTGGCGGCAGCATACATTCTCCATCCTTCATGGGTTGGAAGAAATCGCCAGGTTTTGCGACGTGGTCTTTGAAAAATTTGCGGGGTTTTCGTCCACCACCGCCCATGACGCCTGCCGCGGCCGCACCAGCAGCAGCACCAGCAGCAGCAACCGTATTGTTTCCTTCCGCCAAGTCATGGAACTTCAAATTAAACATGCGACGGTATTTGTTGTATGTTTCGGCAGTCACAAAGGGTTGGATCTCTTCGGGATACAATAGCGCTTCACAGTCAGGGACCGAGAAACATTTCCCAAAATATTCGCTCCGAATCCCTTGCCGATTTATATCATCAATAAATCCCTGTAATCCTTGGGCGGATGTAAGTTGATCGTCGGTGTGAACATAGACAGACCCGTCAGGTTGTCTATGCCGAAACCGGAAAAGATCCCCATTTTCCATAAATACATTACCCCCTGATCCTGCGGCAAGCGGTGTGAGTTCACGGTCCGCCAACGGACGCCGCACATCAACTTCAGCCCAGCGAACCATGTTGGCGTTCAGGTTTTGTGGAAACTCAGGCAGGACCGCGGGGAAATTGGTCGCAGTGATCCGCCAAGCACCTGCGGCTTCAGCCGCAAGATTCACAGCATTGTTTCCAATGGGTGCCGTTGGATTCCAAACAGCCTGAACGATTTGATTCTGAATGGTCTCACTCTCTGCGACTCCAATCTGTGGCTGAAGCGCCAAGGCGACAGCTCGTAACTTGCGAAAACGCGCCATTTTCTCTTCAAAATTACCGCCGTGTTCATACGTCATACATTCGTTTGAAAAGGGATCTGCGCCAGCCTCGTTCATCATAAGCGTGTGTTCTTCATTCCAGTTCTTCAGATCATAGTGCCGATGTCCAAGACAAATCCGGCAACACACGGTACAAAAGTAAATATTTCCCTCAGGGCTCTTGAACCGTTCATAGAGTTCGTGATGATAGTAACCACCTGATTCCTTACAATCATGACCAAGCATATACTTACAACCGCTTTGACGTTCCGTATATTTCAAACACACAGGGCACATTGCGAAATTTTGAGCCGGTGTTCGTTGACCCGCATGTGCCGTGCGATCAAAAAGCATGTTCATGAGTTCCATATCCCCTTTCGTGAATCCGGCCCATTTTGTACTGCTTCGCGTTCCATGAAGAATCAAATTCACAATCACAGACGAAAATGCTCGTTCTTTCGCAAGAGTTAACAAGGTTTTATTTTCCTTAAAAGACATTTTCTTCCGCAACAGCGTAAGATCCTTGTTCATAAGAATTTCAAACATATCGGTATACCCTTTTTGGGCGGCTTCGTACAATGCGCGCACGTTCACAGGCATATCCCACGACAGCAGTAACTGAACAATGGGTAATTTATTTTTTTCTACCGCATACAAAAGTGTGTCGGACATTGATTCTGTAAAAGCGGCGTCAGCGTGAAGAATCGCAAGCAAATCAAGGTTGTTTGTATCGATCGCCTTCTTTACAATGGCTGATTTCTCGGCAGCCGACAAAACAACCCCCCATCCAAGAAACGCGGATATAATCGGCCGTGCTTGTTTCTCAATCGCGTACGCCAAATACTCTGATTTATTGGGCAATCCCGCTCTGTGTAAAAGATCCAGCATATCTGGAAGATTCGCATCAACGATCGCTTTCATAATCTGCTTTTCCTCTGTGTCGTTCGCACTGAACTTTCCCGTTTCCAACAAGATTTCCAAAAGTTGCGGGTTTCCTGTCTCAACGGCTGTAAGAAGAGCGGATCTAGGCAGGTATGTCTCAAACACAAGATCCGAATTCACAACGTCTTTCAATAACACAGGGTTTCCGCGCAGAATAAGCATATTGATAAACTCGGGGTATCTGCGAAGATCAACGCCGTCAATTAATTCTTTAACGACCGATATACTTCCATTTTGAATTATTACGTTAAACATCGGCGGCTGTAGCGGAGCGCCTTCTCTAAGAAGAAACGCAACTGATTTCGCGGCGTTAGGATGAATAACCACACGGTTAAGCAATTCATGACCTTTGTACACAGCAGTCGGATCCGCGCCTGCATCTATCAACATCCTATACATGGTTGTATCTGTTGGATCCACAATAAACAGGGGAGGTCCTTTATACGTTTCTTTGTTTGGATTCGCATACCCAAGTCCATCGTTATCGTCCGTCAGCAAATAACGGACTATATCATGATCGCCATATGTGATTGCTTCTCCAAGAATCGTTTTGTCTCGTAATGCCGCGTCTTTCCGAAAGTCACCAATGCGGGATTCTATTTCGTCCTGATCACCCCTCTGAAAAGCCGCGAAAAGGTCCGTGATTGCGTACGGACGATTAGCGTTGTTGTTATTGTTGCGATTTGGGAAGTTATACCGGTTATTATTTGGGAAGTTGTTGGGTGGCGGCGGCGAACTCATTCACAATTCTACTATAGCGTTTGTTTTTTGTGATCTAAACCTACGCTCTCAAAAAAGATTAATGCCGTTCATAACAATCCTTACGCCTGTTTACAACGGCGTTGAATACTTGGAAGAATGTGTGTTGAGCGTTTTATCCCAAACATTCAAGGATTGGGAACTGCTGATCGGAGTGAATGGTCATGGGGAGTCGGGCGGCGCTGTTGCCGTAACGGCGCAGCGGATCGCATCGCTTGATGCGCGCATCAAAGTGATTGTTCAACCTCCGCCTCTTCAAGGGAAAGCAGAATCCCTTAACGATTTAATGAAACACGCGACGTCACCTTGGGTCTGTCTTCTGGATTGTGACGACAAGTGGCATACTGCGAAACTAGAAATCCAAGTGGAAGCGCAGAAAAGCGAAGCAGCGGAGGCGGTTGTGATTGGGACTCAGTGCGAGTATTTTGGCGAGTCGCAAGGTTCGCCCTACATTCCCCACGGATACATTGACCCGCATATTCTTGAGCAATACAATCCCATCATCAACAGCAGCGCCATGATTCGCGCTGATTTATGTACATGGGAATACAATGAAATTAATAACTTCATTGAGGACTACTATCTGTGGACAAACATTGCGTTAGCAGGCAAGCCAATGTACAATCTGCCGCACATTCTTACCTATCACCGTATTCACAAAACATCGGCATTTAATTCAAAGAATCTATCAGATGCCGGAATTAAAGAACGGTATAGTCGGCTTCTTTCAGCGGGAAATACCTAATACAGTCTATACCATTTATTTTGAGTAAGCGTACTAATGTACGAAAGTGTGATGGAAGAGGTAGGTCCAATCTGCGCAAACGTATTCCCTGTATTGGTATCAACCGTAAACGGATAACTTTCAGCGTTATTGGAATCCGTGACGTTAACAATGCTTAGCACACCTCCTTTGATTCCAGTGGGAAGTATTAAGATCAGTTCGTTGTTCAGATTCGTCAATGAAGATGCGCGGCAATCCACGGAAACAATGCCCGTTTTTTGAACAAGGTTAAAGAAGTCAATTGTTCCACCCGCTGTTATGCTGCTAACGTCTAATAGATCATTGTATTGAACGTAATTTGTGGCATACGCCGATCCAGACACATCCAATGTGTAACTTGGGGAACTTACCCCAATCCCCACCGCTCCACTTGTATAAAAGGTGCTCAGTTGCGCGGTTTGCGTCCAAACAGAGGGCCCGGTAGGTCCTGTACTTCCTACAGTTCCTGCTGGTCCAGCTGGCCCTGTTCCTAGCGGTCCGGTAGGACCCGTAACACCCGCCGAACCCAATGGACCCGTTGGGCCTATTGCGACAGGTCCCGTCGGTCCCGCTGTGCCTGTTGGACCCGTAACACCCGCAGACCCCAATGGACCCGTTGGGCCTATTGCGATAGGTCCCGTCGGTCCCGCTGTGCCTGTTGGACCAGCCACGCCTGTTGCGCCCGTATTGTTGGCGGATCCAGGTATTCCTTGTGGACCTGTGACCCCTGTATATCCAACAGGTCCTGTTGGTCCGTCAGGACCCACTGGACCCGTCACACCGCGGATTCCACGCGGACCCGTTGGACCTACGCGACAACTGTTGTCTAGGTAGCAAATTGAACTTATACTACTCACATTGGACGTAATTACCGTCTGTGAAAAGTAGCCGTCCTGCGCAACAAAGTAAACATATTTGTGATAAAATCCGTCCGAGTTGCTTGAATTAACGTCCGGCACGACCGAATAATTTGAAATATTGTCTGTGAAAATAATGGATGAAAAATAGCCGATTGAACCTGCTACAACTGAATAGAGTGTTGTTTCACCGGCACAATTTGTAGCCAGGCTCGCATTGCTGTAATTTGACCACCCACTTGTCTGATGAAGGGTCCCAAACACACCAATCCGCGCACTTAAAGAACTGAACTGAACACAGTTATTTGTACACGTTGTACAACTACAGCCGACACCGTCTAAATTATCCTGAAGGACATTGCTTAGAATAACGTCCATATCTTGATAGTTGGGCCTATTTTATTCTACCAGCCCGGAAACGAGCGTTTCCTGTCGCACGCTTTGTTTCGTGTCAGAAATTAAGGAATGTCGAATACAGGCCACGTCTTGTTGACCGACGGGCAGGTTGTGTTTGCCGACACATCACTGCCCTGGTCTCCTAATGACCTACCCGTGCTTCCGTCAACAAATATAGCAATTACGGCGGTAGGAACGGCAGCGACACGGGGTTTCAGCACAATCGCGCTGAGCAACGCAATCACATTTGAACCGTTTGAACCACCCGCTGCGCGAAGTAATTTGATCAAACAGTTTCAGATTACAAGCACCGGCTCTGTTACCTACGCAGAATCCAAGGTAAGTTTTGTGAGTACATTGTTGACTGCGTTCAATGCGCCAGTCACCAGCTTCCAACCGTCATCGATTGGTGCTCCGAATATTTCAGCATACGGCTCCGACACACCAGATACAATCACAAATGCGCTCGCGAAACTTGATGCCTGGATTGTGAATGCGTTTTTGCTTCAACCGCCGGCGGTGACGCTTGTGAACAATGGTCCCACCTCTCTTTTCGCGCCGGTTCGCTGGCTAAATTTCAACACATATTCATTGCTAGACAAAGCAGTTCCTTATGTGAACAGCATGGTGTTTGTGATCGGCGATCCAACAAGCGCAAATTTTTGTAGTATTGAAATTAAGGACAGCCAATACTTCCCGTTTCGGACATACAGAGATGGAATAAGTCCAAATTTCAATCCAATTGTTCAACTGCGGATTTTTACAGATTGCTTCCCACCAGGAGGCGACGTAGTGTACACAAAAGTGTGCGCAACATCTCAATGTATTCGGGTTGTTTCCGAAGCCGGTAATCTAACCGTCCCATCATCAGGCAACGTATTCTCCATCACAAACACAAACGGCGTAGATACCTACACAACATTTAGCGTCTATTTGCCCAATCTTCCAGCATCGTATCCAGTAAATGCTGATATTCCTGTCTGGGTTGTGTATTTGAATGCGACTGCCGGTGATCCAAACGTATTCGCAACAACAACAAGCATATCAGACGTGGGCGGACCAAGTGCCGTCATCACAATTAATCCAATTGTCGGGACTGGTTCCAATGCCGCACTTTCAGTTCTCCGGCCTATCTATTCCGACAGCCTTCATTCCGTCACAGATCCTTATTTTAGTTCGTATAACGTTTCGTATACATTCCAGCAATTCGCAGCCGCGCATAATAGTATAACAGGATACCGGTACGGCATCAGTACAATCTATGATAAACCGGCTGTCTTAAGTAACTATGTGAATACTGCGATCCAATCTTTCAAGTATACCGGATCACCTCAACAAACAAGCCTTAGCAACTTGATTCCAGGAATTGTGTGGAGTACCTCTGTTGTCGCAAACAACCTTGCGCAACTTTCTGGTCCAAATTCGGCGGGACCGTACGTGAGCACTTTATTTCCAACAACTGTTCCCGCAATAAGCAGTGTAGGAATCACAAATACCGCAAGCACTATCACGCGGTACACGGCTTCAAATCCTGCCTACATAACTTCACACAACGGAAGCAATTGGACAATTGGTGCGCCTGTAAACACAGATGTTGTCTTCTTCTCCTCCTTTGTGTCCCTGCCCCTTCAAACAGCTCAACCTGTACAATTAAACGACGTCTCTTATCCAGGCGATCAAAGCACGATTTTGTGCGGGCTGAAATACAGAGCCACAGACAGCACCTTGAAAGACATGGTGGGACTGGAATTAAGTACATCGGCATACGCATTTACTCTGAACTCCAACATTTCTTCCGTGAATGACTCCACAAGTATTGTTGCCTACATAACGGATTCACAGACTGCGCCCCAGTACCAGAACTTTTTCAACAAAGTAGCATTGTCTGGAACCTCCATTGTGAGCACAATCAGCACAGGTGTTCAATCGTTCCAGTTCTTCTTGTCGAATCACACGATCCCAAGTTTCAATGGAACAATCGGATCACAGATTCTAAGCACACCGTCCTACGCTTTTAGAACGGAGCCGGATCACGTCTTCCAAGCTAGCAGCGTTCAAATGACCTACATAACAAGCACGACACAGATTGCGGGGTTGCTCACCGCTACCACAAATTCTGAGGTGTGCTACGATGTCTATGCGCAAAACTTTGCGTACAGATATGCCCCAAGTGCCTTTTGTAGCGCGGTCGCCACGCTCAGTCCCTCCAACGCAAATGGAACGGTAACCACTTGTAACGCGATCATCACAAGCAGCGGAACGGCTCTTACATCGCTTCCATTCCCGCAGGACTCCATGCTAACGCTCAGCAGTCTCGCGTATCCAATCACGTTGCCGATTTACCAGGATCCCACAAGCGTGGAAGATTTTGTGTTGTCTGTAACTGTGAACCCCGCCAATCCCTACTACCCGTCAGCAGTTGTCTCAAACGCACTGTCCACTTTCTTTGTGGACACGGTTTCCTACGGCACCTACAGCAATTTTGTTAGCACCGGTACAACCTACGGTCAACGTATTGTGTCCCTCCTTCCGCGCATAGAGTCTCCTGGAATCGCCACAAACATAGGAGACGGTGTGACCGCCGCTGGACTAAGCAGCAACGGCCTGGACGTGTCTATCAGCAGTTTTATTATTCCTGAAAGCAACAATACGGTGCTCATAAGTTCGTTCTTGACGTACCAGCACACAAGCAGCCTTCAACAGGCGACATACACGGAATTTTATGCCCGCGAACTTATGTACACGAACGCAATGTACATGCACGCCGCCGGTTTGAATTTCAGTCAGTTCAATTCAAATGTATACAATATTCCATTCACGTATCCGGATTTCACAAACGACTTGGCGACCGACACAAATTACGGCTATCGGTACGCAACTTTTGCATACGAGTTCCCTGAGTATACAACACCGACCCCACTACGATACATGGATATAACAGTTGATTCACCCAGTCTAGTCAGTAGCATTCAAACAACGCGGTCCGAGAACAACTGGTGGCCCGATGCGCCCATTATAGATGCAGATGTTCAATACAGCAAGGTGCGCATGCATATGCGACTCACCGGCACCACTTACAACAGCATTTTAGATACATTCGAAACAGGTTGGCTCAATTGTTTCAAGATGAGCGACATGTTTGGATTCAGTGATACTGATTTTGACGCAGGGGCGTGTATGGCTGTTTCCGCAACAAGCAGCAATGTGACGTATAAAGTCAGGTTCAACCGTCGGTTTTACACAAAGATAGTCGCACTTGTCCGTGTAGGTATCGCACGTGATGGATCGGTGCTAAGCGGCAGTGACTATCCAATTACATTTAGTGGAATTCAAACATTCATCTCCGATACGTAAATGCTGCGATAAAACACGATACGAAATCAATATGCTATAATTAGGAATGGCTCTTTTGCTTGGATCACAGGATGAATCGGTGGCTTTTTTGGAGCCCGGATTCACTATCAACAGTCTTGTTTCTTACCTTTTCAAAAAGGGACTTCTGAGAGGAAGTACCTCGCAATCGGAGCACTATTATTCAGAACCGTCGTTTAAGCCAAGCGTATTTCGCGAATATCTGGCTACCGACAAGATTCCTGAATCACCCCCCAGCGACTTTGTAGCATTAACCAGCAATCAAATCACGGAGCAGTTTGGAATTTCCGATGCAGAACTCGCAAGTTTTTCAACACCGTCTTTTTCAGTCGAGCAATCATCCGCCTATCCGCATATTTACAAAATCAACAATCTGTTGATGAAACCCCATATTTCCAATCCGTCCAACACATTCGCGGCTACAACGGGGCGTACACGAATAAACATGCTTGCCTCCACAATTCCATTCACATTTGGAAACGGCGGATATCGTGGACGCTTCATGCGCACAACGGATGAAGGTGAACTTAGCAACCATGGGCGTGATCTCATTCTTCCTCAGCAACTTGCGTACATTTACGATTACGAACTTGGTATCTTTTCCGCCCATGACGCCGATAACGAGATTTATTCCAAACACACCCTGAACTCCACACGCCCTCCTGCCGTATCATGTTATGTATACAAAGGAAAATTCGGTCGTCTTGGTTGGTCCGTGAAGAACGACGCGATCGTGTTGGACGAAACGCGCCTTCTTATCGGAAAATCCGAAACATCCGACCCGTCCCTGATCTTGGATGTGAGCGGGGCTGCCTTTGTGGAAACACTGATCACACAAAGCACCGCCACAAACTCCGATATAAGGCTAAAGGAAAATATTGTTGCCGCGCCGTTGGCCTCGGCGATTCTGAATTTGGAACCCCGCTATTACAATTACATAACAAAGCCTGATGTGAAAGAGTATGGATTGATTGCACAAGAGGTGGAAAGTGTAGCACCTGAACTTGTGAAAACGGTTGGTGGATACAAATCCGTCATGTACGACCGACTGGGTGTTCATTTATTGCCGATTGTGAAGTCACAGGCTGAACGCATATCCACATTAGAAGCCGAAATGGCGGAAATGAAGCAACTGTTGAGCACATTGCTGAAAAAGCTATGAATTGGGGAGAAAGTGTAAGAAACGCAGGATAATCTTGTATTTCTTACAATCAATTATGAATGGTTTATTCGTGAATTAGAAGTTTCGGACCCGATAACCACTTCTTCTCTTCCAACATCCACACACATGCGTCCTCAAATCGTCGCGTGAATGCGGCATTGTCGCCAAGTGTTGACTTTATCATATCTTCGCGAAGCGTCTCTTTGTATGCCTGGAGACGGGGCGCGTCTTGCGCCAATGCGACCGCTAATGAAACGTAGGCATCGATATTTTTCGCAATAAGTTCCGGATGGCCGACTTGATGAAGAATGCTTGCGCCAACACGGCTTACGTAATTATTGCCGATCAGCGTAATGTAGGGAATTCCTGCGTACAGCGTTTCAATGTTGATGGTCCCGCCATTGTACGGGAAGGGATCCAGGCAAATGTCCATATCTGCATACGACTCAAAATATGTCTCAAGGCTGCGTCCAAGATCCAGATCAATCCGCTCCCGCTCCACACCGTTCTTCTCAAACTCTTTCCAGTAAAATTCGCGGATGCTGGGATCTTCCAGGTTAAAATACCGCATCTTCAGCCGCGAATCCGGCACGCCTTTCAGAATCTGGGACACGGCTTTGATCCAGGCAGGCCGATATTTCTTGGGGTTGTTTGTACAGCCAAACACAATCCCTTTGTGCGGTATTTTGTTGACCTCTAAATCAACGATCGGCTTGTACGTGTGGAACCCGCCCTCAATCTTACAGAATGATTCTGTATAATACTGGTCTAATCCAATAGGAAACACGTGCTTGTCGCCGATCTTGTAGTCATACTCTTTGACGCCGTATGTGTTGGGATAGGCAAAATAATTGGCCAATACGCGGGCCGGTTTATGGCGCGCAATATTCAACAGATCGCCGGCATTGCTTGTGTGTCCCGTCATTTCAATCAACACGTCAATATCTGCGGCTGCTATAACGTCCACAATTTCCTTCATAGACTTTGCGGCAAGATCGTAATACACAGTAGCATCATTGCGAATCCGTGTTTGAATTCGCGGCACGTCGGCCTTCACCGGTGTTGTTGAGAAAATGTGCGTCTCAAATCGCGACTTATCGAAATGGGCGACGATTCCATTCAAAACATAGCTAACGGGGTGATACACCAAGTCACCTGTGAGGAAACCAATGCGCAGTTTGCGGCTATTGCGCATGATTTTCTTAAACTGCTGCTTTCCTTCGATCGCTAGAGGAGGCAAATTTTTCATGTAATACTCAACATACGACCATAACTTGGGGTTGTTTGTCTCGAAGTAATTCATGTTCAGCAGCAGATTACTAAACAATTTATCTATGTTGCCGCGTATAAGAGATAATTGCGCCAGATCAGACTTGTACAGTACAGAACGTGCTAGCGCTTTAGAGATCAGATTTATACTCAGATCAATTCCCTGTTCATGTTTCATGACAAGCATAAGATCACCCGTAACCAAGGTGCCGTGTGAAAGAAAAAGACCGAGCCAATCATCGTTCTGAATATCATCATTCCATAGCGACACCAAATAACTACCCCATTTACACCGATCAAAATACGACCGGTGTTTAACAATATCCATCACTTTATGAACGATTTTCGCATCAAACTTAAATTTCAATGCTTCTTCGCACCAGAAAAGAACTTTGTTGGAGTTGTTTAATTTTTCATAAGACAGAATCAGGTTCACACATAATTGAAGACTGTTTCCATATTTATGAGCGCGTTCGAAATAGTTCACTGCATTGTTATACGAATTCTTGTAATAATGTGAAATGCCGAGCCACAAGAAATACAGATGAACCTTTTCATCAGTTGAGAAAAAAGGAATAGTGTTTTCAAGGTATAGGTAGGTCTTATTATAATCTCCAGCGGCAAATGCAGTTTGCGCAAGTACAAACCGCTTAGCAGAGAGAGATTTGAGATTTAAAATTCGGTATACATTTTCCAGAAATTGCTCTACAACATATTTGTAATCACAAGTTTGTTGATAGTATGACGCAATAGTATTACTTTGTTTAACAAATCGCTCTGTATTTCTAACAAATAACTCCATGTACTCATTTGCCCGGTCTATGAATTGATCCACTAGAGAATCGTTGTACGTCAAATAAGAATCTATATATGTCCCGAGAACGCCAATATCGCTGATAATCGGCAGACACCCGGATGCGCCTGTCTCCATCAAGGCATTACAAGTGGTTTCATTTGTGATAGCAGGATACGCAAAGAAAGCGGCTTCTTTTGCTTTACTGGAAAGTTCAACCTGTCCCACCTGATCCTTTATCTGAACCCCGGGCATTTCCCGGAGTTGGTTGATAATTTCATTCGCATCCAACACGTCAACGTGTCCATATGTATGAAGCTCTGCCTCTGGCCATGCCTCTACGATCCGAGGCCATGCTGCTGCGATCACTTCAAGTCCCCGGCAGGCATGCGATGTGCAAAGAAAAATCGGCTTTTTTACTGTCGCATCAACATCTCCGATGAAGGCGGGAGGTATTCCGTTCAACATAAGAATCGTGCGTCCTACCTCAATTCCGTAAAGCTCAATGTACTTACGCCGCAACCAGTCCGACACAAATGCGAAGACGTCAAATGCATAAAGACATCCCGGAAGATCGTTTACGGCGCTCTCATTTGTGTTATTCGGGATCCAACAAACACGCAATCCAGCAACAAGTCTTTCTTTCAACAGTTCCGTAGACGCTTTGGAAACGCCACCACACACGATGGCCACATCGGCGGTCACGCGCGGGGAACCCGGAGCTTGAAGTGTGGCGAGGGGTTTAAAGGAAACACCCCGGACTTCAGACTCCCCGTTTCCATTTTGGAGATAAACGACGACTTCGTGATCTGAAGCCGCCAAAATTTCGGCATAATTGCTAATCGTGGATTGTGCCTCCCCAAACCATGGCTGGTAAGGCGTGTCACACGAATATGCCGCAACATCCAGGTAATCCACAAAGACGAATTTCATTATATCAGATGTTGCTTTTTTTTGATTTAGGCTAAAACGCGGGCCGAACCCGCGGGCCAAAATTTTTTTAGAAATCCAGAATATAAACCATGGCCACCACCGTTCTCCTCCAGTCGAACTATCTTGCCGGTCGCGCTGGCGCTGCGGGTAGTGCGCAGCCGCTGCGCCTGCGTTTGGCGAATGAGGCTGGAACAGCTGCCCAGTTTCAGTTCGTGAAGCCTAGCGCTTTAGGCAGCTGGGCGGACTCGAACGCGAACCGTTTCATCATCGAGCCTGATGATGGTAGCAAGGCCAAGTTCAACTTTGCTGCGGGTGCGACTGCGAAGAATTTCGTCGAGGTGGACCTGCTGCAGATGGGTGCGCCTATTACGATTAGCTCGGACTACATGAATATCACGACATCCGCGACCATCAACAACCTGAGCGTCACGAATCTGCGTGTGGACAGCATGACGGTCGTCGAGGGTACTGAGACGATCATTCTTAACGTCACAAACGACAAAGTGATTGCGAAGTACTTGGACATCAGCGGGGCGGCGACGATCCAGGCTCTGACGGTTACGGCCGCGTCGGACTTTAAGGGCAACGCAAAGGCGGGGTCGCTGGAGGTGACGGGTACGGCCAGCATCACGGGCGCACTGGATGTTACGGGTGCGGCGGACCTCAAGGCTTCTGCGAAGGCGAACTCGCTGTCTGTGACGGGTGCGCTACTCGCTGGCGGCCTTGTTGAATTTCAGAGCAGCGTGACTGCGAACGGCCTGACTGTCTCAAACAATGCCGTTATCGGAAACGACCTGACTGTGTCTGGTGTTGCGGATCTGAAGGGCAGTATGAAAGTGAACAATCTCGACATCACTGGAAATCTGACGGCGACCGGCTCTGGTACGTTCGGCGGCAATCTGAATGTGACGGGTGCCGCGGCCATCACGGGTGCGATTGCCGTTACGGGTGCGGCGGACCTCAAGGGCGCCGTCAAGGCGAACTCCCTTGCGGTTACTGGCGCTGCTGCGATCACTGGTGCGCTGGATGTTACGGGTGCGGCGGACCTCAAGGCCGCCGTCAAGGCGAACTCCCTTGCGGTTACTGGCGCTGCTGCGATCACTGGTGCGCTGGATGTTACGGGCGCTGCGGACCTCAAGGGCGCCGTCAAGGCGAACTCTCTGGATGTGACGGGTGCCGCGGCGATCACGGGTGCCGCGGCGATCACGGGTACACTGGACGTTACGGGCGCGGCGGACCTCAAGGCCGCCGTCAAGGCGAACTCTCTGGATGTGACCGGTTCCGTCAATGTTACTGGCGGCCTGGCTGTGACCAGCACGCTGGACGTTACGGGCGCGGCGGACCTCAAGGGCGCCGTCAAGGCGAACTCGCTCACGATCACTGGTGTGCTGGACGTGACGGGTGCGACGGACCTCAAGGCCGCCGTCAAGGCGAACTCGCTGGATGTGACGGGTGCGGTCAATATCACCGGTGCGGCGGACCTCAAGGGCGCCGTCAAGGCCAACACGCTGGATGTGACGGGTGCGGCCAACATCACGGGCGCGCTGGATGTTACGGGCGCGGCGGACCTCAAGGCCGCTGTGAAGGCGAACTCGATCACGGTCTCGGGTACTGCGGCGATTACCTCGACGCTGGATGTGACGGGTGCGGTCAATATCACCGGTGCGGCTGACCTCAAGGCCGCCGTGAAGGCGAACTCTCTGGAAGTAACGGGTGCCCTCACCGTCACAGGTGCGGCGGATTTCCAGGCCGCCGCGAAGGCGAACTCGCTGGACGTGACGGGCGCGGCCAAGATCACAGGTGCCCTGGACGTGACGGGCGCCGCGGACCTCAAGGCCGCCGTCAAGGCGAACTCTCTGGATGTGACGGGCGCGGCCAAGATCACCGGTGCCCTGGACGTGACGGGCGCCGCGGACCTCAAGGCCGCCGTGAAGGCGAACTCCATCGCGGTTACTGGCGCTGCTGCGATCACTGGTACTGCCGACATCACGGGTGATCTGACCGTTACGGGCGTGGTAGACCTCAAGCAGCATGTGAAGGCGAACTCCATCACGGTTACTGGCGCTGCTGCGATCAATGGTGCTGCCGACATCACGGGTGCTCTGAACGTTACGGGTGCGGCAGACTTCAAGGCTGCCGCGAAGGCGAACTCGCTGGAGGTTACGGGCTCGGTTGAGGCGCTCTCCTACGGTACGACCTCCGATGCTCGCCTGAAGAAGGACGTTACGGAGATTGAGGGTGCCCTGGCGAAGATTGCGGCGCTCCGCCCCGTGGAGTACAACTGGAAGGAGCACGCGAACTTCAACCCTGAGCACAAGGAAATCGGTTTCATTGCGCAGGAGGTGGAGGCGGTCCTGCCTGGTGCCGTCAGCACGGGCGATGACGAGATCCACACCAAGCGTGTCGCCTACGATCGTATCGTGGCGGTGCTGGTGGCGGCCGTCAAGGAGCAGTCTGCGACAATTGAGGCGCTGAAGGCGCGCGTCGCGGCTCTGGAGCACGCGTAAACATAGCGCAGTATAATTTTCAAATCATATCATTCCATCTATGATATGATTTCCTGAATTTCCCACAATTAATTCCAAGTTCGGTGATCCATTGGAAAAAATTGAAGCATCCTTGACCGAATGTTCTAAGCGGCGGGGTCAAACATCACAAAAACCGATCCCCACTCGCAGATTTCCCAGCGAGTTCCTTCCTTCCTTCCTTTCCTTCCTTTCCCAAATGGCCTTCCTGCGCAAGAAGACGGCCCACGAGCACGTGATGGCGGAGGTGTATTCGTGCCTCCAAAAGGCGGTGCGGCGCGGCGACGCGGATGAGGCACTGTATTGGGGCGCGCAGATCGGCCAGCCGTTTCCCAACGCGCTGAAGAAGCGGCTCATGCAGCACGCGCTCGAGGATGTGTGTGCGCCGCAGTACGCACGTGCGCTGATGGGCGCAAAGGCCAAGACGTTCGCAGCGCTCGTGCCCTGGGTGCGGGCACTCTGCGGGCTGCGCAAGTCGCGCGCTGCCGCGTGGATGAACCGCGTGGCGGTACAGTACATCGCGGACCCGGCGGTTTCACCGACGCCGCTACTGGGCGCAGCGGCGCTCGCCCTTGTGCAGCACAGGGATGGGCAGCTCGAGGCGCTTGGCGCGCGGTTTGGCGCAGACGCGATGCGCGTTTACAAGGAGCTCAACAACGAGGTGTTGATGTTTCACTGCATGTTACTTGTGGAGGCGGGGATTGTGGTGGAAGATGCCTATGTGCTGGGGTCTACGACGACGGACGACGTTGACCTCGAGACGCCGCGCACGGTGCCGGACTTTGCGCTAGACAAGCACACGGCGCGCGGCAAGGCGCTCGGGCGCGGGTATGCGCATTTCCTCGAGACAATGGTGGTGGCGCCGCGGCTCTTCCCCGCGGATGCCGGCGACCCCTTTGAGATGGAGGCGCGCGCCCTGTACACGGACGGCAAGGAGCAGCGGGTGCGGCACATCCTGGCTGCGAGCGTGGCGGCGGGTGGCGCTGGCGCTGAGCCCGCGGTGAAGCCCAAGGCAAAGGCGGCGAAGCCCGTTGCTGCGACGACAGTGCCCGCCGGATTCACCGACGTGCTGCAGGCGCAGCTGCTCACGGGCAAGCACAAGCCGCGCGTGTGGTTCGCGATGGACGCCGACGGCGCGCAGGTGGTGGTGAAGGGGCCGGTGAAGGCGGCGGAGCGCACGGCCGTGATGCGGAGCGAGGCGCTCAAGGTGCGTCTCGGACTGCCGCACACGC
>Ga0214921_10005598_pt1 | contig 17682 bp, 14 predicted proteins | sample LL1505_MetaG_FD_177992 | JGI IMG/M metagenome (GOLD analysis project Ga0214921, IMG submission 177992) | Freshwater microbial communities from Lake Lanier, Atlanta, Georgia, United States - LL-1505 | ecosystem: Environmental > Aquatic > Freshwater > Lake | place: USA: Georgia | collected...
CGGGTCATGGTCCCGGCCGACTGACTGTCCATGAGTTTCAGAGACCCGACCGCGCGCCATGCCTCGTCACGGGAACGGCAGACGAAAACACCCTTGCCAGCCGCCAGTCCGTCGACTTTGATCACCATGCCCCGTGCCCACGGCCACGCCTCAATCGCGCGCGGCAGATCGTTCCACTCGCGGACAATCGAGAACCCGGGAGACGGGACACCGGCGCGCTGCATGACGTGACGGGCAAACGCCTTTGAAGACTCGAGGCGGGCGGCGGATCTTGACGGTCCGAACACCATGATAGCGGCGGCCTGCAAGTCATCGACAACCCCTGCCGCCAACGGGGCCTCGGGGCCGACCACGACCAGTTCGCACGCGAAAATCCTGCAGAAGAGGATGATGGCCTCACTGTCCACGGCACTTAGAGGCCTGCCGTTGATCAGGGCGGGCTGGATTTTTCCCGGCCGCCGGAACATCCCGGGATTCCCCGGACCGACGTAAACAGTCGCGGCACGAGATGATTGCGTGATTTTCCACGCCAGCGCGTGTTCCCTGCCGCCAGAACCAAGAACAAGAATATTGACCGGCTGATTCACGACAGTCCAGCCTCCCTGACCCGCGCGACGAGGTGACTCAGATCCCACGCCGCGGGGAACGGCGGGCGTTCTCCTTTCACGCGGGCCAACGCATTCGCGATCGCGGGATAGATGTTCCGCGCGATCTCACGCACTTCTGGCGTGAGCGGGGCGGGCTTCTGGCCGAGGTCATCACGGCACAGTGATTTCCAGTCAAGGCCTGGTTTCTCCGCGGCAATTTTCTTGGCGCGGACAATCGCCTCGTGCCACGGTCCGTCGACGTAAAACTGGCGCAGGATTTCCTTGGATATCTGGACTCCGTCGTGGGTCAACCGCAACTCATCGGGGCCGACTGAATCGACCAGCATGAAATCACGATCCCCAGCAGGAATTTTTCCGGGAACGAACGCGAACTCGAATTTTCCGTCCCACAACTCCAGACCGGCGCTGGCAAACATCGCTTTCAGGTCTGCCGCAAGTCGCGAGGCCACCACGCGCAACCGGGCGAACTCGCCGGATGTCATGCTTGAAATCCCTTGCGCATCCTCCATCGTCAAATAACGGTCCGAGTCCTCAAGCTTGGTCGAGAACTCAATCACGGGATCCGCAAATTTCGTCCCCGTTTCCGGCAGGTCTTTCAGCCCAAGGCTCGCCATGCGGGAGGGATTCGCGCGCAGCCTCGCCGGAAGGGAACTTCCCTGCGGCACCCCGAACCGGAAGACCACCTCCAACGGAACGAGGCAGTCAACGGGGCGGTCGTGGTAAGCCGAGTAATCCCATCCGCAATGGGCCACATCACACTTGACGGGGCGCCTCACCGCGACCTTGCGAACGGCAAGGGATCGCGGACGTCCGGGAACAAGACCGCGACTGTGATGCGGCATCGCGATATTGCGGAACACCTGGTCCGCGATCGTCGCGAGGGCTTCGCCTTTCCCGGAAATCTCATCCGGCATCGCTCCCCAGTCAAAAACCGAGTAACGGTCGCTGTACTCGAAAACAAGTTCGTCCGCGGAGACACCTTCCATGATGTCCTTCACCGATCCGCGGTAAATCAGGCGCCGGGCAGTTCTCAATTTGCCAACGCGGAACGCCGACAAGATGCCGTTGCGCAGGTTGTTGGCGCCAACCCACAGTCCGCCGCGCGAAGTCATTTCCGCGAGATCCAGACAAGACGCGGCAACTTTCTTGCGTCCGGGATCGAACCACGGGACGAGGATCGCGCCAGGGAGTTCCAGCGGAACCGGATCAATTCCGTGCTCAACGCAAACCACATGGATCGCGCCTGGTACGATGCTGGCTCCGTGGGTCAGGACGATTCCGGCGTCGGCAGCAAAAGAAATGCCCCGGTCAAATTCCTTTTTGAACTCCGCGGAATCGAGCAAACGGCGCGGATAAACGAGATGGATCTTGCCGTTGTTTCCCGCGACTCCCGCCAGGAATCGCGCGACGGACGCCGTCTTCTCGACACCACTCGACAACACCGGAACCCCTGCCGGCATCTGGATGATCGACAGCAAGGCGTCAATGCCGCCAAAGGCGCTATCGACTGGAAGTCCGATGACCGGACGCTGCGTGCGGGACGCGATCACGCCAGGCAGGTGAGCTGCAAGGCCCGCGCCCGCCACATAAAGATCAAAAGCATCGCGTTTCAGCTCGCGGGCGAGCTCGTCGGCGTTGCGATGGGCTGAGATGAATTGAAGTTCCGGATCGAATCCCGATTCCCGCAGATCCGCCATCAATCTTCCGGCGACATCACGATCCGTGGCGCTGCCAAAGAAAACGCCGACCCTCCAAGGCCCCACGAATCTTCCCATTTGTGTCACCTCTACCCCTCCCCGCAAAACCCCTCGGGCGCCTGAGCAACAGGCACCGGATAATCACCGTCAAGGCACGCGGTGCAAAGAGCCGGCAAGCCTATCGCCTCGCGCAATCCCCGCATGTCCAGGTAGAAAAGCCCGTCGACACCAATCTCGTCCGCGACTTCAGACTCGTCACGCCCATGGGCGACAAGCCCCCTGGCATCAGGGAAATCGATTCCGTAAAAACAGGGGTGCCGGACCGGCGGGCACGTGCTTGCCATGTATACTTTTCGAGCGCCTGCCTCACGCACAAGACCGACCAGACGACGAGCCGTCGTCCCGCGGACGATGCTGTCGTCAACCAGGAGGACATTCTTGCCCTCGATCTCTGACGCGACCGGCGCCAACTTGATTTTGAGCGCGCGCTCGCGCTCCTCTTGCGTGTTCAGGATGAAACTGCGGAACACATAGCGGTTTTTTATCAATACGTCGCGGTACGGAATCTTCAGTGTCTCCGCGAGAGCGATCGCGGCGGTACGGCTCGTATCCGGCACGGGAACGACCATGTCGATTTCCAGAGACTCGCAAACTGAATCGCCCGATGACCTGGCGCCAGCCGCCTGCCTTTGGCTGATGATTTTGGCGAGGGCCCGGCCCAGCTCCAGGCGCGCGCCGTAAACGCCACGACCTTCGATTTGCGATTCCGCGCTGGCGAAATAAACCCACTCGAACATGCAGGGCGCGTGGCGCGTTACCTTTGTCCGGGCGGAGTGTAGCGCGCCATTGTTTTCGATGAAAATAATTTCGCCCGGCTCAATGTGGCGGACCGGGCGATGGCCAGTGATGTTGAGCGCCGACGTTTCCGAAGCGACGGCATGACTGCCATCCCCGTCGCGCCGGCCGAGGACGAGCGGCCGGATCCCGTTGGGGTCACGGAAGGCGTACATGCCCTTGCCGGCAATGATGCCGACTACCGCGTAACCGCCGCGTGCGACATCGAAGACCAGCTCCACGGCGCGACGCAATTCGTCAAAAAAGAAAGAGCCCGGGACATTTTCCCGGGCCGTTGATGAAGAGAGACCTTCAGCGAGGAGACACTGAAGCACCTCCAGGTCGTTTCCGGTCTGGAGGTACCGGTTCTGGGACGCGCGGATCTTGTCCGCGAGCGCCTTGTAGTTGGAGAGGTTCCCGTTGTGGGCCATGCCGATGCCAAATGGCTGTGGCACGATCGACGGCTGGATATCACGATCTTCCGTGCGGCCGACGGTTGAGTAACGGGTGTGGCCGATGGCCGCGTCGCCTGACAGTGAGTTCATCGCGCTGCGATTGAACGTTTGCGACACGAGGCCGGCGCCCCGCACGAGATGGAATCTTTGTTCCGGGGAATTGAAGGACAAGATGCCCGCGGCATCCTGACCGCGATGTTGCAGGGCTAGAAGGCCCGCGTAAACATCCCGGGACGCTGACTGGCTGCCGATGACGCCCATCACACCGCACATGACTGGGGCTCTCGATCTGTTGAAGACGCGCAGAGTCTAGCCGGAAATTTAAATGCAAATCCACTACATTCTGACTCGATAAACTAGAAAATTCCGGGTGGAAAATTCTAACGAAGACCCGCCGCCACGCGCGCGATGTTTTCCGCGCGCACGCAAGGATCCGGATGCGCGGTGTCTTGTCTCGCCCCGGCCGACTCCGGAAAAAGGCGCATGTAATTCTCGAAGAACGCGATGCCGGCCAACGGATCAAATCCAAGGGCGGCGATCCATTCCGTCGCCAACTCGTCGGCTTCTGCCTCGTGGGATCCGCCAGAGTCCAGGTAACGCCGCAGGCTCCGCGCGTAGTGGGCGCGGTAGTAATGCGCCAGTTCATGGGCAATGACAAAAGCCTGCTGGTCGGGGGTCGTTGCGACGCGCGTGATGCCAGAGTGAACAATCACCCATGGGGCGTTGACCTTGACGGTCATGACTTTCGCGCGGGCAATCTTGCCGGTGATCGCGGCATCGGGGGCGCATCCGGGGCCGGGGACGATTTCCCTCGTCGCGCCACTGCCAACGATCTCCAGACGGCAGTCATCGTGTTCCGCGTTGAACCAGGAGACGAAAGCACCAACCTCCGCATCGGATCGCAAGTGACGGCATCGCGCGTACTGGCGGCGCAGGGGCGCGATCCCGCCATCACGTGTGACCTCGGCGAACTCAACTTGCGCGGCCCCAGATGGATCCAGGCGCACAGGAATGTCCAGGCACAGGCGCGCCGCCACGGCCCAGGCCTCGACATCCTCGTGGTCGCGCACCACGACCGTTGGAACCGGGACGGCATCCATCGCAGGACCCGCCTGGTCACGCAGATGCCGGTCGATCCTTGACGCCACATCATTCACGGCGATCACTGTCGGATGATCATTCCTTAAGTACTCCCACCGATGAGGCAGGTTCATCTCGGGAATCAGCTCGTTGAAGAAGTCGTCCTTGCTGGCGGGCGCCCACATCCACGGGGCTGCGGCGGCAAGACCTGGCGTGCCGGCCATGACCGTCGAAATCACAAAAATTGCACGAGCGAACCCGGACATTCGAAGTTTCCTCAGATGAGCCGGCGAATTCTAAAACATTTTAATAAATTTAAAAATTATATAATCATGGACATAATTTTAATCGCAACTACCCGTAAATGCTGAAAATTTCCGCAATTCGTGTTATGAATAGTCGCAGATGAGCTCGACACTTCTTCAACAAGCACTGGTCGCCCTGCACCACCAGATCATGGATCTGTTTGGCTGGCTTTATGGCGCCTGCGCCGCCGTGATGCTCGTCCTGACGGTCGCGGTCATCTTCAGTCCCCTGGCGCGGGTAAAGATTGGCGGACCGGACGCCCGCCCGGTGATGTCCCTATGGCGCTGGATCGCGACCAGCATCACGTCGACGGTGGCGGCAGGCCTGTTCTTCTGGTCGGCCGCGGAGCCCATCGCGCACTTCGCCATACCGGCCCCTTCCGCCGGAGTTCAACCATTCAGCCCCGAGGCCGGCACGACCGCCCTTGCGTACATGTACCTGCACTGGACTTTTGTTCCTTATGCCATGTACGTCGTACCGGCAGTGGTCTTCGCGATCGCCCACTTCAACCGCGCGGCACCGGCCGGAATCTTCGCGACCTGTTACGGCGTCCTGCCCGCGTGGATCACGTCCAACCAGGTTTTCCGGAAAGTGGTCGAGGCGGTCGGCCTTGGGTGCCTGTCCCTCGGAATTGCCGCGTCGATCGGGACCGGTGCCCTGATGCTGTCACGCGGCGCCATGAGCCTGTTCAACACCATCACGGTCGTGATGATCGCCGTCTGCGCGCTGGTTGTCATGGCAGGGCGCAACCGGGGAATCGGTCGCCTCGCGTCCATCAACAGTTTCATCTTCTGTTGCCTCGCCGTGATCGTCATTGTCGCTGGCCCCACCAACTGGATCATCTCGCAGTCCAGCGAAGCAGCCCGGAAATTCATCGAGACTTTCCCGCGGACCGCCTCGGGGTGGGGTTTGGGCGCCGACCGGGAGTGGCGGCAGGACTGGACGCTGTTCTACTGGACCTCCTGGATCGCGTGGGCTCCCGTCAGCGCGCTTTTTCTGGGCGGCATTGCCCGGGGTCGTACCGTGGGCGCTTACTTGACCGTGAACTTCCTGATCCCTTCGCTGTTCATCGGGGCATGGATGAGCATCTTTGGATCGACTGTCCTGCACCTGCAACTGAACCACGGCATGCCACTCGCGCAGGAGTTCCAGAAGTCCGGCCCTGAAGCATTGGTGTACATGGCGTTGAAGAGTCTTCCCTGGGCACGTGAGATCAGTGTCGTGTTCACGGCGCTGGCGTTCATGTCACTCGTCTCCCTCGGATCCAGTTCACTCGCGTCCCTTGCCGGGATGAGTGCCGGTGACACCAAGTTGGCGCGGCACAGTGGTACGGTGCTCGCTTGGGCCAGCGTCATCGGCGGCATCGTGATCGCGGTCGTCAACGGCAGCGGCATCGATGGCGTCAGGGTGCTGGCGAACCTTGGCGCCTTTCCAATGCTGTTTCTTGAGATCCTCGCCGGCGTGGCCTTGACCAGGCTTTTGCTGAGGCCCGCGTCAGCGCATTGGGAAAAGCCCGGCACTCAAGATAAAATCCCGGGTGGATCACTTGATCCCGCGAACGGAGGAAATCACGGTGAAATCAGACCTGCTTCGTAAGAAACTGGCCGGGCTCCAGACCTGGGACAAGATAGTCCGCCTCGACAAATATCCAGTCACTGATTTGAAAAGTCCGGCGGCAAGGAAACTGATCGAGAAAGGTCGCGAGGAAATGGCGCGCCTTGGGGGATGCGAAATGCCTGATTTCGTCACTCCGGAGGCGATCGAGGCATTGCAACTCGAGAGTACGATCATGGAGTCGTCCGCCTTTTTCAAACCGATCGTTGGCAACCCTTACCTGACGCCTGAGGATCCCAAACTTCCGGTGGATCATCCGAACCGCATGACCGAACCAACCCGCGTCGGAGTCCTGGCATACGACCAGTACCCGCGGGACTCCCTGTTGCGCCGCATTTACGAATGGGACCCTCTGATGAACTTTGTCGGCGAGATCCTCGGCCTGCCGGCAATTTACCGCTACGCGGATCCCATGGGTGGACTCAACCTGTCGGTCATGCAAAAGGGCGACTATCTGCGGTGGCATTTCGACCAGACTGATTTCGTCACGTCGTTGTCGATCCAGACTTCGGACGTGGGGGGCGACTTTGAGTTTGTCCCGATGACGCGCACCGAGACAGACGAGAAGTACGACGACGTCAGCAAAATCCTCAAGGGCGACCGGCAGAAAGTGAAGATCATCAAGAACCATCCGGGGACTCTCGTCCTTTTCCGCGGGAGATGGTCCATTCACCGCGTCACGGAAGTGACGGGGGCACGCAGCCGCCTGATGGGATTGTTCGGGTTTGACTCCAAGCCGGACGTGAAAAGTTCAGCCCACTTGTATGACATCCGTTATGGAAGGTCTTCGGTACTGAAGGAACCGCCAACATTCGAGGATTACGAACGTGCAAGCCAGAAATGACGCGCTGCGCTGGATCCAGGGACTCGCGAAGGAACACAAGAACGCCGCCTGGATAGGCGCGGAACAGTCCGCCGCGAAACACGCGAAAGACGCGAAACCCTTTGCCATCATCAATCCGTTCAATGGCGAGAAGATCTGCGATGTCATGGAATCCAGCCGCGAAGTCGTCGACCAGGCGGCCGCGGCCGCGCTCCATGCGTTCACGTCCGGGCCGTGGCCAAAATGGAGCCGCGGGGATCGTGTCGCCGCCCTGAACAAGATCGCGGCGGAGATGCGCAAGCATCACCACGAACTAGCGGCGCTAGAGACCCTGTGCAACGGCAAGACATTCCGTGAGTCTTTTGATGACGACATCCCCGAGGCAGCGAGCATTTTTGAGTACTACGCGGGATGGATCGACAAGATCTACGGCGAAACCTGTCCGGTTGAGAAAGGATTCCTGAACTTTACCCTGCGCGAACCGGTCGGACCATGCGGACTCATCGTGCCGTGGAATTTCCCGCTGCTGCTGGCGTGCTGGAAGATCGCCCCGGCCCTGGCGATGGGCAATACCGTGGTTGTCAAACCGTCGCCGCAGACATCCCTGAGCATGATCCGCCTCGCGGAAATCATCCACGACGCGAAAATCCTGCCACCCGGCGTGTTCAACGTTGTGATCGGCGGCGTCGAGACGGGTGAGGCCCTGACGCGCAGCAACGACATCGCCAAGGTCTCGTTCACGGGCGGAACCGACACGGGACGTTTTGTGATGAAAGGATCCGCCGAATCGAACCTGAAGGCGGTCACCCTGGAACTGGGCGGGAAATCACCGAATATCATTTTCGACGACGCGAAAAACCTGGAGGCCGTCATCGACCGGTCATACCAGGCCATGTTCTCGCACAAGGGCGAGAAATGTTCCGAACCAACCCGGTTGATCGTCCACCGGAGCCTTCACGACAAGGTCGTAAAAGGACTGGTGGCCCGCGCGGAAAAAACCAGATGCGGGGATCCGTTCGCGGAAACAACGACCCAGGGCCCGCAATGCTTCGAGGCTCACATGCGGAAGATCCTTGATTACATCGAGTCGGGGAAACACGAAGGCGCCACTTGTGTCACGGGTGGTACGCGCGACACGTCACCCGGTTGCGAGGCGGGGTACTTCATCCGTCCGACGATCTTCACGGGTGTGAAGCCAGAAATGCGGATATTCCAGGAGGAGATTTTCGGACCAGTCCTCGCGGTGACCGCGTTCGACACCGAGGAAGAGGCGATCAAAATCGCGAACGGGACTCGCTATGGCCTGGCGGCCGGACTTTACACGGCGGACGCGGACCGGGCCATCCGCGTCGCGCAAAAAATCGATGCAGGAATGGTCTTCGTCAACCGTTACGGATGCTATGACTTCGCCAGTCCGTTTGGCGGATTCAAGCAGAGCGGATGGGGCAAGGAGATGGCGATCCACTCGCTGGAATCCTATACGCGCACCAAGTCCGTCTGGTTCTCGGTCGCGCCAAATTGATAAACGATCGATCAGTTGATGATCGCTGGACTGGGGATCTTCCGTGTCTTTTCCGCGGATAAAAAGAATCCTGCTTGTTGATGGCACCGGATCATGCTGGCAGGAAGACATCGCGGCGATCCGCGAATCATACGCGGCGCCAGGAGAACGATGGACGATTCCAGCATCCACCCCCGGAATGAAGTTCATCCGCCAACCTTCACGCGTGGTTCAAATCGGCCTGCAAATGGAAAACGGCGAAACGGCCTGGGGTGATTGCCTCAGCGTCTCGTTTGCCGGAAAATCAGGCCGGGACGGCAGCCTCGAGGCATCCTCAACCCGGGACCTCCTGGATCCACCGCGCCTCCTGAAGATCCTTCAGGAATCCTCCGGCAAGGGACTTGGAGATGTCGACGACGCGCTGGGCCAGGAATTCCCGCGCTGGACCGCGGCGATCCGGTTTGGCGTGAGCCAGGCCGTGGTCAACGCGACCGCGATCTCGACACGCAGGATGCCCTTTCATGTTCTGCGCGATACCCTTGGAATCCGCCCCGAAACTGCGGCAAATGGCATCCCCGTGTTCCCGCCTTTCCCACCGGTCCCGGCGCTCCAAGGATCCTGCGGCAGCAACTGGCGGGACACCGTCGAGCGCATGATCGTTGCCGGGATCGAATATCTGCCCCAGGGACAGTTCGAGGACCTGGACCGCGAAGTCGGGCAATATGGATCGAAAATTTTTGAATACATTGACTGGCTGAAGAAAAGGATCGGAGAACTCGCTTCAAATAAAAAACCGCGCGCGATTACCCTGGATTTCCACGGCGCCCTGGCGCAGATCTTCTCTGGCGACATGGATTCGGTCGCCGCCTTGATCAAGGAACTGGCGCGGCGATGCCAGCCGTTTCGACTGCACGTGGAAAGCCCTGTCGTCGAATCGACTTTCGAGGCGCAGATCAACAGCCTCGTGAAACTTAAAACGGCGATGCGCACTCACGGCGCCAACGCCAGGATCATCGCCGACGAGTGGGCGAACTCCCTCGCCCAAATCGAAAGACTCGCGAAAGAAAAAATCGTGGACGGCATTCACATCAAGATGCCCGACACGGGATCGCTGCTGGATTCAGGTCGCGCTGTCCAGGTTTGCAAGGACAACGGTTTGTTTGTCATCCTCGGCGGCAGCTGCACGGAAACCGCGACGTCATCGCGCCTTGCGGCCCATCTTGGAATGGTGACACAACCGGATGCCATCCTGGTCAAACCGGGAATCTCTTTTGACGAGGGATTCAGCCTCATGAAAAACGAGCTTCTCGTGATTCAGTCCCTGCTGGCGGTGAGCGGGGCCTTCCCTGACAGCCAGGATTCAACCAGAGGGAACGTGTCAACCGGCGCGTATTTTCCGGCGACGATGTCTGTGTGGCCGTAATCCCTGTTCCCCGCGGAATCCTTGCCCAGAACAAACATGTCCTTTTCCGATCCCTGGGCTTCGAACGCGCGCTGGACTGACTTGATCGAGCCAATGTGGTCGCGATTCGCGGCGATGAACCGGATCGGGACCGTACTCTTCTTCATCTCGTCTGTGTAGTTCACGCTGCCATCGCGCGAGAAGATGCCACCACGGCCGTACCAGGAACGGACCTGCCGCACGAGAGCCCGGGACAGGTCCGACCCGACGTTGGCAACGAAATCCGGAATGAACGACGGATCGTAGTTGCCCTTGAATCCAAGCGATGGCTCGTTTTCGGGAACAAAATGCGGATAGAGCTGGATGATTGTTCTCAACCACCAGCGGTTTGGCAGCTGTTCCCACGGGAACCACTCAGCCAGGTGCAGCATCATGTTCAAGCGAATTGGCAGGTCCTGGATCATGCCGGGGCTGGCGATCGCGATACCACGGCGGATCCTCACGTTTCCTGAGAAACCAAGATCATGCCCGGCGATGGAATATAGCAACATCCCACCCATGGAATGGCCTACCCAGTCTACTTCCGCGGATCCGGTGACTTGCTGGATACGGGCGAGGATCGCGGGAATGTCCTTCTCGCGGTACGAATCGAAATCATAATTCCATTTTCCACCGGAACGCGCGTCCGGCGTCAAATCGACTGAACGCCCGGCACCACGCAGTTCGATCACGAAAACATCGCGCCCGCGCGAGGCCAGCCACGTCGCCAGGTTTCCGGGCCCGGTTTGCGCGAGGTTGAAACGGTTCGCGCCCATTCCGTGGCACAAGACTACCGGGGGATAAGACCGACCACGGATCTCAGTACGTGGTTTGTAACGCCAGATCGGCAGCACCCAGCCATCATCCGTCTGCGCGACGTAGGCCTCGTTGGAACCCATCTGCCAACCACGGCCGGCGAAGGCCACGGGCGCGCGCACGGCGATCATCATCGCGGCGACGAGAAGACAGCGAAACCACGACTGGCGTTTTTGGCACAGGGCCATTGGCCACCCCTCAACCGTTATCCGGTATCGATTTGTCTAGCATGGAACCCGGTGGCAATCGAGTTGACAGCCCCCTCGCGAGGAGGACGTCGTAAGACACTGATATAGCCGGTTATTAATTGTTGCGCATCCGGCACGGAATCTGCAATACCTGCCTCATCAGCGGACCAGATCCGGGAAAAAGAGGTAATTGCCAATGAGCCAATTTCGTCCAAAATTCATTATTAAATCCGTCGTTTCCGTGGCCCTCGCCGCGCAGGTGTTGACAGCCTGCGGTGCGGGCAGTTCAACCACTGGCGGTTCAAACCTTGCCGGCACCGACAATCCGCCATTGCGACCGGGTGAATTCCGCCGGATCAGCAACGTCGTTTCCGACACAAGTTCGACCCTTGCAATCCTTGCGCCGTCCGTTCCGCCTGAACTTCTGCGCCAGGCGCGCTGCATCGCGGCGATCCGCACGGTCCAGGCCGGTTTCATTTTCGGCGGCACCGGCGGTGATGGCATGGCGACCTGCCGCCTGCCGGAAGGTACGTGGAGCGCTCCGACTTTCTTGTCCGTGGGCGGCGCGTCCGTTGGCCTGCAGATCGGCGGCGGTGTAGTTGAGAGCCTTCTCCTGTTCATGAACGACGCGGGCGTCAGAAGCCTTGAGAGCTCGCAGATGACTTTGGGTGCCGGCATTGGCGCCATGGTCGGACCTCTCAGTGGCGGTCACGGAACCGGAGTCTCCCAGAATGCTAACATCTTCGCTTACACCCGCGGCGTTGGCCTGCAGGCGCGCCTGGCGGTGGACGGTACGGTCATCGCGCACGATGTGAATCGCAACTTCAAGGTATTCAACCGCCTTGGCGTGCAAACGGCCCATGACATTCTGGCCACGCAAGGCGCCCTGACCCCGAATATAGCGTCGCCCTTCATTGACGCCGTGTCACGTGTGGCCCCATAACGCGGCCTTAACCACTTGAACTAGGCAAAGCCCGTCAGGTACAAAACTGACGGGCTTTTTATTTTCGGGGGAACGGCAGATGCAATTGGCGCTTTTAACCTTCTTGTTCTTCGCGTGGGGCTTCATCACATGCCTCAACGACATCCTGATCCCGCACCTGAAATCGGTCTTCAACCTGGGCTATACCGAAGCCGCGCTGATCCAGTTCTCATTCTTTATTGCCTATTTTGTCGGTGCAATCCCTGCCGGCGCGATCACGGCGCGACTTGGTTACCAGCGCACCCTCGTCGCCGGGCTCGCGACATGCGCGTTTGGCGCGGCCATGTTCTGGCCTGCGGCCGAGGTTCCCTCGTTCCCATTGTTTCTCGCGGCCCTGTTTGTTCTCGCGCTCGGAATCACCATCCTGCAAGTCGCGGCGAATCCGTTTGTCACGCTTCTTGGAACAACAGAGACGGCTTCCAGCCGCTTGACGTTGACGCAGGCCTTCAATTCGCTGGGAACGGCGATCGCGCCGTGGGTCGGTGGATGGTTGATCCTGCAGCAATCAGGCGCAGGAGCACGTCAGGTTCAGGGCCCCTACCTGGCCGTCTCGTTCATCCTGATCGCCATGGCGATCATTTTCGCGAAGTCGAGGTTGCCCGTCGTTTCGGAGAAGATCGAGCCTTTCAGTGTCGCGGCCGCGCGGCAGGCGTTAGGCTCGACCCCACTGCGCCTAGCCGTGATCGGGATTTTCGCGTACGTCGGCGCTGAGGTTTCGATCGGAAGTTTTCTCGTTAACTACCTGACCAACGTGGCCCACATGACGACAACCGAGCATGAGGCGGCGAAATATGTCTCGCTTTACTGGACAGGCGCGATGATCGGACGGTTCGCGGGAAGTGCCGCCATGCAGAGAATCGAGGGCCATCGCGCGCTCATGTTCGCCGCGATCGCGGCAGCGCTTCTCGTCGGGACTTCGACGGTGACCTCAGGGCAGACGGCAGGTTACACGTTGCTGGCCGCGGGCCTGTGCAACTCGATCATGTTCCCGACGATCTTCGCGCTGGGGGTCAGCGGCCTCGGCGCCCTGACCAGCGTCGGGTCCAGCCTGCTCGTCATGGCGATTGTCGGTGGCGCGATCCTGCCCGTCATTGTCGGCGGGATCGCCGACGCGTCGGGGCTGAAGGCAGCCCTTGCCCTTCCAGCCCTGTGCTACGGATATATTGCGTGGTTCGCGGCCAAATGCGACCGCGACGAGGGGATCAGCGTCGCGCCGCGAGAAGGTCACGGATCTCGCGCAGGAGTTTCTGTTCCTCACTGATCACTGGGACCGGGGGCGACGCGGCCTCCTGCTTCTTCTGTGAGGTCAGGAAACCGAGAAACTTGATCATGAACACGTACAAGGCGAACGCGACGATCAGGAAATTGACCACCTCGCCCAGGAACAGCCCGTAAGGAATTTCCTTGGTGCCGACGACGGCCTTCCACCCGACATAGCCTTGCTCCCCGGGGATCAGCAGGCTGATGACCGGCATCAGGATGTTCTTCACGAGTGAATCAACGATCTTGCCGAACGCGGCGCCAATGATGACACCCACGGCCATGTCGACCACATTGCCCTTGAAGGCGAAGGCGCGAAATTCGTCGAACAGACTCCTGACCATTCCATGTTCTCCCGTTTATTCCTTGTTTAGAATCCCGGCGGGCAATTCCAGGTCAGAAGGCGCGAGCACAGCGACCTTGTTCACCCCCGACAACCGGATCTCCTCGAGTTTCTCCAGCGGTTTTTCCAACTGCCGGCGACGGGTCGTGATGAGCGCCTCGTAATCGCCCTGGATCCCGCTGATTTTCTTGCCAAGGCCTTCCAGTTTCTCGGTGAATTTTTCCCACTGGGATTTGAACTCACCGATGACCTTCAGCATCTCGCCGGAGGCTTTTTCCATCGCGAAACTGTCCACTGCCTGACGCACCACGGCGAGCACCGCGAACAAAGTCATCGGCGAGCAACAAATGACCTTCTTGCTCAGGGCATCATCAAAAACCTCCGGGGCCTCGGCCTGGATGAAGGCGTAAATCTGCTCGTGGGGGATGAACATCAACACGCAGTCCACCGTATTCTGTCCCGGATTGATGTAGTCGCGGACAGTGACTTCCTTGATCCGTAACTTCACATCGTTCAAGAAAGCCTTGCGCGCGGCTTCTTTCTCCATCGCGTTGGAAGCCCCGACAAATCGCGAGTAATTCGCGATAGGGAATTTCACGTCCATGTTGAGGACGAGTTTCCGCGGCAGGAAGAAAGTGAAATCAGGTTTCGTGCCAACCGACGCAATGGCCTTCTGTTTTTCGTAATTGATGTTCTCGACAAAACCGGCGAATCGCAGGATGTCATCCGCGATGCGCTCGCCCCACAATCCACGCGACTGCGAACTTGACAACACTTGCTTCAACTCGCCGGTCGCGTCGCTCAGGTCGCGCATTTTCTCCTGGGTCGACTTCAAGACCTGACCCAGTTCGGCAAAGTTCGCCTTCCGTTCCGACTCGATCCCGCGCACCACGTTGCCCAGCCCCTCGAGGGTTTGCCCCATCGCCTTGAGTTCGTGGTCGATCATGGACTTCTTGTGGTCCAGTTCCTTCGCCGACATGTCACGCTCGGCCGCCAGATGGGTCCGGGCCATCGCGGTCAACTGCTCGCTGGCAGCACCGAGGGCCTCCATCGACAGTTGGCTGAAGATTCCGCGAACGGCGTCGGCAACTTGCTCGCCCTGGTTGCGTCCAGTCCACCACTTGAGCCAATACCCGACCGCGACGCCCAAGATAAAAACAAGCAGGGCAGAGCCGCCAGTCGTCCAAATTGTCCAAAAATTGCTGGTCACGACAATCTCCGTGGGAGTATGAAACGGGCCTCAAACTGTAGCGGAAACTGGTTATGGATCAAGCAACTTACGACGTGATTGTGGTTGGGATTGGTGGAATGGGCAGCGCGACCGCGTGGCAACTCGCCCGCCGCGGCGTCAGGGTCCTTGGTCTGGAACAGTTTGACCCGGTCCACGATAAGGGCGCGTCCCACGGCGATACCCGACTGATTCGAAAGGCTTATTTTGAGCATCCCGACTATGTCCCGCTGCTGAACAGGGCATACGACCTGTGGGACGAGCTGGAGGCCGAGTCCGGACGACGTCTGTTTCACCGGACGGGGCTGATCCTCGCCGGAAACCCGGGAACTAGTCAGGTGGTCGCCGGCGTGAAAAAGGCCGCCCGCGAGCACAACCTCGCCATCGAGACGTGGAGTGCCGCACAAGCCCGCGAAATGTATCCCCAATTCAACTTCGATGACGACTGGGAAGTCCTGTTCGAGGAAGACGCCGGGTTCCTGCGCGTGGAGGAATGCGTGAAGGCCCATTCCGAAATGGCGGAAAAACATGGCGCCAGGATCCTTTACAACACCAAGGTCACGTCCTGGGAGTCCACGGGACATGGCCCCGTCCGGGTCATGACGAGCGCGGGAACCTTCCAGGCAGAGCGCCTCGTCATCACCAGCGGACCGTGGGCGACGGATTTATTGCGGCCTCTCGGGTTGAACCTGCACCTGCGCCGCATGGTCCAGCACTGGTTCGAGGCACCACCGGCATTCGACGAGCGCCAGGGAATGCCCTGCTTTGGACTCGATACCGACAAGGGATTTTTCTACGGCATGCCGTCGCGAGAGGATGTCGGCCTGAAAGCCGCGTCACACTCGCACGGAACACGCTTTGAGGATCCGGAATTCATGGACCGCAGCGACAAGGATCCCGATCTGGGCGTCTTGACCGAATTCTTGTCGACCCGGCTCAAAGGTATGCCACTGCCACGGTCCATCAAGGCGAAACCCTGCATCTACACGATGTCGGCGGACGAGCATTTCATCATCGACGCGTGGCCTCTCCCCGGCGGAGCGCGCAGCCAAAGCGTTTTCTTCGCGGCGGGTTTTTCCGGACACGGCTTCAAGTTCGCGACCGTGATTGGCGAGTTGCTGGCGGATCTTGCGCTGACTGGTGACGCGCGGGTACCATTTGACTTTCTGCGATTGCGACCGACGGTCAGAAAACAGGAAATAGATTGAAGTCGTTATCTGAAATTGACCGCGTCTACCGGTTTTACGCGACAGACCTGACGTTCCGCGCGGCGGTTGTCATCACCACACGGACATCACGGACCATATGCGGTCAGTTGCAAACCAGCCCGTCGGCGACGGTCGGGCTCAGTCGCGCGCTGAGCGGGGCCGCGTTGCTGGCCGCGCACATGAGTGAAAACCAGCAAATCGGACTCCATTTTAACGGTGACGGGCCAATCTCCGGGGTCTTTGCCGAGGCAACCTACGAGGGCGAGTTGCGCGCGTGGTGTGGCAACCCCCAAGTTGACGCGATCCGCCAGCAACTGGACAGGACAGCGCGACTGGATGTTGCCGACGCCATTGGTAAGGGAGTCTTGACCGTTGTGCGCTCCGTGCCGTTCGAGAAACAGCCGCGAGTCAGCACCGTGCCTTTGGTGACAAGCCAGATCGGTCAGGACCTCGCGTGGTACCTCGAACAATCAGCGCAGATCCCCTCCCTGATCAGCCTCGGAGTGCTGCTGGCGGAAGACGGAACTGTCCAGTGCAGCGGCGGAGTCCTGATTGAACTGATGCCGCAATCCGACAACGCCCCGGCTTCTCCAGGTACGACGACGCCAAATGAAGCGCTGATCAATCGCCTGGAAGAGCTCGCCGCGAAAGCCCCACCACTTTCCAGCCAAATCGAGAAGGTCGCGAGTCCAGAGGATCTGCTGCGGGTGTACACGGGCGAAATTCCGCTGGTTGCCAGCGACGTGATCCATGACTTGAATTTCCGGTGCCGCTGCTCACAGAGTCGCCTGGAGCGTTCGCTTGCCTTGCTGGGCGGTCATGAAATTGATGAAATGGTAAAAGCCCGCAAGGACGTCGAGGCAAAATGCCAGTTTTGCGGCGCGACTTACGTCATCAAGCTGGAACGGATCGAGGATCTTCTGGCTGAAATCAGGACCTCCGACGCAACCCGGGAAAACTGATTTCGTCAAACGGTTGACGTCGCCTCAGATTCTGCGCTGCTATCACCGGGTTCCCGGTTTCCCCGCCGGGGCCTAAAGCCCCAAACATCGACTCCGAAAACCCTCTTGTCCGTCGGACCATGAAGTCCGCCAGTATAGAGGAACGAACCATGATGACCGGCTTCAAGAAGCTGATGGTGATTTCGACCTTGGCGTCAGCACTGCATCTCAACGAGACGGCAAGGGCCGAAACGCTCGATATCGCCCCGGCAACATTCAAGCCCGCGGCGGCACCGCGGCCCGTCTCGGTGCTGCAAAACCGCTTTTTCCTGAAGTCCTTGCGCCCGGAGGTCGGAT
>Ga0214921_10005599_pt1 | contig 17679 bp, 17 predicted proteins | sample LL1505_MetaG_FD_177992 | JGI IMG/M metagenome (GOLD analysis project Ga0214921, IMG submission 177992) | Freshwater microbial communities from Lake Lanier, Atlanta, Georgia, United States - LL-1505 | ecosystem: Environmental > Aquatic > Freshwater > Lake | place: USA: Georgia | collected...
CCAACATGAACAGCAACCAAGCAAAACCGGGCGCTTTGGTGTTGAGCGTGCTGGCAGCCAGCAAAAGTGTCAGGGGCAGCCAGAAAAGAAAGGTCGCAGCAGTAAAAAAGCCCGGCATTTAGAAGATAAAGAATTTCCCGTAATTATTGCATGGCTGAGATTACAAATCTTTAAACTTAAGGAAAAAAGAGTTATAGTACCCGCCGCTAATTAATTAATTTCGAAGGTGTTTATATGAGCAATCTAATCGATATTCAAAATCAAATTGAAAAACTGCAAAAACAAGCTGGCGACATCAAGTCCCGCGAGTTTAATAAAACCGTGCAGGACATACTCGCCAAAATGCACGCATTTGGTATCACTACCAAAGACTTGCAGCCCGGCAAGCGCCGAGCCACCAAGGGTAAGGCCGCCGCCAAAACTTCTAAAGCTGCAGGTGCTAAGCGCAAAACAGCCGTCCGCAAAACCGGTAAGGTGGTGGCGGCTAAATACCGCGGCCCGAACGGCGAAACCTGGAGCGGCCGCGGCCTGGCACCTCGTTGGCTGGCCAGCTTGATGGCTTCGGGTAAAACCAAAGAAGACTTCGCTATCAAGGCAGCGTAATACCTTCGAAGAATGCGGGGAAGGATCCCCGCATTCGCGATCATGACGGAGGTATGCCGTCACATCTGTCCCTTTGCGCAACTTCATGCGCTCCGTCCTTCCTGCGCATGCAGGAACTCATCCCCGCCCCGGCTTCTCTCACCCAAAGCCCCGCGCCCGGCGCGTGCGGCACAATTGCGGCTGCACGTAACAAACCACTGCCCGCCCATGAACGAACCCGATCTCTCCCACGTTGGTCCGCGTGACAAGGCCGAAATCCTTGCGCAAGCGCTGCCTTACATTCGCAAGTTCCACGGAAAGACGCTGGTCATCAAGTACGGCGGCAACGCCATGACCGACCCAGCGCTTCAAGCGGACTTTGCCGAAGACGTGGTGTTGCTCAAGTTGGTGGGCATGAACCCGGTGGTGGTGCACGGCGGTGGGCCGCAGATTGAAACGGCGCTCAACCGCCTGGGTAAAAAGGGCGAGTTCATTCAGGGCATGCGTGTTACCGATGAAGAAACCATGGAGGTGGTCGAGTGGGTGCTCGCCGGCCAGGTGCAGCAGGACATCGTCGGCCTGATCAACCAGGCCGGTGGCAAAGCCGTGGGCTTGACGGGCCGAGACGGCGGCATGATTCGCGCGCAAAAACTCAAAATGAGTGACCGCGATGACCCGAGCAAAGAGCACGATATTGGCCTCGTGGGTGACATCCTGTCCATCGACCCCAGCGTCGTCAAGGCGCTGCAGGACGATCAGTTCATCCCCGTCATCAGCCCGATCGGCTTTGGCGAAAACAACGAAAGTTACAACATCAATGCCGACGTAGTAGCCGGCAAACTGGCCACCGTTCTCAAGGCCGAAAAGCTGGTGTTGTTGACCAATACGCCTGGCGTGCTTGACAAGGCCGGCAAGCTGCTCACCAATTTATCGGCGCGCGAGATTGACGAGCTGTTTGCCGACGGCACCATCTCCGGTGGCATGCTGCCCAAGATCGAAGGCGCGCTGGACGCGGCCAAGAGTGGGGTCAACGCAGTGCACATCATTGACGGCCGAGTGCCGCACGCCATGCTGCTGGAGATCCTGACCGATCAGGCCTACGGCACCATGATCCGCTCGCATTGAGTGAGTCATCAGATTTTCTTTTCGTCTTCAGCGCAAGGAGCCCTATGACTGAATCGGCATTGCCAGACGCGGCACCCCGCAAGCGACCCAAGCCCGGCGAGCGACGAATTCAAATTTTGCAGGCCTTGGCCGGCATGCTCGAGCAACCCGGTGCGGAACGCGTGACCACCTCTGCATTGGCTGCGCGTCTTGACGTGAGCGAGGCGGCCCTGTACCGCCATTTCGCCAGCAAAGCGCAAATGTTTGAAGGTCTGATCGAGTTCATCGAGCAGTCGGTCTTCACGCTGGTTAACCAGATCATCGAGCGCGAAACAGTGCATGTTGTGCGCCTGCAAAAAATAGTCACACTGGTGCTCCAGTTCGCCGAGAAAAACCCGGGCATGACGCGCGTGATGGCAGGCGATGCCTTGGTCTTTGAAAATGAACGTCTGCAAGAGCGCATGAACCAGTTCTTTGACAAGCTAGAAGCAAGCCTCAAACAAATCCTGCGCGAAGCCAGCGCAGCTAACGCCGACACCCCCACACTGGACGCTCAGGTACGCGCCTCAGTCATCACGGCCTTCATGCTGGGTCGCCTGCAGCGCTTCTCACGCTCCGGCTTCAAACGCGCACCCACAGAGCATCTGCAAGCCAGCCTGGCCATAGTCCTGGGCTGATTGCCGTCAAGAAGATGGATCCCCGCGTTCGCGGGGATGACGCGAAAAAAATTACCAGTTACACAGCGTGCCGTCCACCGCCAGTCGGTTGACCGGCAAATAGGCACGTTTGTAGGGATATTTGGCGGCCAGTTTTTCGTCTATCTCTACGCCATGGCCCGGGGTTTCGCCGCACTGCATAAGGCCTTGCTTAAAAGTGTAAGCGTGAGGGAAGACGGCGTTGGTTTCTTCGCTGTGGGGCATGAGTTCTTGTATGCCGAAGTTGGGCACCCAGGTGTCAAAGTGCAGGGCGGCGCCCATGCAGACGGGGGACAGGTCGGTGGCGCCGTGGCAGCCGGTGCGCACTTGGTGCATGGCGGCAAAGTCGGCGATGCGGCGCAGGTGCGTGATGCCGCCAGCGTGAACGACGGTAGCGCGTATGTAATCAATCAGCTGGTTCTGGATCAGGTCTTTGCAGTCCCACAGGCTGTTGAAAATTTCGCCCACGGCCAGCGGTGTCGTGGTGTGCTGGCGGATCAGCCGGAAGGCTTCCTGGTTTTCTGCCGGCGTAGCGTCTTCTATCCAGAACAGGTGGTAGGGCTCGAGTGACTTGCCTAGCCGAGCCGCTTCAATCGGTGTGAGGCGGTGGTGCACGTCGTGCAGCAGGTGCGTATCGGGACCGACGGCCTGGCGCACTGCGTCAAAAAGTTTGGGTGTGTGCAGCAGGTATTTTTCACTGCTCCAGTGGTGCTCGCTGGGCAGGTCGCCGTCGGCGGGTTCGTAAAAGCGTGTGCCCTTGGCCACACCATAGACCTTGTCGAGGCCCGGCACGCCGCTTTGTGCGCGTATGGCCAGGTAGCCCATTTCTTTGTGGCGCAGCACTTCGTCTACGGTGTGCGCAATATCACTCCCGTTGGCGTGTCCGTAGACCATGACGCCGCTGCGGCTGCGCCCGCCCAGCAACTGGTAAAGCGGCATGTTGGCGGCCTTGGCCTTGATGTCCCACAGCGCTGTATCGACCGCCGCAATGGCGCTCATGGTCACCGGGCCGCGGCGCCAGTAAGCGCCCTTGTAAAGGTACTGCCAGATGTCTTCAATCTGGTGCGCGTCACGCCCTATCAGGCAAGGGATCACATGGTCTTCAAGGTAGCTCACCACCGACAGCTCGCGCCCGTTCAGTGTGGCGTCGCCGATGCCTGTGGGACCTTCGTCGGTTTCTATTTTCAGAGTGACGAAGTTTCTCCCGGGGCTGCAGACGATGACTTTGGCGCTGGTGATTTTCATGGACGTTGCTTCGTGTCGATAAAGGCTAAGGCAGCAGCGCAGCCGCCTTGAGCATGCCGTGGCTGGAAATGTTTTTGAGCTGAGTGGTGACGCCGGCCAGCCAGGGCGCGCTGCGTGGCAGCGCCTCGCCCCACACGCTGGTCAGCGTGCCCAGCGCTTGCACGGTGGCCGCAGCGTCGCTAGCGTGCGTGTTGGCCAAGGCCCGCAGCTGATCGCTTAGCGGATCGTTGATGGTGTAGGTCTGAGCCTGCTCGTCTTCGCCAAGGCAAAAGCGCATCCAGGCTGCAGCGGCAAAGGCCAGCCGTTCAAAAGCCTGGCCTTGCGCCAGCAGGTCCAGAACCGGTGGCACCCAGCGTTGCAGAATTTTTTGAGAACCGTCGTTGGCGATTTGGTGCACGCTGTGTTTGAGCTCGGGGTTGGCAAAGCGTGCGAGCAATGCGTCGCGGTAGGCTGGCCAGTCCTGGCGGCTGAGGTGGGGACCGATCTCGTGCGTCATCAGGCCATGCACCAGCGCATGCAGCACGGGCTGGCCTATGCACTGGGCAATGGTCGGTAAGCCAGCCACCGCACCGATGTAAGCCATGGCCGAGTGGCTACCGTTGAGCATGCGCAGCTTGGCGTCTTCAAAGGGCCGCACCTCATCGACCACCGTCACACCCGCACTGAGCAGCGCCTGCGCGTCTGCCGGGTCGGCGAAGCGCCGCTCTAAAACCCATTCCCAAAACCCTTCGGTGCCCAGTGCGCCCGCATCCGCTACGCCCAAGACCTGGCTCGCAGCGTCCAGACGCGCCGGCGTGGCAGCCGGCACGATGCGGTCCACCATGCTGTTGGGAAAAGCGCATTGCGTTTGTATCCAGGACGCCACCGCGGGCGATAGGGCGCGTGCGGCCTCCAGGCACAGCGCTTGCAAATGGCGGCCGTTGCCGGTGAGGTTGTCGCAAGAGGCGATGGTCAGTCCGGGCAGGCCCCCCGCATGCCGCCTGGCCAGGCCTTGCACCAGCAAATCGGCAAGCATTGGCACGTAGCCTTTTTCTGTGACGGTGAGCGTGATCCAGCGTGTGGTGGGCGAGGCCATGGCAGCTAGGACTTGTTCGGGCTCGCGGGCGGCCACAGCGGTTTGCAGCAGCGCGCCGGCCACCTGCCAGGCCACACCATCGCGGCTGGCGATTTGCAGCGCGTAAAGACCTTTTTGCGTGGCCAGTGCGTCGGCCAGTTGCGTACTGCGCATGGCCACGCCAAAGATGCCCCATCGCGTGTCGCCACTTGCCAGCAAGCGGTCAAACACCAGCGCCTGGTGCGCCCGGTGAAAAGCGCCCAGACCCAGATGCAGCACGCCCGGCATGAGCCCTTGCCTGGCATAAGCGGGCACGCTCAGCCCTTGAGCCTTCAGGCGCGGCAGGTCGGTGGGTGATAAAAAAGCAGGGCTGTTGCCCGTGGTGTCGTTCATGGTGGGTTCAAGCGGACATGTCAGGCGCAGCGCATATTCTTTGCGTGGTGCAGTAATTTCAAGCTGGCAAAACAACGCCTACTTTGTGTCCGGCCTGGCGCAGCTCCTGCCAGGTTTCAGGGTCGATGGCGATGCCGTCTTTGGCACGTTGCAGCCGTGCAGCGCGCTCGGGCTCGCCGGCCATTTGCACGGCTTCAAAGCCGGGCGCCACAGGGGCAGCGCGCAGCCAATCGACGAAGGCCAGGGCCTCGGTCTCCATGGCGCTTTGCGTGCCCAGCTTGGCCGGGTTGATCAGGATGGTCAGCATGCTGTTGGTGACCGCGCGTGCCGTGTTGGTGGGCAGGTGCCAGGTGCCACCTCCGGTGAGCGCGCCGCCCAGCAGCTCGCAGGCCATGGCCAGGCCTGAGCCCTTGTGTTCGCCAAAAGGCATGAGCGCACCAAACAGTCCACCGCTTTGCGGCACCACCACCACGCCGGGGTTGGTCGTCGGGTGCCCTTTTTCGTCGATCAAAAACCCGGGCTCTACTGTTTTACCGAGGTTGTGCGCCACGCGCATCTTGCCCTGCGCCACGCGGCTGGTGGCAAAGTCCAGCACAAAGGGCGGCTGGCCTTTGATCGGCACGCCGATGCAGCAGGGGTTGGTGCCGTAGCGGCCATCTGCGCCGCCCCAGGGCGCCACCACCGGCCGCGATTTGACGTTGACAAAGTGCAGCGCCACCAGGCCTTGGGCCACAGCCATTTCGGCAAAGTGGCCGATGCGCCCCAGGTGGTGCGCTTCGGCCAGCGCCATGATGCAGCTGCCGTGTTCTTGCGCGCGGGCCATGGCCATTTGCATGGCTTGCTCGCCGACCACCTGGCCGTAGCCGCGCTGGCCGTGCAGCGATAGCAGCGTACCTGCGTCCAGCAAGGTCTTGACGCTGGCGTTGGGGCTCAAGCCGCCTTCCAGCACGGCGTCGACATAGCGCGGCAACATGCCAACGCCGTGCGAGTCATGCCCGCTGAGGTTAGCCATGACGAGATTGGCGGCCACTTTGTCCGCCTCTTCGCGCTGGCTGCCGGCACCGCGCAGGATATCGGCGCATTGCGAGCGCAAGGCGTCTGCTGCAAAGAGTTTTTCTTGGATCGTCGTCATCACATTACCGCTCCTACTTGCCAGGGTACAAACTCGTTTTGTCCATAGCCGTGTTTTTCACTTTTGCTTTGCTCGCCCGAGGCGGTTGCCAGCACCATCTCAAAAATCCGCTGGCCCATGGCCTGGATACTCATGCCGCTGTCGATGATCTCACCGCAGTTGATGTCCATGTCTTCTTCCTGGCGCTTCCACAGGGCCGAGTTAGTGGCCAATTTGAGCGAAGGAGAGGGTGCGCAGCCGTAGGCCGAACCGCGTCCGGTGGTAAAGCAGATCAGGTTAGCACCGCCGGCCACCTGGCCTGTGGCGCTGACCGGGTCATAGCCCGGCGTGTCCATGTAGACAAAGCCGTGCGTGTTGACGGGTTCGGCGTATTCGTAGACGGCCTCAAGGTTGCTGGTGCCGCCCTTGGCCACTGCCCCCAGAGACTTTTCAAGAATCGTGGTCAGGCCGCCGGCCTTGTTGCCGGGCGAGGGGTTGTTGTTCATCTCGCCGCCGTTGATCTGCGTGTACTGCTCCCACCACTTGATGCGGCCAATCAGCTTATGCGCTACCTCAGGGCGTACCGCGCGCCGCGTGAGCAAATGCTCTGCGCCGTAAATCTCTGGTGTTTCGCTGAGGATGGCAGTGCCGCCATGGGCCACCAGCAAGTCCACCGCCGCGCCCAGTGCCGGGTTGGCGCTGATGCCAGAGTAGCCGTCCGAGCCACCGCATTGCAGGCCGATGGTGATGTGCGCAGCGCTGCAGGGCTCACGCTTGACGGCGTTGGCGCGTGGCAGCATCTCTTGAATGAGGGCAATGCCTTTGTCTACTGTCTGGCGCGTACCGCCGCTGTCCTGGATGTTGAAGACGCGAAAGTTCTCGCCTTCTTTGAGCGCGCTGTGCGCCAGCCAGGCATTGATCTGGTTGGACTCGCAGCCCAGGCCGACCACCAACACGCCAGCAAAGTTGACGTGGGTGGCGTAGCCGGCCAAAGTGCGCTCCAGAATTTTCATGCCCAGGCCATCACCGTCCATGCCGCAGCCGGTGCCGTGTGTCAGCGCCACCACGCCGTCCACGTTGGCAAAGTCTTTGAGCGCAGCCGGATTGGTGCGTCGCGAAAAATGGTCGGCAATGGCACGCGCTGCGGTGGCCGAGCAATTAACGCTGGACAGAATGCCGATGTAGTTGCGCGTGGCCACGCGGCCATCGGCTCGCTTGATGCCCATGAACGTGGCTTCGAGCTTGGCCGGCGCAGGCTTGACATCGGCACCAATGGCGTAGTCGCGCGCAAAGTCGCCCTTGTCCGGCCCCATGTTGAGGTTGTGCGTGTGCACATGCTCGCCGGCGGCGATCACCTGGCTGGTAAAACCAATGATCTGGTTGTAGCGGCGCACCGGCTCGCCGGCGGCCAGTGCGCGTGTGGCCACCTTATGGCCGGGCGGTATGAGGCCGCGCACGGCGATGTTTTCAATCTGTGTGCCGCCCACCAGTTGGGCTCTGGCAATCAGCACGTCATCGGCGGCGTGAAGGCGAATAAAAGGTGTCATGGTGCTATTTCAATAAAACATTTTGGGCAGCCATAAAACCAGGCTGGGCACATAAGTGATGATGATCAAGCTGCCCATCAATGGCACTAGCCAGGGCAGGATGGCCATGGTGGTGCGTTCGACGGACAACTTGGCCACCCGGGCCAGCACAAACAGCACCATGCCCATCGGCGGGTGCAGCAAGCCAATCATGAGGTTGAGCACCATCACCAGTCCGAAGTGAACCGGGTCAATGCCCAGCTTGGTGGCAATCGGCACCAAAATCGGCACCAGGATGGTGATAGCTGCTGTCGGCTCCAAAAAGCAGCCGACAAACAACATCAGCGCATTGGCCAGCAGCAAAAACACCCAGGCCTCCTGGGTGAAGTCCAGCACCCAGGCGGCGATGTCGGTGGTCACGCCGGTGGCGGTCAACATCCAGCCGAAGATCGAGGCCGCAGCGACGATGAACAGCACCGTGGCCGTGGTCTCTACTGTGTCCAGACACACCTTGACGAACATCTTGAGGTTGATGGTGCGGTACCAGACAAAGCCCAGAACCAGCGACCACACGCAGGCGGCAATCGCGCCCTCCGTGGGCGTGAAGATACCGGTGATCATGCCGCCAATCAGCAACACTGGCGTCATGATGGGCAGCACCGCCTGAAAGTTAAAAACCTTGTCAGCCACAAACAACGCGACCAGCGCCACAGCCACAGTGAGCTGAGGCGGAAAGCCGAGCTTGCTGATCAACACCCACAGCAGCAGCGGCCAGCCAATCACCACGGCGGTTTCAAACAGCGCTTTGGCCAGCTTGCTGCCGTTGAATTTGACGTCGCCACCCCAGCCGTTTTTGTGCGCGAAGTAAGCCACGGTCAGCATCATCAAAAGCGCCATCAACACGCCCGGCAAGATGCCCGCCAGAAACAGCGCGCCAATGCTGACGTTGGCCATCATGCCGTAGATCACGAACGGTAGACTGGGGGGAATGATGGGCCCCAGCGTGGCCGAGGCTGCCGTCACGCCGACGGCGAACTCCTTGCTGTAGCCGTGGTCCGTCATCGCCTTGATCTCGATGGTGCCCAGGCCGGCGGCGTCGGCAATGGCGGTGCCGCTCATGCCTGCAAAAACCACCGAGCCGACCACGTTGACATGGCCTAATCCGCCCTTGAGCCAGCCCACCAGCGCCAGCGCATAGTTGTAAATGCGGTTGGTGATGCCGGCGTTGTTCATCAAGTTGCCGGCCAGAATGAAGAAGGGCACAGCCAGCAGCGGAAAGCTGTCAATACCGCTGACCATGCGGTGAATCACGACAAAAGGGGGCGAGCTGTTGGTCAGCAAAATGTAGATCAGCGAAGCGCCGGCCATGGCCATGGCCACGGGAATGCCACCACTCATCAAAAAGAGAAAAATTATCTTGAGCATTTAGCGGTCTTCCATCGTTGATTCAGGGCGCTCAAGCACGCTGTAGCCGCGCTGCCAGTGAATGCGGGCGACCCACAGGGCGCGCAAAAACATGCCGGCAAAACCGGCCAGGCAAACGCCGTAGACCAGGTTCATGGGAAGGTCCACGATGGTCATTTTGTAGTTGCCCATTTTTTGCATCATCTGCCAGGTCAGCACCACGGCCGCACCCAAAAAAGCGATGCGCATCGCATCGGTCAGCAGGGCCATGGCCCGGCCCAGCCAGCGCGGCATGAAGCGGTAGAAAAAATCGACCTGAATATGGTTGTTCTTGGCCACGCCAATGGCAGCGCCCACAAACACGGTGGCAATCAGCAGGTAGCGAGCGATCTCTTCCGTCCAGGCGGCCGAGTCGTTCATGACGTAGCGTGTGAAAAACTGGTAAAAAACTGTCAGACCTAGCGCCCAAAAGAAAGCCAGTGCGGCCCAAGCCTCGATGGTGGTGCCCGACAAGTCAACGGCTTCATCGGTGGCGTGAAACTCGCCGTCATCGCCCATGACTTTGGGCCGGGCGTCAATGTCAACAGTGGAACTCATGGGTCACCCGTCTTGGTGGATTCAAAAAAACGGGGTAGCGCTGGTTGCGCCCACCCCGGCTGAGATCAAGCCAGCCGGCTTGATCTGCTCGCGCTGCTTACTTGATGGCCTGGATACGGTCCCAGTCCTTCTTGTCGTAGCCCATGGAGGCCATGTCAACAGCTTTGACGATACGGGCCCGGAAGTCGTCTTTGTTCACATCAATCATGTTGATGCCTTTTTTCTTGAACTCGCTGACCAGCTCGCCCTCACGCTTTTTGATCTCGGCCGTGCCTTTGGCGGCGGCTTCCTGCATCACATCGGTGAAGATTTTCTTGTCGGCGTCGCTGAGCTTGGTCCAGACGTGGGGGCCGACTTGCGTGACCAGCGAGTCCAGAATGTGGCCAGTCATGATGATGTTCTTTTGAACTTCATAGAACTTCTTGGCTTCAATGGTGGGCAGCGGGTTCTCTTGCGCGTCCACTGTGCCGTTTTGCAGGGCCAGGTAGACCTCGGCAAAAGCGATCGGTGTCGGGTTGGCACCGCAGGCGCGGGGAAGTGCCATATAGGCCGGCACGTCAGGCACACGCATCTTCAGGCCTTTCATTTCGTCGCAGTTTTTAAAGGCTTTGTTGCTGGTCGAGTGACGAGCGCCGTAGTAAGTCACAGCCACTGTCTGGATGCCGGTCTTGGCTTTGTAGCCTTCAGACAGTTCTTTGAATACATCGCTCTTGGCGTATTTAAGCAAGTGGTCAGAATCGCGGAAGGTGTAGGGATAGTAAGCCACGCCGATGCGCGGAAAGCTGCGCGCTGCAAACGAGGCGCCCGAGATGATGATGTCTACCGTGCCCAGTTGCAGGCCCTGGTTGATGTCGCTTTCTTTGCCCAGCGTAGAGGCCGGAAACACCTGAATGTCATAGCGACCGGCAGTGCGTTTTTTGATCTCTTCAGCTGCCCACACCGAGGAGGTGTGATAAGCCTCCGATGTCTCGTAGACGTGCGCCCATTTGAGCTTGGTCTGTGCTTGGGCGATTCCAGCGGTGCCCAGCAAAGCGGCGACTGCTGCGCAGCCAGCCAGGGTTTTGAGCGCCAGGCGCTTGGTGGTTTTTTGACTCATGCTTGTCTCCTTGGTGGTTGAAATAAAACTGGTTTTTACAAGTGCTGGCGTTGTTAACTTGTCTTCGCGCGGCGCCAGCTCGCGCTGAATCTGGCATGTGATTTGTCCATATGGGTGTGCATGGCGCTGCGGGCAGCGCTAGCGTCGCGCGCTCGTATGGCCTCAAGTATGGCGTGGTGTTCAGCAATGGCGGATTGCCAGGATTTTGGCGTCTCAAAGTAATCACCCAAACGCTCATACAGCGGTCCGTGGCGGGAGTCCCAAAACCCCTGCACTGTCTCAACCAGCACCGTGTTGCCGCAGGCGTGCACGATGGCGCTGTGAAAAGCCCTGTCGCCGTTAAGCGGCATGACGCTGCGGTCGGCATCTTCCTGCATGGAGCTTATGGCCAGGTCCATGGCGGCAATGTCGCGGCGCTTGGCCTGGATGGCTACCAAGGCGGCGATTTCGCCTTCGACCACACGGCGGGCGCGTATCAGCTCCAGCGGGCCCCATTCGGTGGTGGGCGCAGCCATGCTTTTGCTGCGTGTCTGACGATCCAGCACATAAATGCCGGAGCCGGTGCGGATCTCGACCCAGCCTTCGACTTCCAGGGCAATCAGCGCCTCGCGCACTGAGGGGCGGCTCACGCCCAGCTCTTTGGCGATGTCGCGCTCGGCGGGCAACCTGGCGCCGGTCTGGTACTCACCTTTGCTGATGAGCGCGCGCAACTGCTCCGCGATCTGGCGGTACAGGCGTTGCGGTTCGACGGTTTGCAGCGGCATTGTTTTTTTGGCAGGCTTAAGGGTTAGCCAGAATTGGACAAGTGGTAAGGCCAATTGATAATCTCACGGTGCGCCGGTTTCCGGCATCAGGCAAAACCCTCAAATCGCAAGGAAACACAGCATGAGACTTCAAGGCAAAACCGCACTCGTGACAGCCGCCGGCCAGGGCATCGGCAAGGCCAGCGTGCTGGCCATGGCCGCTGAGGGCGCGCAGGTCATCGCCACCGACCTCAACCCGAAACTGCTGGCCGCCTACGAAGGTGTGGCCAATGTGCGCACCGCCGTGCTCGATGTGTTGGACAAGTCGGCTATTCAAAGCCTGGTTGCCAGCTTGCCGCCGCTGCAGGTGCTGTTTAACTGCGCGGGCTTTGTGCACAACGGCAGCATTTTGCAAGCCAGCGACGACGAGTGGGAATTTGCATTCAATCTCAATGTGCGTGCGCAGTACTGGATGATCCAGGCCGTGCTGCCTGGCATGTTGGCGGGCGGGGGCGGTAGCATCATCAACATGGCCAGCGTGTGCAGCAGCCTGAAGGGCCTGCCGAACCGTTTTATCTATGGCACCAGCAAGGCGGCCGTGGTGGGGCTGACCAAATCGGTGGCAGCCGATTTTGTGAGCAAGGGCATTCGCTGCAACGCCATTGCCCCCGGCACCGTAGACACGCCTTCGCTACAGGACCGCATCAACAGCTACGCCGACCCGGTGCAAGCACGCAAAGATTTCATCGCTCGCCAACCCATGGGCCGCCTGGCACAGGCTCCTGAGATCGCGCCGATTGTGGTGTATCTGGCCAGCGACGAGTCGGTGTTCGCCAGCGGACAGATTTTTGCGGTGGACGGCGGGATGACAATTTAGGCGCTCATGGTGCGATGCAAAGTCATGAGTCTCCGGATGCGGGAGGATGACAGAAAATGCACCATCGTTCTGGAATCCTTCCCTTCTTTTACCTCTGATAAAACCCTATGAACCAACTCGATCTCAAAGGCCGTCATGCCATCGTCACCGGCGGCGCGGCCGGTCTTGGCTTGGCCATCACGCAGCGTTTTCTGGCTTCCGGCGCTGAAGTCACCTGGTGGGACCGCGATGCAACGGCCATGGCCGCGGCGAAGAAGGCGCTGGGCGCGCTGGCCGGCAAGGTTCAGACCGTCGTGGTCGATGTGAGCGAGCACGCCAGCGTTGTCGATGCTGTTCGGCAGACCGTGGCAAGCCGGCCGGTGGTCGATGCACTGGTCAACTGCGCCGGTATCACCGGGCCCAACGTCAAGGTCTGGGACTACCCGCCCGAGCAATGGCTGAAGGTGATGCAGGTCAACCTCAACGGCCTGTTTTACTGCTGCCGCGAAGTGGTGCCGCTGATGCGTGCGCGCAATGCGGGTCGCATTGTGAATATCTCCTCGGTGGCCGGTAAAGACGGCAACCCGAACGCCAGCGCCTACAGCGCCAGCAAGGCGGCGGTGATTGCGCTGACCAAGTCGCTGGGCAAGGAACTCGCCGATACTGGCGTGCGTGTCAACTGCGTTACGCCCGCTGCCGTGAAGACGGCGATCTTTGACCAGATGTCGCCGGAGCACATTGCCTTCATGTTGTCGAAAATTCCGATGGGTCGCTTTGGCACCCCTGAAGAAGTCGCCGCCATGGTGGCCTGGCTGTGCACTGACGACTGCTCGTTTTCAACCGGCGCCGTCTTTGACCTGTCGGGCGGGCGCTCGACGTATTGAGCGGCAGCCGTATTGCAGCCGCCCAGATTTTTTTGTTAACCCCAAGAAAGAAGAGAAAGCATGAAACTCGTTCGTTATGGCAACCCCGGCAAGGAAAAACCGGGCCTGATCGATGCCGATGGCAAACTGCGTGACCTGAGCGGCATCATCAAAGACATCGACCCGACGCAGCTCGGTGACGCCGCACTGGCCAAATTGCGCAAGCTCAAAACGGCCAATTTACCGCTGGTGCGTGGCAAGCCCCGCATGGGCTGCCCGGTCGCCGCTGTGCCAAAGTTCATCGCCATCGGCCTGAACTACGTGGACCACGCCGCCGAAGCTGGTTTGCCGATTCCGAAAGAGCCCATCATCTTCATGAAGGCCACCTCTTGTATCCAGGGTCCGGACGATGCTGTCATGCTGCCCAAGGGCTCGCTCAAGACCGACTGGGAAGTCGAGCTGGGCTTGGTCATCGGAACGCGTGCACGCTATGTGTCGCAAAAGGATGCGCTGAACTTTGTTGCCGGTTACTGCACCATCAACGACGTCAGCGAACGCGAGTTCCAGATCGAGCGCGGCGGCACCTGGGACAAGGGCAAGGGCTGCGACACCTTCGGCCCGATCGGTCCCTGGCTGGTCACGCGCGACGAAGTGCCCAACCCGCAAAAGCTCGCCATGTGGCTCGAAGTCAACGGTAAGCGCGTACAAAACGGCTCGACCAAGACCATGATCTTCAGCGTGGCGAAGATCGTCAGCTACGTCAGCCAGTTCATGACGCTAGAGCCGGGTGACGTGATCTGCACCGGTACGCCACCCGGCGTGGGCCTGGGCATGAAGCCGCCTGTCTACCTGAAAAAAGGCGACGTGATGCGCGTGGGCATCGAGTGCCTGGGCGAGCAGCAACAAACTGTGGTGCCCTTCAAGCTCTGAGCTTGACCGCTGTGCAGTGCCAAGGCCCGCCCAGTGCGGGCCTTTTTTATGGGCGCTCCAAAACTCTGGCTTCTAATAGGGGCAAGCAGCTTGACGGCTGTAAGCAATTGAATGCAAAATAGAACGATCGTTCTTTTCTGCTTGCCATGCCTGTCATTTCCTTGAACCTCACATCTGTTCCTTCGCCACTAGAAGCCGCCAGCCGCGGCCAGCACAAGGGCCAGCAAACCAAAGCCGCCATCATTGACGCCGCGCTGGGCTTGGCCACGCAGATCGGGCTGGAGGGCCTTAGCATTGGCGCGGTGGCCGAGGTCATGCGCATGAGCAAGTCGGGGGTGTTTGCGCACTTCGGCTCGCGTGAAGAGTTGCAGATATCGGTGGTGCGCGAGTACTACCGGCGTTTTGAAGATGAAGTTTTCAGACCCGCATTGGCCCAGCCGCGCGGCCTGCCGCGGGTGCGTGCGCTGTTTGCCAACTGGATGAAACGGGTTGCTGTCGAGCTGCAGTCTGGTTGCATCTTCATCAGTGGTGCAGTTGAGTTTGACGACCGCAGCGGGCCGGTGCGTGATGCGCTGGCTTCGTCGGTGCAAACATGGTTGACGGCGTTGTACCGCGCCGTCGAGCAGGCGCGCGAAGCCGGCCACCTGCGCGCTGATGCACAAGAGCAGCAGATTGCTTTTGAAATACACGCCATCATTTTGGCCTTGCACTACGAGGCGCGCTTTCTCAAGACGCCTGGCTCGATGGCGCGTGCCGAGCAGGCTTTTGAAGGTATTTTGGCGCGCTATGGCAGCCCGTCGCCAGCCGTCGCCAGCCGTAAGCGCTGACACATTTTCTAGTTTTGAACCCATTGTTTTTTCAGGGAGATTTTCATGGCTCAGTACACCCCGCCCTTGCGCGACATGCAGTTTGTGTTGCACGAAGTCCTCAAAGTCACCGACGACTACAAACACCTGCCGCAGCATGCTGAAGTCGATGCCGACACCATCAACGCGGTGCTTGAAGAGGCCGGCAAGTTCGCTGCCGAGGTCACTTTTCCATTGAACATCAGCGGTGATGCCGAAGGTTGCACGCTGGACAAAACCACCCATGAAGTGCGCACGCCCAAGGGCTTCAAAGAGGCTTATGCCAAATACATCGAAGGCGGTTGGGCATCGCTCTCGGCAGACGCGGTCTACGGCGGCCAGGGTCTGCCTTTTGCGCTGAACCTGTGCCTGTATGAAATGTTGAACTCGGCCAACCAGGCCTGGACCATGTACCCGGGCTTGTCGCACGGCGCTTACGAGGCCCTGCATGCGCACGGTAGCGAAGCACAAAAAGCGCTGTACCTGCCCAAGCTCACCAGCGGCGAATGGACCGGCACCATGTGCCTGACCGAGCCGCACTGCGGCACCGACCTGGGCCTTTTGCGCACCCGCGCCGAGCCGCAGCCGGACGGCACTTACGCGCTGACAGGCAACAAGATTTTCATCAGCGCCGGCGAGCATGACATGGCCGCCAACATCGTGCACTTGGTGCTGGCGCGTTTGCCCGATGCGCCACCCGGCAGCAAAGGCATCAGCCTCTTTTTAGTGCCCAAATTCAATGTCAGCGGAGACGGTGCGCTGGGCAGTCGCAATGGCATTTACTGCGGCGGGCTCGAGCACAAGATGGGCATCCACGGCAACTCGACCTGCCAGATGGTGCTGGACGGCGCCATCGGCACCCTGGTGGGCGCGCCGCACAAGGGCCTGGCCGCCATGTTTGTGATGATGAACGCTGCCCGTCTGGGTGTGGGCAACCAGTCTTTGGGTCTGACCGAAGTGGCCTACCAGAACGCGCTGGCCTACGCCAAAGACCGGCTGCAGATGCGCTCGCTCTCAGGCACCAAGGCCAAAGATAAGCCTGCTGATCCGATCATCGTGCACCCCGATGTGCGCAAAATGCTGCTGACCGCTAAAGCTTATGCCGAAGGCGGCCGCGCGCTGGTGATGTTCTGCACCGTACTGATCGACAAGGAATTTCACCACCCCGACGAGAAGGTGCGCAAGGATTCGGCCGAGATGGTGGCGCTGCTCACGCCCATCGTCAAAGCGTTTCTGACCGACAACGGCCACATCGCCACCAACGCTTGCATGCAGGTCTTCGGCGGCCACGGCTTCATCAAGGAATGGGGCATGGAGCAGCATGTGCGTGACAACCGCATCAACATGATTTACGAAGGCACCAACACCATCCAGTCACTGGACTTGCTGGGGCGCAAAGTGCTGGGCAACAACGGCGCCACGCTGACCAAGTTCGGCAAGCTGATCGCAGCGCTGGTGGCGGAAGAGGGCGTCAATGAAAAGATGGCCGAGTTCATCAACCCGTTGGCGCAACTCGGCGAGCAGATGACCAAGTTCACCACCGAGATCGGGTTCAAGGGCTTTCAAAACCCCGACGAAGTGGGCGCTGCGGCGGTGGACTACCTGCGCGTGGCCGGTCATCTGGTGTTTGGCTATTTTTGGGCGCGCATGGCGCAAGTGGCGCTGCGTGAAATTGCGGCAGGTAACACCGACAGCTTTTACCTGGGCAAGTTGCAGACCGCACGCTTTTACTTTGCCAAGCTTTTCCCCGAAACCGCCACATTGATGCGCACGGCAGGCAATGGCGCCAGCGTGCTCATGGACACCGATGCGGCCTTGGTCTAATTTCAACTTAAAGAAAGCGACATCATGAAAAAAATCCTTGCCCCTCTTTTCTTCGCCGCATTCGCCCTGCCGGCCCTGGCCCAGATGACGCCGGCCGGCTTGTGGCGCAGCATTGATGACAACACCGGCGAAGCCAAGGCCGAGATCAGTATCAAAGACAACGGCAAAGGCGGCCTGAATGGCGTGGTCGAGCGCAGCTTGCTCAAGACCAGCAGCGAGCCCAATTGCTCTCTGTGCACAGACGATCGCAAGGACAAGCCCAAGGTCGGCATGGAGATCATTCGTGGCGCGGTCAAAGCCGCCAGTGAGGACATCTGGGAGGGCGGCACCATCATTGACCCGGAGAACGGCAAGGTCTACAAACTGCGATTGACCCCGATTGAAGGCGGCAAAAAACTCCAGGTGCGCGGCTACATTGGCCCCTTTTATCGCAACCAACTCTGGCAGCGCGTGCAATAAAAGGAAAGCTCTTCATGTCACGTTTTTCAGTGAAAAAAGTCGCCGTGCTGGGCGCTGGTGTGATGGGCGCGCAGATTGCCGCCCATCTGGCCAACCTGCGGGTGCCGGTGCTGCTTTTTGACCTGCCTGCAGCAGAAGGCCCCAAAAGCGGCATCGCCATCAAAGCCATTGAGGGCCTGAAAAAACTCAAGCCTGCGCCGCTGGGCGTGCCGGAAGACGCGGCGCTGATTGAGCCGGCCAACTACGAAGAAAACCTGGCGCTACTCAAGGGCTGCGACCTGATCATCGAGGCCATTGCCGAGCGCATGGACTGGAAGACAGCGCTCTACGAAAAAATCGCAGATTTTATTGC
>Ga0214921_10005600_pt1 | contig 17678 bp, 18 predicted proteins | sample LL1505_MetaG_FD_177992 | JGI IMG/M metagenome (GOLD analysis project Ga0214921, IMG submission 177992) | Freshwater microbial communities from Lake Lanier, Atlanta, Georgia, United States - LL-1505 | ecosystem: Environmental > Aquatic > Freshwater > Lake | place: USA: Georgia | collected...
GGCCTTCCTCCAGGGCTACGGCCTCGCCGCCGTCGCGCCCTGCACGGCGCCCCCCGACTTCGTGCTGGACCTCGGGCTGCGCGCGGAGCTGCTCGCCAGCGCCCGGGAGGCCCTCGTGCGCGTGCAGGCGCTGGAGGCCGAGGAGCGCGCCGGCGGGCCGCCGCCCCCGGAGGCGGCCCCGCCCGCCTGAGAGGAAACGTGCGGCCGGCATGCCGCAGGCGCTCGCCGTCTGCTACGAGCCGCCCGCCGGGGGCGTGCGCCGGGCCAGGGCGCACCTGCTCAGCGACGCCAGCAGCGGCAACCGGGTCTACGCCCTGGCGCCCGGGGCCGGCCCGGGGCCGCTGATCCTGCGGGAGAGCCGGCCCTCGGCGGCCTACGACCCGGCGGCCGCCCGCGGCGAGCTCGCGCTCGTGCGCCTCTTCGCCCACCTGGGGCTGCACCCGCCGCTCGAGGCCGGCAGCGCCGACGCCGCCGCCCTGCGGCTCGTCATGGCGCGGCACCCCGACCTGAATGCCGTCCTGGAGACGCCCCTGGCGCCGTGGCAGCTGGCGACGCTCGCCGCCCAGCTGCTGGCCCTCTTCTGCGCGGCCGCGTCCCTGGGCCTCTGCCTCGTCGACGTCAAGCCCGGCAACTTTTTGTTCGCCGCCGCCACCGCGCGGGTCTACGTCATCGACCTGGAGCCGGCGCACGTCTCCTACCTGGACCGGGGCCTGCTGCGCCTCGCGGGCGCCCGCCGGGACCGCGACGGCTGCCGGCGCGCCCGCGGGCTCCTGCTCTACCTCATGCTCCTGCTGATGTACCGCCACCTGGCGCACCGCCCCTACGGCGTCGCCGCGGCCCGGCAGCAGCTCGCGGCCCGGCTGCGTGCGGCCCTGCGCCGCAGCCTCGTGCCCTGGGCGCCGCTGGCCGCGCTGGAGGGCGCCCTGGCGCGCCAGCTCGGCCGCGTCGCGCAGGCCTACTTCTACGAGGCCGAGCTGGGCCGGGCCGAGACCCCGGAGAGCCGCGCCACCGCGCTGGCGTGGCTCGTGGACAGCGGCCGCCGCGCCAGTCATTGGCCGGACGTGCGCTCGACGCAGGTCTTCGTGAATGGCCGCCACTACGCCCAGGACGGCGTGCCCTGCGACGGCTGGGCGCCCTATGACCTGCGCAGCTTCGACGCGCGGACCTCGCCCTGCCACGAGGCCGGGCGCGCGGCGCACCTGCGCGCTCAGGACGTCGAGGGCGCGGAGGGGGCCTCGCTGCTGGCGCCGCTGGGCCGCGTGGCGCCCGTCGACGCCGCCGGCCACTGCCCGCTGGCGGCCGCGAGCTGGCGGTCGTCGCCCAGCTCGTCCTCGGCCCAGAAATCCTCCTCCAGCGCGCGGGCCATGCTCCACTCGTCGTAGCCGGGAAAGTCGCAGTCGTCGCCCCGGTAGGCTTGCACGACCTCCAGCGCCGTGTACTTGGGGCAGGCGCGGAAGAGGGCCTCGCGGTAGTCCGGCGGCAGGTCGTGCTCCCCGAACGTCAGCTGCGCCCGCGGGGCTGCGGCCGTCGGCGGCACGCCGCGGACCGGCGCCTCGGGGTGGTTCCAGTCGAAGCAGCCCGCTTCGCTCTCGTCGCTGCTCGACTCGTCTGCCCAAGACCTGTCCATGTCGCCCGTGAACCCGCGGCGGCGCAGTGCCGGCCGGGGCGAGCACGGGCCGCTCAGCACGACCGTCGCCGTGGTGACGTCCGCCGGCAGCAGGCTGGTGCGGTGCAGGTCGCTGCCGACGATGAGGTGCACGCCGCAGCGCTGCGCCTGCGGCAGCTCGCGCCGCACCTGCGCCTTGATGGCGGCCATGGCCAGGCCGTCGGTGCCCAGGGCCGGCACGCTCAGCTGCGCGCCCGACGGCAGCAGCAGCGTCAGAGTCATGGCGCCGGCTCAGGGACGGTGACGCCGGCGGCCTCTAGCTCTTTGATGCGCGCCTGGTACTTTTCCAGATTTGCGTGACTGTCCGAGTGCAAACGTTCCCGCGACGGCTTCTGCAGATCTGCTCGCAGATTCGTTACCCTGTGCCTTAAGTTGCTCAACAAATTCTGGGCGCTCTTCGTTTTTATGCGGTGCAGCTGTTCTGGAGTGGCCACATAGCCAGGCCTCGGCTTCGGGGTGGGCTTCGTCGCCTCCTGGGCTGGCTCGGACTCGGGCTCCGGCAGGGCGGGCGCCGCTCTGCCACCGCGATCGCGGAGCAGACCCTTTTTGGCGGCTCGCGCGACGCCGGCGGCCAGGGCTTGTATGGCCGGCCCCGCTCCCGCCAGCACCCGGGCGGCTGCGACTTGCGTCCCCTGTGGCTTGGACGTAGTCTTAGAGCGCACGGTCGAACGCTGCGCGTTCGCACCGTACACGCCACCCGCTCCGAGCGCGACGAGGAAGGCGGTGGCCCCGGCGGCGAGCGGTACCGACGTCATTCGGGCGGGCCGCGGTCTTTGCTCTCTCTGTCCGCTCATGGTTTTGAGGAGCTTCCACGTGGCCTCTCCAAAAATTGCAGGCGTACTGATAAATGGAGTGCACTCGCGGCCCCTCGCCGTTTAGCTTCGTGCCCGGCGCCGTGTACGCTCCGCCGCCGCAGACCAGCCCGATGTCCTGGTGCGGCGCCGCGCTCTTCGTGGTCTTCATCATCGCGCTGATCTGGTGGCTCGGCAGCGGCTCCTCCGGCGACCGCCCGAGCCCGCCCCGCCCGCCCGTGGACGGCGGCTGCGCGCTGGCCGGGGCCGCGCTGCTCCACGGCGCCGCCCTGAAGTCCGCGCAGCCCGCGTGCACGGACCCGCGGCCCACGCCGCCGCACGTCGACGACCCGCCGCTGCAGCCCACCGCGCCCCTGGACGTCGGCGGCCACCCCATGGTGGCGTCCGTCGGCGGCCTCAACCTGCAGGGCGGGGACCGCGGCACGTCGCTCCAGGGCGCGTTCGACATGACGGAGGCCGGCAAGGAGTTCATGCAGGCCTACAACCCCACCGGCCTGGCGTCCGTCATGCCGGCCGGCTGGCGGGCCGACAAGCCGACCTGCCAGAACGCGGGCGACGAGAACTACGCCGAGTGGTCGCGGTACTCGCTGTCCCCGCAGGCCGTGGCCCGCTCCGAGAACATGAAGGCCGTGCTCCGCCTCTCCGAGAACACGCGCCAGGGCCTGTCGCGCACGCTCGGGCAGCAGTCGCTGCTGCGCAACGCGGTGACGCCCATCGGGCCGCAGCCCATCGGCTCCAACGCCTTCATCTTCCAGGACTCCTCGGTGCGCCAGGCCTACATCGCGGCGGCCACCGGCGCGTTTCCCTCCGTCGGCGACATGTGCTGAGCGCCGGCTTCCAAAAAGCTCTAGCGCATGGCGACGCCGGCGCCGACCCGGGCGCAGCGCCTCGCGGAGCTGCTCGGGCCCGGCCGCGTGCCGGGCTTCTGGTGCGGCCGGGAGGCCGGCGCCTGCGTCGAGCAAGCGCTCCCGCGCGCGGCGCCGGAGGAGGCGCCCTGCTACGCGCTGCCCCGGCCCCGGGACGCGGCCGCGTTCGCCTCGCAGCTGAACCGCGGCGCCGCCTCGCCGACCGAGTGGCTCGCGGGGCTCGGCCGCTGCGGCGACCGCCACGACCTCCTGACCTGGAGCGCGCACGAGACCGCGCCGCGCCGCGCGCCGCGCAGCCTGCAGCACCTCTGCGAGCACTTCTTGGCCGACCTCACCTACCTGCCCAGCCTGCCCCCTGACGGGCTGCACGTTCTGACGCGCGCGCCGCTGGCGGCGCGCCTGCACTGCCGCGCCGTGGCCCTGGCGCCGGGGGCGGCGCCGGCGGACTTGCTCGGCCCCTTCTTGCTCGCGCAGCTCCTGACGGCCTTCGAGATCACGCTGCCGGTCCTGGCCACGGGCGTCGTGCTCCCCGCCGGCGAGCAGGGCCAGGGGCCGCAAGGCTGCCTGGTGACGCCCGCGTGGACGCCGCTGCCCGAGGCGCCCGAGGCGCCCTGGCTGCCGGCCGCCGTCGGGCTCTGCGAGCGCCTGGCCGGGCTGGGCCTGCTGCTGCCGGAGCCGCAGCTCGCCGACCTGGTGTGCTGCTGCGAGGCGGACGCCTGCCTGGTGCGGCTGCGCGGGCCGGCGGGCCTGCGCGGCGACGCGCTGGAGCCCTTCCCCGGCGCGCTCGCCGACGCCGCGCGCGGCGGCCTGGTGGTCGTGATGCTCGCGGCGCTGCAGCGGGCCTGCGGCGCGCGGGCCTCCTTCGACCCCGCCGACCCCTGGGCGGCGGCCGAGCGCGCCTTGCGCAGGGCCGCCGAAGGCTATGGCTCCCAGGGCCGGCGCTGGGCCCAAGGCGTCTTGCAGCGGCTGGGGCTGCCCGTGCCCGCGGGCCTGACGCCCCACCTGGTCGGCGAGCCCGGTCCCGCGCGCCCCGTGGCCGTGATGGCCGCCTGGCTGCAGCCGCGGCAGCTGCAGGCGGCGCTCGAGCAGCTGCTCGAGGGCGTGCAGCTGGCCGACTTGCCGGTGCTCTCCCAGCATCTGGCGTCGCGGCTGCTGCACGCGGCCGCCCAGGCGCGCCACGTGAGCGTGCGCAGCTTCGCGGCGCCGCTGAGTCGCGCCCGGTCGCTCCCGGGCCTCTGGCAGGCGCTCGAGGGCGTCGTCTTCGACTTCGCCCCCCTGCCCGAGGGCGCCACGCTCGCCGTGCGCGTCGCCGGCGCCGTGCGCGCTCACGTGGGCCCGGCGACGGACGCGCTGCACTGCACGGTGTGGCGCCAGGGCCGGCTGGAGCTCGCGCCCGCGGGACTGGCCCTCGTGCCCCTCGGACCCGAGCGGGCCACGCCGCGGGCCGCCGCCGCCGCGGTCCGGCTCGGCGTCGTCGTGGCGGCGCTCCGCAGCGCCGCGCTCGTGCCCGTGGCAGGGCCGCCCGAAGGCGCGCCGCCCCTCGCCGTGCCGCAGGCGCTGGAGGCCCTGGACGAGGCCGAGACGCTAGCGCAGGCGCTGCAGCTCCTGCAGGGCTGGCGCCTCTGGCCCCTGCGCCGGATCCAGGCGCTGTATGCGGCGTGCGCCCAGCGGCAGGCCGCGCTGGAGGCCGCCGCCCCCGAGGCGGAGCGGCCAGCGCTGCACGACTACTTCCGCGCGGCGGCACACTGCAGCTGGCAGCTGCGCATGCCCGGGCCGGGCGCAGCGCGAGCGCCCCAGACCCCGCTGCCCGGGCCGCCCGCAGCGCTGCCGCGAGCGCCCCAGACCCCGATGCCCGGGCCGACCGCAGCGCGGCCGCGAGCGCCTCAGACCCCGGTGGGGTAAAACGACCACGCCCATGGCCGCCCCCGACGACGTGGCCTTCGCCCGCTTCGCGGCCCGGCGCTACGCGGGCGACGCCGCCTTCCCGGCCTGGGCCCGGCTCGCGGCGGCGGGCGTGCCGGCCGCCGCGCGCGAGCTGGCCCGGCGGGGCGGCTGCGTGCGCCGCGGCGAGCGCTGCGCCTTCGAGCCCGGCGCGCCGGCGGACGAGCGGCCCGTGTGGGAGCAAGAGTGCCGCGTGCGCTGGCCCGACGGCTACGGGGCCGCGCCGGCCTGCGAGCCCGCCTGGGCGCCCCTCTCCATGCCCGCGCTGCTGCCGGACGAGGACTACGTCTTGGCGAGCGCGCGGCTGCAGGAGAGCGCTCTAGAGGCGGCCCGGCAGAGCGCCGCGTACCACGAGCCGCAAACGGCCGAGCACGAGCTGGCCACCGCGAGCGCGGCCGTGCGACGCGTGCAGGAGCAGGGCACCTCGGCCGAGCTGGCCGAGGCCCAGGCGACGGAGGCTCGGCGGCGCGGCCAGCTCGCGGAGGTCCGCCGACGCTGGCAGGAGGCCGGGCCGGAGCTCCGGGCCAGGCGCGACGCTGCGGCGGCCGTGCACCAACGACGCCGCCAGGAGCTGCAGGCCAGCGAGGCTGCCGCGATGGCGCACCGTGCGCGGCTGCCCCAGGTGCGGCGGCTCCTGCAGCGCCTCCACGCGGCGGAAGAGGAAGAGGCCGTGCACCGCGGCCTCGAGGAATTGCTGGCCGACCACCATCTCGAGCCGGCCTTGCCCTTGCCCTTCGCGACCGCACTCCTGCAGGCCACCGAGCGGCGCGAAGGCGCGGCGGCCGCCGCCGCGGGCTACCGCGCGGCGCTGCGAGACGCTCGCATCGAATGTCGGGAAGATGAGGAGGGCGCCTGCGAGCTGCGGGCGACCGACCCCGCCGAGCCCGCGGCGCGGCCACCGGACCGCTGCACGCTCGTCGTCGGCCCGGCGGTGGGGGCTGCCTGCGCGGCGGTGCCCGATGCGGAGCCGCGGACGCTCAAGGCGGTGCAGCTCGCCTACGGGCTGCACGCGGCCGAGGAGCCGCGGGCGTGGCTCGCCCAGGCCGGCGTGCGCGCCACGGCGCGGGCCGCGGCCCGGGCCGCGCCGCCCGCCGCGCTCGCCTTCTTCGAGGCCTGGCGCTGCCACGGGAGCGGCGAGGCCTGCGCAGCGGGCCCCCCCGGCGCCGGCCCGGGACGGGCGCGCGACGGCGCGTCGGCGGGCGCCTGCGCGCTGCGGCCGCGGCGCGTCAGGACGCGCCTCGCGGCTCCCGACCGCCTCGCGGCGCGGGAGGCGGACCTCCGGAACTTCCTGACCGAGCGCCTCGCAGCCCTGCAAGCGGTCTCGGCGCAGGAGCGCCCCGACGACATGCGGCTGAGCCAGGAAGATCGACAGGCGCTGGACGAAAACCTCGAACACCTCCGAGCACTCCTGTCGCAGCCCGACTGGGGGAACTCCTCAGCGGACCTGCTCGCTGTCGACATCGGGGAGCAGCAAGACTTGCGTCCCCTCCTCGAGCAATATTTCTCTGCCAAACGTGAGCGAGCGCAGGAGATCGACGCCGAACGCCGCCTCGGGCGCGCACCGCCAGAGGCCGAGCGGGCCGCCGGCCTGCCGGCGCCCCGGTCCTACTTCGCCTGCGTCCCCGACCCGCTGCTGCAGAGCCTGCCGCCGGACCTCCGCATCAGCGCCGCCGAGCTGGCGCACGCGCGGGCCGCGCTGGTGCTGACGCCCCCGGGCCCGGCGCCGGCCCAGCTGCCGCTCTCGGCCACGGAGCAGCTGCTCTGCGGCTACGAGGCGGCCGAGGACCGCTGCCGGCTGCGCCGCGCGGACCGGCGCGCGGTGCCGCCGCCGGGGAGCGAGCGCTGCGCGCTGGTGCTGCAGAGCCGCGGCCCCAGCTGCGTGCGCAGCGTGGCGGATGCCGCGCAGCGGCTCGCCGCGGCGCTCACGAGTCGAACGTGAAGGTGACCCGCTGCTGCATGGGATAGACGAGGCACTTCGTGGCGGGCGCGCGGCTGAGCTCCACGCGCCGGCGCTTGGCGTCGCTGGCCGGCTCGCGGGCGGCGAGCTCGCGGCGCCGCTTGCTCTCGAGGAGCGTCTGCACCATGTCGCTCTCGATGGCGCCGCGGTGCTCGAGCACGTAGCGCAGGATGCCGCAGGTCTCGGCCCAGTAGAAGAAGTTCAGCTGCGCCACGGTGGTGTCGAGCGTCGTGCCGTCGGCCGCCGCGAAGTAGATGCGCTCGCGGCGGCGGAAGGGGTCGAAGCCGCGGCGCCGGTAGTAGCTCAGCCAGGCCTTGTAGTGCGAGAAGAGGTTGAGCGGCTGGCGGTCGCCGCTGGCCGTGGTGACGACGGCCATGATGCGCGTCTTCTTCGCCCAGTTGGTCATCGTGTAGTCCAGCAGCCGCAGCGAGGTGGCGTAGAGCTGGCGCGCCACGGGCACGAGCACGCGCTCCAGCGCGGCGTCGTCGTAGTGGTGGCAGATCTCGCCGAGCCGCTTGACCTGGCGCGGGTGCACGGCGCTGGCCCGGAACCAGAAGCGGCCGACGTGCACCACGTCGGCGGCCTGCGCGTCGGGGGCGCGCACGGGGCCGCTCTTACTCGCCGTGCTTCTCGCGCAGGGCGGCGAGCACCGCTTCGCGGCCGCTGCTTTTGGGGACATCCAGGCCGGAGAGGCGGGCGAGCTTCTTCAGGGCCTCCAGGCCGTAAAGCTCGAGGTCCTCGGCGCTCGCGAGGGCGGCGAGGCTCGCCGGCGGCTCCTTCAGGAGCGTGCCGCGGCGGCCGCGGGCCTCCAGGCGCACGAGCTTGTCCTCGATGGTGGCCACGGCCGCCGGCACGAGCGGCTCGGCCGCGTACGGCTCGGCGGCGGGCGGCTCGGCGGCGGGCGGCTCGGCGGCGGACGGCACGGCCCGGCCCAGGAGTTCGTCCAACTTGAGCCGACCGCGCGGATGAAAGTCGGCGGACAGCGTGCAGGCGGACGTCATGAACGGGCACACTTTTGAGGAAGCCGCGCCCCCGCCCCGGGGGCCCGCCTGACCGCGCCCGCGTTCCCGCGCGCCGGCGCCGCCGGCCGGCCGACGGGCAAGAAGCGACCCCCCATGGCGGCGCTCGAGGCGGCGGTCGTGCAGGCCCTGCGCGGGGGCGAGCGCACCGCGCTCGCCGTGGCCGGCGAGCTGGGCGTCTCGCCCTTCGTGGCGGCGCGCGCGCTCGAGACGCTCAGCGCCGCCGGCCGGGTGGCGCGCGTGCCGGACAGCCTGCCCCTGCGCTGGCGCCCGGCCGCGCCGCCGGCCGCCGCGCCGCTCAGCGTCGTGGTGCTCGTGGACCTGGGCAACACGCACGACTGCCTGCCGCAGCTCCTGCCCTTCGCCGAGGCCGGCGTCCTGAGCGTGCGCGCCTACGCCGACTGCAACTTCGCCGGCTACGGCGTGCGGCCGCCGCTGACGGCGCCCAACTGCGTCGTCGTGCAGGCGTGCGGCGCCGAGCGCAACGCGGCCGACGTGGAGCTGATCTGGGACGTCGCGCGGCTGAGCGCCGAGCCCGCGGCGCGCCACGCCTTTTTCGTCGCCACCAAGGATCAAGGCTTCCGGCATCTCAAGCACTGCGTCGAGGCTTCCGGGCGCCACAGTCTGCAGTTCGTCGCCGACTGGCCGGCGCTGCAGGCGGCGCTCGCAGCTGCCGCATGAGCTGCGGCCAGGCGCGCAGCGCCTCGGCCCGGGCCCCCGCGTCGTAGCTCAGGAGCCCGACGCTCAGGCGGTAGGCCGCCTCGTCCAGCACGTGCGGCGCCAGGCCCGCGAGCGTCGGCGGCCAGTGCAGCGCGAGCGCCGGGGCCGGCGCGCCCTCGAGCCACGTCTGCACCTGGGCCGGGGGCGGCGGCCCCAGCAGCTCGAGCACGAGCAGGAGCTGCTGCAGCGTGGTCCTGCCCAGCAGCACGCTGTCGCGGCGGACGGCCAGCTCGAGGCCGATGACGCCCAGGGACCACAGGTCCATGCGGCGATCCACCCGCAGGGCCCCGACCAGCAGCTCCGGCGCGCGGTACTTCCGCTTGCCGATGTAGAGGGCGCGGATGGCCTCGCCCTCGCGCTGCGCCGTGCCGAAGTCGGCCAGGCGCACGCTCCCGTCGGCGTAGACGAGCACGTTGCACGGCGAGAGGTCCAGGTGCGCGTAGCCGGCGGCGTGCACGGCGAGCAGCCCGAGACGCATGGCGCCGAGCGCGTGCAGCGTCCGCCGCCGCTCCACGGGCGCCGCCAGGAGGTTCAGCAGCGTGCCGCAGGCCAGGGTCTGGACCATGTGCGCCACGCCGGCGGCATCGCGGAAGAAGTCGAGACAGTCCGCGATGCAGCCGTGCCGCAGGCCGTGCAGCACGGCGGCCTCGTGCTCGAGCGCGCGGCGCTCGCGCACGGCCCGCTTGATGGCCACGAGGCGCCCCTGGGGCTCCTGCGCCAGCCACACCTGCCCGTAGCTGCCGCCGCCGATGACCCGCAGCAGCGAGTATTGGAGGCCGCGCGCACAGCCGCTGGCCGGCCGGGCGAAGGCCGGCGCGGTCTTCGGCGGGCTGGCGCCGGCCACCCGCACCGCGAGCTTGGGCCGTTCCTCCTGCGGCGCGGGCGGCTCGCGCCAGACCGCGAAGTCGCCGGGCCGCTGCCCGCGGGCGGCTCGCCAGACCTGCCCGGCGCCGTCGACGAGCTGCAGCGGCCCGCGCGGCTGCAGCATCTCATGCACCCAGGCAGCGGCCTGCGTCAAGACCTCGCTGCCCGCCATGCTGGTCCCACGTGGCCTGCTCGCTCGTGGCCGCCTCGCCGCCCCCTCGAGCCCGATTGCAGTGGGCCTTGAGCAGCGCCCGCACGGTCGCCGTCGGATGCGCGGGCTTCATCCGCACGCAGCCCTGCGGCGCGGGCGGGGCGTCGGCGGCCGCGGGCATGGGTCGCTGGCGAAGGAGGGAGGGGCGCGCCGCGCTCTTTGCTGTCAAGGGCCGGCGCGCGCCGGCCGGGCGGTGCGCGGCCCTAGGTGTTGAAGTGCCCGAAGGCGGTCGCCGCCTGCGCGCTGGTGAGGCCGTGCGGCGACGGCGGCGCGCTCGGGCTCGGCGGCGGCGTGCCGTGCATGAGGACGCCCCCGGGATGCGCCGCCCCGCCGTGCACCCCGTGGTAGGCCACGAGGCCGGCCGGCGTCTGGACGTACACGGTGCCGGCCGGGTGGGCGGGCGCGCCGCCCGCGCCGCCCTCGCCCGCGTAATGGCGGTGCATGGCGGCGGCCTGCTCCTGCAGCTGCCGCTGATGATGCAGGGCCTGCTGCTGCAGGGCCTCCTGCGCCTGCACGGCCTCGGTCTTGCCCAGGGCCCGCAGGTGCTCGAGCGGCACCCCGCCGCCTGCGCCGCCCTGGTTGAAGGCGCCGTATGTGGGCGTGCCGCCGCCGAAGAGCGTGTTCGCCACCTGGCCGGCGCCGGTGCCGGGCTGCGCGCCGTAGCCCAGCTGGGAGGCCGCCTGCTCGAACTTGTTGCGTTCCGAGAAGGCGAAGAGGAAGCCGAGCAGGAAGAGCCCCAGCACGACGTAGATGATCCATTCCCAGCTCTCCATCCAGCTGCGCACCGTCCACATGAAGGTGCCGACCTGCGCGGTCGGCAGGTCTTTGCAGGCGCTCGGGTCCTGCAGCTGCCCCAGCAGCTTGATCTTCGTCCACAGGATCACCGGCAGGAACAGGCCCAGGGAGATGATGGCGTAGCGCGTGGCCAGCGCGTTCCAGGCCGCGCCCTGCGTGGTGGCGTGCCCGGCCACGGAGGCGAAGGTCTTCAGATTGGCGTCGATGGACAGGTGCCGCATCGCGCCGCGCAACTTCCAGAGCACGGCGCCGGCGCCGATGGCCAGGACGCAGTACAGCGTCGCCATGAGCGGGGAGAGCTTGACGGCCTCGTCGCCGACCTGCATCGTCTCCGCGCTGCAGTCACTCGTGCAGATGATGGTGATGCCCAGGATCCCGTAGTAGAAGCAGATCAAAGAAGCCGTCGTCACGGCGATCGTCTCCAAGTCCGCCATTTACCATCGTGCGGGCGTGCTTGGCCGCGCCAGGCAGACGCCGGCCGCCTCTGAAAAAGAGCAAGCCGGCCCCATGGCCATGCAGAGTCTCGTCGTCTTTCACATGAACGGCTGCCCCCACTGCCGGACCGTCGTGGGCGAGGGCGGTCTCTGCCGCGGCCTCGACGACCTGGCGGACGTGCACGAGGTGGAGGCCTCCGACGCCCTCTGCCAGGCCGTCGGCGTGCGCTCCTTCCCCACGATCGTGCTCGTGAACCCGCTCTTCGCCTTCGCCTTCGACGGCGAGCGCACCCCCGAGGCGCTGCGCAGCTTCGTCCTGCGCAAGATGGCCCAGACCAGCGGCTACCTCGACGAGGCCGGCTTGTAAAGGAGCCATGGCCACGCCGGCGGCCAGCGCCTTGGATTTCTTCGCCGCGCTGCGCAACGTGCTGCGCGGGCCACCCGTGCTGGCGCCCGCGAATCCGCACGCGCGGCCGCAGGGCTACGGCTCGTTGGACGCGGCGCGCGCGGCGGAGCCGAAAGACAGGTACGCCGGCGCGCTGCTCTTGGCCTATGCGCAGCGCCTGCGGGAAGCGACCGACCGGCTCGCCGAGGACGCCAGCCGCGGCTCGCTGCACGCGTTCGCCGTGCATATGCGCGCAGCGCAGCCGTGGGACGACTTCGTGGCCAACCTCGAGGGCGCCCTGCACACCTACGAGCTCGACTGGGGCAAGAGCCCGCTCTTCCTGCTCGAGACGCCGAGCTTCCGCAACGCGCCCCACATCGTGCCCTGGTCTTTGGTGCACGCCGAGGCGCAGAAGATCGGCTTGCCCGGCCGGCCGGACATGCCGGAGCTCGCCCACCTGACCAGGGACGCGGCCGAGATCGTGCACGACTACGGCGTGTTTCAGCTGCACGAGCGGCAGGCGGCCGAGATCGCTGCGGAGCTGCAGGCGCAGCGCCCCATCACGAGCTGGCCCGAGGCGCTCGTCCTGGCGGCCGCCAGCTCGCACGTCACGGACGCCGACGAGGGCTTGCAGGTGCTCATGCCCCAGCTCGGCGCAGCAGACGCCGACGCCGACAACACGGCGATCGCCAAGAACTTCTTGGCTGCAGCGCGGGATCTGCGCGCGAAGCTCGAGACGAGCCCCGTGAACGCGGAGGACGTGGCGCAAGCCCGCCAGGAATACGAGAGCATCCGCACTGTGCTCGAAAAGCTGCTCCAGGCTTCGTAAATGAACGACGAGGAGGCCGCGCCCGCGTCCGGGCGCTGGCTCCTCTACACGCTGCCGCTCGCGATCGTGCTCTTCATCGGGCTGCTGACCGTGCTCTATGCCCGGTTCGCGGCGCCCCATCTGCGCCCGCACTGGCTCGGGGCGCCGGGCGCGAGCTGACCGCCGACCTGCGGGGCCGCCTCAGGCAAAGCGCCGCCGATGGGCGCCCAGCTCTCCTGGTTTCCCGGCTGGCTCGCCGAGACCGCCGGCGCCGAGTTCGGCCAGAACCTCATCTTGATGAGTTTCACGCAAGTCGCCTCGGCGGCCATCGGCGTCTTCGCGCCCAACGGCGAGCTCGACAAGAGCTACGCCGCCGAGCAGGAGAATTGCTCGCAGGTGCAAGTCATCGGCCAGCAGGTGCAGCAGCTGCAGGACATGACCACGCAGGGGGAGGCCCTGCTGCAGCAGTCGCAGCAGCTCGGCGTCCGCCTGCAGCAGCTGCGGTCGGCGACGCTCGTCTACGCGCAGAGCCTGGCCGACCAGCAGCGCCGCTTCCGCACGCGGGCCTCCGTCACCATCATCCTCAACATCTACATCACCCTGGTGCTCGTCTTCTGGATCATCCGCAAGCTCCACACGCGGCACTCCGCCCAGACGCACGCCGAGCTCGACCTGAGCATCCTCGAGGCGGCGCAGCGCGACGCAGCGCTCGCCGCGGCCCTCCAGGCGGCGCCGCCCGCCGCGCTCGGCCCGCCGTCGGCGGCCTGATGCAGGCGCAGGCTCGAGGCCGCGGCGCTTCGGGCGCTTCTACATAAAAAATGGCAGCCCCGCGCGCGGTCAAATTCGCGGACCTGCTCACGCAGCCCGCCGAGTTCGCGCCGTTGCCCGCCGCGGCCTCGCCGAGCTCGCAGTTCGAGACCATCTCGGACACGTCCTCGGACGGCACGCCGGCCGAGGCCGAGGCGCCCGTGCCCGTCGTCCTGCCCGTGGCCCCCGGCCCGGAGCCCTCGAGCGCCGCGAGCCCGGACCTGCCGGGGCCGCCGGCCCTCGCGGCCCCGCTGCCGGACCCTGCGGCGCCGGCCGACCTGGCCGTGCCGCCCGAGAGCCCCGTGCCCGACCTCGCCGCGCCGGCGGCCGTGCCCCTCGCGAGTCTCCCGCCCGACCTCGCCGCGCCGGCGGCCGCGCCCCTCGCGAGCGTGGCGCTCTCTGGGCCGAGCCTCGCCGGCCTGCCCGCGCCGCCCGCCACGCTGCCGCCGCTGCCGGACCTCCCGGCCGCGGCGCCCGGCGCCGCCTTCAACTACCCCGGCCTCGAGACGGCCTTCCCCGTGGCGCCCAGCAGTCTGCCGGGCTTCTCCGTGGTGCCCCTCGGCGAGGCAGGCGTCGCGGCCGCCGCGCTGGCCGGGCCCGCGCGGGTGAATCTCCCGGGCGTGACGCCCCTGCAGGACGGCAGCTCGCTGGTCGCCGTCCCGGCGCCCGCCGTCTCCCTGGCGCGCATCAGCCAGCCCTGCTTCGCCGCCCTCCGGGGCGCGGCGCACCGGGGCGCGCTGCAGACCGCGCTCCGGGCCGCGGGGCGCGTCGTCAAGCAGCCGGACGCCGAAGACGGCTACGCGCAGCTGCAGCAGGCGCTGCAGCTCCTGCAGGAGGGCAACGTCGGCGCCTGCGACCCCACGCTCGCGGCGGCGCTCGGCGCCGTGACGCAGCTGCTGGCCAAGCGGCGCGCCCTGGCCACGGCCCAGGAGGCCGTGGAGCTGACCTACCTGCAGCACGCGCAGGAGTTCCGGGCGCTGAAGCAGGATTTGCAGGCGCTGGCCGCCGTGCTGCGCCTCGACGCGCAGGCCGTCGAGGCGGCGCGCCAGAAGCGCGCCCGCGCCCAGGCCAAGCTCGGCGGGCCGCTGCTGGACGGCGTCCAGACGCTCGGCCGCTACCTCCAGCAGCTGGACCTCATCGCCGCGCGCCTGGCGTGAAGGCCGTGGGGTGGCAGCCGGCCGGCTCTCGGCGCCAGGCCAGCCTGAAATTTCTGTTTTGATGCGTGCGCGGCCGTGCCCGGGGCCCTCCCAGCGCGCTCGCAACGCTCAGGCCCGCGCCCGGGCGAGGAGCAGGCAGAGGCACGCCACCCAGCCCAGCGCGCCGACGCCCGTCAACACCTGCCACACCAGCAGGTTGCAACTTGCCGGGCTGCCCGGGCACGCCGGGCACCCTGGACTGGTGGCCCCGAGGACGAGCCAGTCGTTCTCTTTCAAGTCTTGCAGCTCGTACGTGAACATGATCGGAGAGGTCGGCTCGGCCCCCGTGCGAAGGGTGAAATTCCCATGGGGCTCAAAGGATTCCAGCGACACCCGCACCGGGCTCTGGCGGGCCGCATAAGTCAGGCCAATTATTTCACTTCCACAGCTGAGCGTTGACCACATTGCTCCTCCGTTCTCCCATGTCGCGACTCAGGTAGTTGATGCGGACTGCATTATATTTTGCATTTACGCTCACAGACACCGCAGTCTCGACCCAGGGCTGCACCAAACTGGCATGCCCGGCATGTTTGGCTTCTTCTTGTCCCAAGTTGTATTTGAAGTCTCCCTGACTTGCCAGGCCTCGACGTAGGGACCCGTCCGCGACGACGGCGAGCTTCACGTGGAAACCTTTACCGTCCCTGCTCAGTCTGTAGAGCAGCTGGCGACCCGAGTCCTTCAGCTCCGACGCGATCCTCCACATGATGGCTCTGGCCGTCATGCGGGAGGACCGCTCTCCGTCCACCCGGTGCGCAAAGAGCTCCTCCCAGTCCGTCACAGGTTTCCACTGCTCTGAGGACTCGCGATGTCTGGGATAGTTTGCGTCTGCGACGGACAGCTCTTCGAATTCAGGAGAAGGGCCGAGCTCGGGAGGCATCGACGGGAGCGGCAGAGAGGAGGGCCTCACCCGAGACCTGCTTCTCTCTCGGGTTGGGGGTGATGTGGGTGCAAACGACCTATTCTTCTCTTGCAGCCAGAGCTCCTTTTCACGAGTCTTCTCGGAGGCGGGAGACCTGCTCCTCCCGCTCCAAAGATGCGACATGCTTTATTACAAAAAAACAAGATTACGTTGCACGCGATTTTGCGCTCTGGCGGAGAAGCGTGCGTCAGGCTGCGGTGAAACGGAAGAATCGTACATAAATGTTTTTGTGCTGCTCTTCTACGGCTACTTGCTGAAATCCTAACACGGAGACCTTCTCCGCAAGCTCACTAAACCGCTCCGCGGGCGGTTGCCCGTCGCCGCCTCGAAGCGTGAGCGTGACGACCACGAAAGCTCCCTCGTCCAGCATGCGTCTCTTGTGCAGCATCTCCATGATCACGAAGAGCTTCTCCCAGCTGCCGTAGCAACTGTCGAGATAGGCGACGGAGAAGGATGCCTTGGCCCAGGCTCGTCCGGGCAGCGCTTCCTCGATGCGGCGCCGAGACGCATTCACCTTCAAGCGCTTCAGGTCTTGAAAGATCTTCTTCTTCGGGTTTGCGCAGTAGAGAGACGCCGCAGGTCGACCACTCTTCAAGAGGGCGCTGGCGACTCGCAGCACCTTCCCCTGCTTGTCGTAGTCGTCAAAAAAGACCCAGCACCTGCACTCGAGAACTTTCTGCAGGAGCGCGGCCTCTTCCATGGCTGCCAGTTCCTCGAGCGCCTGCTCCACGGTGCAGCCGTCGCGCTCGGCCAGGACTCCCGCCGCAGCCTCCAACACGCCCCGCCTCCGATTGTCGGAGAGTCTGGAGGCGAGCTCTTCCCTCTCCCTCCTGAGGCCCTGTCGGATGACGTCGTCCTTCCAGAGGTCGTGAGCCTCGGAGAACTTGGAGGCGTCGTAGCCTCCCGCCGGGCTCCGCGGCTCAGGCTCCCCGAAGGTCGGCGCCTCGTTGCTGAAGTCGTCGAGGCCTCTCCCCGAGGCGCCGTGGAAGCCGCTCACGGGAAGGGCGTGCCAGATGGTGTCGTCGCGGCCGTTGTCCTGGGTCACCGTCGGCACCTTTCCACGGCCTTCCCTTCGGCGCAGCTGGCCCTGGAGGTCGCAGGAGATGTTCTGGTGCGGCCGATGCTCCTCGTTCGCATACATCTTGAAGCCTCCTGCAGCGTTGACCGGCCGCGCCTCGAAGAGGGTGGCCGCCTCGGAGGAGTCCTCCAGGCGATAGGCTTCCGCTCTTTTCGAGTTGTGGTTCCGCTGACGCCAATAGAGATACTTCTGCAGCTGCGGCGCGTAGAGCCTGAAACGGCGGTCGCCCTGAACCTCGGCCTGCCACAGGAGAGCCTTCTCTTCTTCGTCGACCTTCGTCTCCAGCAGGGCGGCGACGCCGCTGGCCTTGGTGAGTCGGTAGTGGACGCACCGCTTGCCTCCTAGGGGCGCCACCACCACGAGCGCTCGCGGAAACCTCTCCACGGAAGCGCAGAGGACGAACTCCTCCTCGGGCAAGACGCTGCGCTGACCCTCGTCGCAGTCTCGTTTGCATCTCCAGGTGCTGTTCCTCTTCAACTTCAGCTGCCCATCCACGTCGGTGGAGCATCTCATGGAGTTCGCGTTGTCTGTGGTGTCCATCTGCACCGAATCTCCATGGAAGGCGAGGAGGAAGAACGGGGAGTTCCACTTCTCTCCCGAGGTCGTGAACGCCATGTTCCCGTCGCTGCAGCCCCCGTGGAGATCCGTCTGCATCCCCAGGACCTCGTTCCCGATGAGGAAGGCGTCGCCGAAGCCCTCGTAGCGCGAGATGACGATGCCCCGGTTCTCGGCCGGCGCCTTCTTCAGAACGAGCGCAGCGACTTCCGGCACCGCTGCGAGGGGAGGCTTGCGCTCCGGCTTCTCCACACCTTCTTTGTAGGGCTCCCTGACGGCGAGGAACTTGTCGTCTTGCTCCGACTTCAGAGAGCGGCTGGTCCCGTCCCACGTGAGACGCGCCTCCACGCCTCCATGCGATGCCAGGAGCTCGCAGATCTCGAAGCGCGTCCAGGGCACGGGGGGCCCGGTCTTCTCGTGTCGGACGGACAGGTACTTCATCGTCCAGTTGGAAGTGGTTCGACTGACCCGTTGCGCATCTTTGCACGGCGAAAGGAGGCAGAGGCATATCATCACTCCGTTCGGGTGGAGGTCCAACTCGTAGAGGCAGACGACGACGACCTTCTCCAGCCCCAATTCTCCGAAGTCCTCCAGTTCGGGCCATCGTCGGTGGCAGTTCCCCCTGATGCGGCGAAGGTGGGCGTA
>Ga0214921_10005601_pt1 | contig 17676 bp, 16 predicted proteins | sample LL1505_MetaG_FD_177992 | JGI IMG/M metagenome (GOLD analysis project Ga0214921, IMG submission 177992) | Freshwater microbial communities from Lake Lanier, Atlanta, Georgia, United States - LL-1505 | ecosystem: Environmental > Aquatic > Freshwater > Lake | place: USA: Georgia | collected...
CTCCAGCTATCAAATTCTGAAGCATTTAAAAGAAATCGGGGATTGTTAAACCACCGCAAAGAGACATCTTTAAAATTTTTTCAACTCTAAAACAATTATATTGCCCGCTAATAACTGTAAATTTAATTAATTATCACAAAAACTTTTTATAAAATTTAATCCAGCTGACCCACTTTTTTCAGGATGAAATTGACATCCTACAACATTATCCTTTTGAATTATGGCGGCAATCTCAATTCCGCCATAATTAGTCGTTGCGATCGTATCAGAAACATTACTAGTAATTACAGCATATGAATGAGTAAAGTACATATCTTCAAAATCCCTATTACTTGAATTTATTTTTTTATCATGTTTTTTTTCTTTACAATACACGCTATTCCAGCCTATATGTGGTACAAGTAATTTTTCACCGTTTATGCTCCTGTTTGATATTTTTGTTACTTTTCCAGCTATAATGCCAAGGCCTTTATTCCTACCAAATTCCTCACTCTCATCTACTAAAAGTTGCATTCCTAAACAAATTCCGAGAAGCTGTTTACCCTCATGAACTTCTTTTTTTATCAGTTCAGCTATCTTAGTTGATTTTAGAGAATCCATCGCATTTTTAAATGCACCAACTCCTGGAAGGATTAACTTATCAGCTTGAATAATTGTATTAGGTTCTGATGATATAAATGCATTCCCGCCACAATACTCTACTGCTCTTTGAACACTTAATAAATTTCCGGCGCCATAATCAACTACTGCAATTTTGCATTTGCTCATGTTGCTATCTTACGTTTATTAAATTTAATTTTGCGTAACTGCTAATGTACTTTAAATTGTATCTTTTATAATGAAGAATGTCTGCCATTGCCACAGCTGTTACGCCACCGTTTTTAACTGCTAACAATAAATCATTCGGTTCACCCATGCCACCGCTAGCTATTATTGGCACGTTTACTACAGAACTGGCGGCTTTTAATAACTCAAGATCAAAACCAGATCTTGTCCCCTCTCTATCTACTGACGTAAGCAATACCTCACCGGCGCCCCTTTCTACAGCTTCTTGTATCCACTTAATAGCATTTTTTCCAGTTCTCTCTCTTCCGCCTTCTGTCAGCACTTCCCATTTATTTTGGCCTACTGATTTTGCCTCAACCGATAACACCATGCATTGACTACCAAATTTTTTGGCGACTTCCGATATTAGATCGGGCCTATTAACTGCTGATGTATTTATCGCAACTTTATCAGCGCCTGACCTAAGAATTGTTTGTGCATCTTCTAGAGATCTAATACCGCCTCCAACAGTTATAGGAATGAAAATATCACTGGCAATTTCTTTTAATAAACTGGTTAAATTATTCCTACCATAAAGACTTGCAACAGAATCCATAAATACTATTTCATCGATACCATCCTCGTAGTATTTTTTTATAAAATATTTCGGTGGACCAATAACTCTAAGGCCCTCAAGCTGTATTCCTTTGATTAGATTTTGACCTTTAATATCTAACCTGGCTATCAATCTAATTTTGCTCAAATCAAACCCTAAAATAATTTATTTCGAAGTGCCCATTTTCCATCTTCTATTTTCCATATGTGTTGGGACCTAAAACTATCTGCCAAATTATTAAAATAATCTCGTGTCATGATTGGTTCCTCAAACATACTGCTTGCTACAGGAAATTCTTTTTTCGGCAAACTTAAATATTTAAAAAGTTCGTCTGCAAACCTTTCAGGAAATTCATGATCAAATTTATTAACCAACAAAACTCCTTCTTCACGGGTAATGTCCCCCGAACGAATTTCTTGAGCAGCATCATACGTCGCACGGCCTATACCAAATTTAACGCCTGTTGTATAGTAATGAAAATCATCTATTCGATCGTCTATACTATTATATTTAGAATAAGTCCCCGGTGTGCGTTCGGGAGATGGTATAAACCCCCCATATTCCACAGAGTAGTAATAGCAAGATTGTGGATGCCACTTGAGATAATATCCCAAATAATGCACTTCTATGTTATTTTTTTTTATGATTTCTGAATCTGCAGGCAGATATGGACTAAGATCGTTCATATCAATCCCAAAAAATTTGTGAAGATCTTTTTTGCTCACTCCCCCTATTATTATTTCACTCTCCTTATCAGCAGAAAAATACTCTAAACCACGGGTGGATGAATCTGAATGGACTATTGGATTACCATATTCTGCTTCATTTTCTCCATAAAAAACTAAAGGTATGCCAAATGTTAGTGCCATCTTGGGGGCTAAAGATTTTTGACCAAGCATAAAAGGTTGAAATGGATGGAATAAAAGTTCAGTTGATAATCTAGTTAATAATCTGTGGACTCGGCCATTTGGTGTCATAAGAAAATTATCGAAACCTGCATGAATCCAAGAATTAAAATTTTTTTTGCCCCAGTCCGTGTAAATGTGTGGAGCCCATGTGACCGTAAGCGGATGCATACCATATTTATTTTTTAATATATGAGATGCGTAAAAACTATCTTTGCCACCGGATCCCGGTACAATACAATCATAGGATCCATCGCTTCGACGGTGCCGTTCACATAATTCAATTAATAAATTCTCTCGACTACCCCAATCTATTTTATTTTTTTTTATTTCTGCCAACCTGCAAGCGTCACACAAACCATTTTGATCGAAACTAATTGTTTTTTTAAGAGCATCTTTTGTATTTTTATGCTCTATGGTCGAGTTGGGGCGCTGATTTGAAATTACACATCTTTTACAATAAATTACCTCAGAAGGTAACCCATATTTTGTATGCAAAATTTGATTTTTTTTGAAATCGGAGAGATCAATAGGATGCTTGGCTTTAATAATGTCCATAAATTATTAATTAATATTTTCTATTATTTAATTTAACTATATCGTTGTGACTACCAGCATCAGCCCAAAATTCATGTATTGGATATGCTAATGTTTTATAACCTAAATTTATAAGTTTATCAAATAAACTAGGCATATCACAATAAATATTTTTATGAAGATGAGAAATTGCTTCTGGATTTAATACGTATACTCCCGCATTAATATATGTAATTGCAACTGGCTTTTCTTCAAAGCGCTTGATATTCATACCTTCGACTGTAACAACGCCATAAGGATTTTGATATTTATGAAGACGCACAGCCATTGTTGCAATTGAATTAAATTTATTATGAAAGTTCAATAAATCGGCATAGTTTAGATCTGTTATTACATCTGCATTAGTAACAATTATAGGCTGAGTTGGAGTAAATTCTAATAAAGATAAAGAGCCTGCTGTACCTAACTCATTAGATTCTCGTAAATAATCAATATTCACATTAAAACTTTGACCGTATTGAAAATAATCTTCAATTATATTGCCTAAATAATTAATAGAAAAAATGAAATTTTCAAAGCCTTCTGTCTTTGCTTTATTTAAAATAAGCTCAAGCATAGGCTTTTCACCAATTCTTACCATTGGCTTTGGTATTTTATCTGTATGAGGCCTTAACCGAGTCCCTCTGCCGCCAGCCATTACGACTATTAGATTATCAAATTTTTTTCCAATTGTTATGTTCTCCCATAAACAAAGGTCAATAATTTCATTCTTATGGTTAACTACCGGTATTTGATGGATGTTGTTTACATTCATTAATTCTATAACATATTTATATGGTAAATTTTCTCTTACAACCAATGGTTTATTATTTAAAATATTTAAAACGCTTGATTCTAAATTTTCTCCTCTAAGCATTCCTCTTCTTATATCACCATCAGAAATCGAACCAATTAGATTATCAAATTCACTTACTACTAAAACAATATGAAGTCCTGTTTTATTCAAAATATTAATAGCTTCTTTAATAGATGCATTTTTTGGTATTGCAACATCTTTCCAATTAATTTTATTCACTGTAATCAAAATTTAAATTATAAAATGATTTTACTAATTTTATAGAGTTTATCTCTTTATGGATTATTTTGATAATATTCTTACTCGCCCCAGGTTTTCCAAAAATGCTTTTTTGATTTTTTATTTGCATCAAAAATGATCTTGAATGTAACTTTTGTATTGCTAATTGAATGGATGCTTTATTTGGGTCGCAGTCAATTATAGATAGTGAGCGAGATCTGCCTTTTTGCCTAATCCCAATATTAATGGTCCCTTTCATTAGAAAAGGAACTTCTAATAATCCGCTGGATGAATTGCCAATAACACCATCCGATTGTTTAATTGCAGATATATATCTTAATTGGCCCAATGATGTATAAAATTTCGCATATTTTCTGGTCTTGCAAAAGTCTTGAATTGCCTTACTTACTAAAGAATTTTCATTATCTGCATTTGGCATTGTAAAAATAAGTCCCGTATTTTTTAGCTCACCTATCGCTTTAAGTAATTCATTTATCTGTTTTTTTGCAGAATTGGGCTCTAATGTTACAGGGTTATAAGTAATGATGTAATTTTTTTTTAAAAATTTGAAGTTAATTTCTTTTTCTAAATCTTCCCTTGATAAGCATTTTAATTTTGATATTGCATCAATTCCTAAACCGCCTACATTAAATACAGACTTTGGATGCTCCCCTAACTGAATTACTCTTTTTCTATATTCTTCATTTGCTACAAAATGCAAGTGTGCCATTTTAGTTATTGAGTGCCGCATAGACTCATCATATGATCCTTCTGTAACCTCTCCACCATGGATATGTGCTAAAGGAATTCTATAAAAAGTTGCTACTACGGCCGCAATGAATATTTCATAACGATCACCCAGCAGTAAAATTAGATCTGGTTTAAGTTCTAAAAAATAATCTGAATATTTTTTCATTGCAAACGAAGCTGATTCTGATATATTTTTTGAACTATCTTTGTCAAAATTCCAAACAATTTTTTTATCAATAGAAAAATTATCACTAACTATTTCTTTATATGTATATCCAAATTTTTTTTCACAATGAGCGCCTGTTGCTATTATTTTAAGATCTAGATTTACCGATTTTTTAATTAAATTCATTACCCCTTTAAGTAATCCATAATCGGCCCTAGAGCCTGTTATGACGCAAATTTTTTTCATTTTTAATTTAACTTTTCATTAATTAATTCATCAGGCTTATAAGCCAGTGTAGCCTTTAGACCTAAGACCTGTTCCCAATTAATAGCCGAAATTCCCGTTCCCGGTCTTTTGGTAGTAATATTTTCAATAGTAAACTGCTCACCAACTTTAATATCTTTTCTTGCGACGATTGATTTTCTTACAATCTCACGATTTTTTATTTCGCTTTGACTTGGAAATTTTTTTCTCGAGCCTAATGCTTTTTCTATATTTCTTATGGCTTTGACCATCTGGGTAAATTCAAATGGCTCAATACTTGCAAAATGATCCGGTCCTTTCATTTGCTTATCTAGTGTTAAGTGTTTTTCTAATACTGTGGCACCCATTGCTATTGCTGCAATTGCAACTTCAATTCCTTTTGTATGATCAGAATATCCGACATCAACCTGTAATTTATTTTTAATGGTTTTCATAGCATGAAGATTTACGTCTTCATATGGTGTTGGATATTCAGAATTACAGTGCAAGATAATTATTTTTTTTCTTGATAAACCAGCACTTTCAATAATAACTAAGGCTTCGTTAATCTCTTCTAAGGTTGACATCCCAGTGGACAATATTAATGGCCTTCCGATACTAGCTGTATATAATAGGTATGGCAAATTAGTAATTTCGCCTGATGGAATTTTAATATAATCAGGATCAAAATCTAAAATTTTTTTTATACCATCTGTATCAAAAGCTGAGCATAGAAATTTGATTCTTCTATCTTTACTGTAATTGCACAATTTTTTTAATTCTGAATGTGATAACTCTAAATTTTTAAGCATATCAAACTGACTAACTGATTTGCTATCTGCAGCAATTTGATATGCAGCTTTAGGTGCAGTTTTTGTAACAATCTTCTTCGCTTCAAAATACTGAAATTTTACATAATCGGCACCTGCTGTTGCAGCAGCATCGATTAATGAAAAAGCTTGTTCAATATTGCCATTATGATTCACACCAATTTCTGCAATTATTTTTACTGATTTTTGCATTTGATACCACCTATTACAGCACCATCTGGTATATCGCGAGTTATCACTTGTCCTAAACCTATAATTACTTTACTACCTATTATTACTCCTTCTTTTATTGTTACTCCACTACCAATAAATGATTTTTGTCCAACTCTTACGCCTCCATTTAATTTTGCACCAGTTGAAATATGACAGTGAGAATCAATTTTTACATCATGCTCAATAATTGCTTGGGTATTTATAATACAGTTTTTACCAATTTCGGCGGCAGCATTTATAACTGAACCGTGCATAATAATTGTTCCTGAATCCACTTTGGCGTATCTCGAGCAGATTGCTAAAGGCGATTGTATTGATGGTAAGTTAAAACCTATTTTATTTAATTTATTAAACAGCCTAAATCTTATATTTGGATTTTTAATTTGTCCTATAGCAATACACGCTATATTAACTTTTTTGAGGAAATTTTTTAATTCTTTTTCGCACCCTACAATAGGATACCCTAAGACATTTTTTGATTTTAAAATTGATATAAGACCGTATATTTTATAATTTTTTGTTGATTCGATGATCTCAATGCACGAGTGAGCATGTCCGCCTGATCCAATAATTAAAATATTTTTCATGCTAGGCCGTAACTGCTTGGAAGATTAATAATTTTCTTTTCTAAAATTTCAGCAACTATTAATGGTGAATGTTGTGTATTTTTATATGGCTTTTGCTTATTAAGTAGTGACCACACAGGTCTACAGCCGATAAAATTTTCGTTTGAAGTTTCTAATATTTCATCTCTTAATAGCAATTTATCTTGACACAGTAAAAATGTTTGTAACCAATAATTACTTGAACATCCATGAGGTTCATGCATTATCTTCCCAATTTTTGAATTATAAAATACATTTTTATAGAGTTCATAAAGTTTTCTTTTTGATAGAATAAAATCTGGAAGTCTTTCCATCTGAGCGCACCCTAATGCTCCATTTATATTTGGCATTCTATAATTGTATCCTACATAGTCGTGATCGAATTTCCATTTATGAGGTGTCTTTGCTGTTGTTGTTATATGTTTAATATAATTAGCTGTTGTTTCACTATTTGTTAATATTGCTCCACCACCACCACAACTTACTATTTTATTTCCATTAAAGCTAAGTGTTCCCATCAATCCAAAGGTACCCGTATGCTTTCCAAAGTAAAAGCTTCCAAGGGATTCTGCTGCATCCTCTATAAAAATTAATTTAAAGTCCCTGCATACTCCCATCAATTGATCAATGGATGATGGATGCCCGAATACATGCATTGCAACTAATGCACTTATATTTCTTCCAGTTTTCTTATTCCTTATTCCATTGGGTGTAGGTTCAGATATGTAATTTAGCCACTCCCTAAGCGCTACTGGATCTATGCCCAATGTTTTTTCTTCTGAGTCAACAAAGTGTGGGTGTGCACCAAGATAAGAAACCGCATTAGCAGTGGCTATAAAAGTCAAGGCTGGTAAGATCACTTCATCATTCGTGGAAACGCCGGCAACTTTTAGAGCTATGTGAAGAGCTGCCGTGCCATTAACCACAGCTATTGCATGCTTCGCCCCACAAAAATCAGAAAGCATATTTTCAAACTTTGATACATAAGGTCCAATAGACGAGATATATCCAGAATCAACACAATCTGCTAAGTATTTTTTTTCATTTCCAGATAAATTTGGCTCATGTAATGAAGTTTTTTTTTTCCAATTACCTGTTGCATTAAAAATACAAATTGGTTCGCAATTTCATTATTAGTTTTTTTCATAAATTTATGTATTATATAAATTAATTTTAAAATCCTTAACATTGTTTTTTTCTAAGTACCAGTTTATAGTATCATTTAATCCGATTTTAAGACCTAATAATCCATTATGTTTGGGGCTCCAATTAAGCATTTTTTTTGCCTTTGAATTGTCAGCGCACAAGCGCTCAACCTCGGATAGATTTGGCCTTAATCGAGATATATCTTTTTCAATTACAGGATTTTTTTCCATTAAATTACAAATCAATAAATAAAGATCATGTATTGATATTTCATAAGAACTACCAATATTAATTACCTCACCTGCACAATCAGATGATTCTAAAGCAGCGATAAAACCAGAAACTGTATCGTCAATATAATTAAAATCTCTTGTAGTGGTCAGCGTACCTAATTTAATATTATTAGAATTACTTGCAATCTGAGTAATTATTGTTGGAATTATTGCGCGAAGAGATTGATGTGGGCCATACGTATTAAAAGGCCTAACTGTAACAACTGGCAAATTAAAAGAAGAAAAGTATGAATAGGCTAGCTGATCAGCTGATATTTTAGTAGCCGAGTATGGTGACTGTGCTTGAAGAGGATGCATTTCGTCAATTGGTATTATTTGAGCCGTTCCGTAAACCTCGCTAGTTGAAGTATGAACTAAACGCTCGACTTCTAACTCTCTAGCGGCTTGTAAAACATTTAAAGTGCCATTTACATTAGTCTCAACATAGGAGGCCGGCGAATGATATGAATACGGTATTGATATCAATGCAGCTAAATGGATAACATAATTGCAATCTATCATTGCCTCTCTAACGCAAAATGGATCTCTAATATCACCCTGGAAAATTTTTATACGTTCTGCGAATAGATTTTTATCTATATTTTCAAGCCAACCCCAATTATTTCTTGAGTTATAACGAATCAATGCAACTACGTCATATCCCATTTCTGCTAATTTTCTTGTTAAATGGCCGCCAATAAATCCTCCAGCCCCAGTAATTAATATTTTCTTATTTAAATTCATATTTTTACTTGAGAAAAAATATTATATAACTTAGATAAAAGAATAGTGTTATTTTTGTTATAAACCATGATGTCATTGATTATACTTGAGAATTTTTCATTCCATTCATTTTCAGAAAGATTTTTGATGAAATTTAATTTACTCTCGATTTTATTTTTATCAAAATAATTAATCCAAAAAGGACCTTCTTCTTGAAAAAATCCTGGCCAGCCAAATTTTAGAGATTTACCCCAATCATTATTTCTACAACTAATAGCCAGTGTTTTATTACCTCGAGCTAAAGACTCATATCCTAGTGTGCTATCAATAAAAACAACAATATTTGAATTATCGCATGCTTTATATGAGCTATTAATTTTACACTCTATAAAATTATAATTTTTATCTAAAAAATTATCAAAATATTTCTCTTCATCTATTGAATAATTTTGAGAACAGCCAATTATATTTAATAAAAATTTATTTTTTATACACCAATCTTTTAATAAGAGTAGTAATTTTTTCTCAACGGAATAAAAATCATAAAATGTAATGCTATGAATTTCATTTTTTATAAAAAATTTATTTTCTCTTTTTCGATACTGAGAAATATAAGATAATGTTGGCACTCCTGATTTATCAGAGACCCTTTCAATCATATTGTTTTTATAGGAGCCAATTTGAAAAATTTCACCTTTTATAAATTCTAAATATTTTTTTCCAATATCTGCGTTAAATACAAACATGAAATCAACAAAATTATCTTTTTTTTGAATAGAATTAAAAATATCATCTATATCAGATCTTCTTCCGTTTTGTAAAAATGCTGTTAAAACATTACATTCTTTTTTAATTAAATAAAAAAATGCATTATTATCAACAGTTGTTATTACTAATTTTGGCTTTGATAAGATAATATATGCTTTTGAATAGGCGAAAATAACTTTACCTCGCCAGAAATCTCTTAATAAAATTGAATACAAAAGACAACATAAATTTATCTCCTCTCCTCTTATCCAAAGAATTGAAAAAACATATCTATCAAGTAATTTTTCTAATAAATCAGAACCCGCACCATCGTAGATAATAATTTGTACTTTTTTTGGTGGAATTAATTTTTTTTTAGCTTTAAATAACCATAATATTAAAAATAAAAATTTCATTTATTTCATTTATTTAATTTTTTTAATAACATATTTTCAACAAACTCCCAATCAGATAATTCATCGATCTCCCAATAAGTATCAACTGGCATTTCATAAAATATTATTTTTCCACCTAACCTACATTTGTATTTTTCAATAATATTTTTTTTTGTTATATAAAAAGCGCCATTTTCAATTAAGGTCCCATTAAAATCTTGTCGACGAGGTCTGTTCATGGGATCATAATTAATTGGTTTAACATTATCATCCCAAAAAAAATGTTTAACTCTCGCAACACTTAATAATGAGTCTGCTTTTTCCTTTTCAAATTTATTAATGGCTAAATCTAAATCTATAGAAGTAAGCATTGGCGAAGTTGCTTGAATTGTTACTACCTTATCTGTAAGAAATTTGTTAAGAAAATCAATTATCACAGATTCAGTACTTGCTGTATCTGTAGCATATTCTTCAGGACGATCTATAAACTTTACGTTATATCCAAGTTCTTTAATTACTTTTTTGATGTTACTACATTCTGTTGAAACAAAAACATCTTCAACTAATCTTGAAGATAACGCCGCTTCTATAACCCATCCACATAAAGGTTTTCCTCCTATCGGTTTTATATTCTTGTTAGGAATACTCTTTGATCCACCACGCAATGGAATTAATGCTACTGTCATGTATTTACCTTTGTTGATTAACTAATAATGCGAAACTTTTGTTATTTTCAAATAAATAATCAAATTTTCCAAAATCAGATATCAGACCATCTTCTAATAGAAAGATTTCATCAGCATTTTTAATTATATTTAATCTATGGGCAATCATTATAATAGTTAGCTGTGGATTATTATTTTTTATTGAATTAATAATAATATTTTCAGTTATCGAATCCAGTGCATTTGTAGCCTCATCTAAGACTAGCAAACTTGGATTCCTATAAAGAGCACGAGCTATTCCAATGCGCTGTCTTTGACCTCCAGATAACATTATTCCTCGTTCACCAACTCTAGTTTTAAAACATTGTGGTAGCTCTTCAACGATAAAATCATGAATTGAAGCAGTTTTAGCGGAATTTATAATTTTCTCCGAATCAATATCTTCTTCTGAAGATCCAAACGCTATATTCATTTCTATACTATCATCTACTAAAAAAATGTTTTGAGGTACATAAGATATTTTTGATTGCAATAGTAATTTATCAGGCTCATTTAACCAACTCTTTCCGAACAATTGTACATATCCATTTGTCGGCTCTAATAATCCAATAATTAAATCTAAAAGCGTTGTCTTACCTGCCCCAGTCTTTCCAACAAAAGAAATGAATGAACCCTTTTTTACATTTAGATTAATATCTTTAATTATTAACTTATCTGAATTAGGATATTTAAAGTTAATTCCCTTTAATTCAATAGCATTACTTATTTTATAAATAGAATTTGAAGATTTCAATATCTCATTTTTTTTGGTATCAATTATATGTTTTTTATCCAATAATTCTAAATGGGCGATTAATTCCTCCAATGTAGGTAATGAATATTTTAAATTGGATACATTTACATATACCTGCTGCAGTGACGGAATTAATCTAAAGGCAGAAAATGCGTATGTAGCCAATATTGGCAATGTTTGTAGTAAACTTCCTTCAGTAAATGTAAGATATATAATTAGTATCAAAATAATTAAAATAATTAAAAATTCCAAAAAAAATCTAGGCATCTGAGAAAATGCTTGGAGTTTCGCTTGGCAATCGGCATACTGTCTTGAAATACTAATAAAACGTCTTAGATATACTTTCTCAAAACCATTAGTTTTTATTTCCTTAATACCAGAAAATGTTTCCAATACAATACTGAATCTTTGTTTATTTAATTTCAGTCTATCTTTGCCAATTTTCGACAAAGTTTTTCTCGAAATCTTATAAATTAATAAGTATGAACTTATTATTATTACTGCAATAAATAATGTTGTTTCTAAATTTATTGCCATTAAAAATAATAATAATAATATAGTAATTACAGATTGCGATAATATATTTATCAAGGCAAGTAAAACTCCTCCGACAACCGTAGCAATTTCAGAGAGTATATTCTTTGTTAAATGTGCGCTATTTTGTTCTAAATACCAAATGTATGATTGTGATAAATATTTTTCTACAACCCTTTTTGCAATACTAAATTCTCTATTTGTAACAAATTTTAGCGTTGCATATACTAAATAGCTCCTCGATATTATCGATAATGTTATTGTCAATAGTGCAATTAAACCAAATAATAATATAATTTCTGATTTTTCTTTAATTTCTAAGAAATTAATAATTTGATTTATTATTTTGTTATTAGGATATTCAGAATTACTTATTATAGAAATAAATGGATATAATGTTGCTACACTAAGCGTATCAATTATTGATATAAAGATTATTAATATTGCAAGTCTAAAAAATAAATTTTTCTCTTCTTTTGATAATAATAAGGCAATTTTTTTATACGTACTTATAAACATATATATTTTATTTTTTTAAAAATTATTTATTTTTTTACCATAATGAGAAAACTTAATAAACATACTTTAGTGCTTTTTCCTTTTTAATACCCCCCGGGGGGCTTCCGCGACAATTCACTACCCCCCCCAATAAGGCCTTACCATCCAGAACGCTATCAGATTTAGTAGCTAATTTCCTCCGATTTTAAATCACTTTCGAGCTATTTTTCTTCATGCTAATAAAGTGGATACATGAATTAACCCATATTAACTACCAGCTTGGTTAACAATAAACCAAAAGGGCTCAATTCTTACATATTTTCTCCATAATAGGTTTAACATGTTTTTTAAAACTGTTGGCGGCTGTGCTCAGTTAAAATCTTGATGATACGTCTCAGGCGCCTTCATATTTGTAATACACTCATTTTTACTACAACACATTAATCATAATTCCAATTCATTTTATCGAGCACATCCGTTGCCCCATTGCAAGTTGGAACCGGGCTCTTTTTATAGAAATAATGAATAAATATTTCTATTATCACCCTTTATCAATAATTGATATACTTGTTTTATTGAAGTTAAGTAGTCAATATTCACTTTTTTTATATAATACCTATCTTGTACTAAGATATAATTGTTTTATATGTCTAGTATATACATTCTGATAGCTGATTTATTGTAATTTACTTTATGCCAATATAGACATTTTTATTATAAAAATATTTATAAAAAATAAACATAAAAAAAATTTAGCGAAATAATTTGGTAAAAAATGTAAATTAATTTAAATGATAAACAATCACCTATTGGCGGCCAAAAAAAAGGGATTCGTCGACAGCCCAGGTTTCCTATAACTTAAATCTGAACGATTTATATCCCTTACAACACCACCAGCAGCTAAGACCACGGCATGTCCTGCTGCCGTATCCCATATATTAGTTTTACCTAACCTGGGATACAGGTCTACCTTTCCTTCTGCTATATAGCAAAATTTTAGTGAACTTCCTATTTCTAATAGCTTGTGATTGGGGTATTGCTCTAACCAACTCTCCAACTCTGTTGAAGGATGCGATCGACTTGACGCAATCCTCACTTCCCTTTTTATGTTTAATAAATTTTCTTTAGAAACAGAAATTTTTTGCCAATGCCGATTACTTCGTTTTTTAGCGATTGATGTTTTTTTTGAATGCGCGTACCCTATATATAGGCTATCAAGCGCAGGGGCAAAAACTAACCCGAATATTGGGCTTCCTAAATAAATAAGGGCGATATTTACGGTGAACTCACCATTACGATTATTAAACTCTTTTGTTCCATCCAATGGATCAATTGCCCAATAATTGGTAGGCTCTTCATCGACCTCAAAATAATCTGCACCCTCCTCACTTAATACTAAAGTATCAGGCCAACGCTTCTTTAAACCATCGCACAAAATTTGATTGGCCAAAAGGTCTGCTTGCGTTAGAGGACTTTTATCTATTTTTATTGCTTGTCTCATATTAAAGGCATCATGATTATGATAAATACCCATAATTGCAGTACCGGCCTTATCTGCCAAAGCAACTAGATACTCTAGATCTGAGTCTGAAAGTTTAAAACTAGCCATGGATATTTTTTGACTTGATAAGGAATGAAATAAAATAACAGAAGAAGCAATTAATGTGTCCGCAGAAAAAATAATGCCACTTTTGGAAGAAGAGTCCATTTAATTTTAGTAAACAAAACTATTGACATATCCTTTACACCAAAAGAATGAAGCTTTCTACTAAATTTCCAAATACATGAAATACTGGCTTCAGCCGAGCTTTTAAATGCATAAGGTAATCACTAAAATAAGTGGCTAAACGCGGGCTATCGGAATTCTTTCATAACCTAAATAGTTATTTACCCCAAACCTGTTTCGGATTATCCTACTTTAAAATCTTAACATGACCTCGAAATCGACCTATGATGACTGCCCCACTCTCCCACCTTGAGCGCCTAGAAGCTGACAGCATTGGTATTTTTAGAGAAGTGGTCGCTACCGCTGATAGACCCGTAATGCTTTACTCGATTGGCAAAGATAGTGCCGTTATGTTGCATTTAGCTCTTAAAGCTTTTTATCCAGCGAAATTACCCTTTCCGCTATTGCATATTGATACTCGGTGGAAATTTAAACAAATGTATGAATTTCGATCCCAGATGCAAAAACAATATGCATTCGAACTTTTAGTACATATCAATCCTGACGGGGCTGCTATGGATATGAACCCCTTTACCTTTGGCTCACAAACACATACTCAGGTGATGAAGACAGAAGGTCTAAAACAGGCCTTAGATAAATATCATTTTGATGTCGCTTTTGGTGGTGCGCGTCGGGATGAAGAAAAATCCAGGGCCAAAGAACGCATCTTTTCCTTTCGCAATTGCAATCACCATTGGGATCCTAAGGCGCAGCGTCCTGAACTCTGGAATCTTTACAATACTAATATAAATTTTGGTGAAAGTATTCGAGTCTTTCCTTTGTCAAATTGGACTGAACTCGATATTTGGCAATATATTTACCAAGAGAACATTCCGATCGTACCGCTTTACTTTGCGAAAGAAAGGCCGGTTGTAGAGCGTAATGGAAGTCTGATCATGGTAGACGATGACCGTATGAGACTTTTGCCCGGTGAAAAACCCATACATAAGCTAGTGCGCTTTAGAACTTTGGGATGCTATCCCCTTACAGGAGCAGTTGAATCTTCCGCAATGACTATTGCCCAAATTTTACAAGAGATGTTAGTTACTACTACATCTGAGAGACAGGGTCGAGTTATTGATCATGATGGGGCGTCGTCTATGGAAAAGAAAAAGCAAGAAGGGTATTTCTAATGAGAACTCCTAATATTTCAACCAATCAGACAAGCTTCGAGTTGGAGGAAGTGGCGAAATCTGCTGTAGAAAAATATCTGATAGAACAGTCGCAGAAAACTTTGCTACGATTTATTACATGCGGAAGCGTTGATGATGGCAAAAGTACCTTGATTGGTCGTCTTCTCTTCGAAAGTAAAATGATATTTGAAGATCAATTAAGTGCTCTGCAAAATGATTCTATCAAAATAGGTACGCAAGGAGCTAAAGTTGACTTTGCCCTCTTGGTAGATGGCTTGGCTGCCGAGCGTGAGCAAGGCATCACTATAGATGTGGCTTACCGTTTTTTTTCAACAGATAATCGAAAATATATTGTTGCTGATACTCCTGGTCATGAGCAATATACCCGTAATATGGTTACTGGTGCCTCAACAGCCGATTTGGCGATTGTTCTTATTGATGCTCGAAAGGGGGTGCTCACCCAAACTAAGCGCCACACTTATTTAGTATCACTTATGGGTATAAAGCAAATTATTCTTGCCGTTAATAAAATGGATTTAATTAATTTTGAACAAAACACTTATGATGAGATAGTTCAGAGCTATTTCGAGTTTGCAAACCAATTGGGCATTCATAGTATTACCCCCATTCCACTATGCGCAGTAGATGGCGATAATTTAAGTAGTAATAGCATGCGCACCGCATGGTATCTAGGTCCAAGCTTAATTGAAGCGCTAGATCATGCTCAAATTGATCAAACAAAATTACAACTGAGCACCTTTCGCTTACCGGTGCAATGGGTCAATCGGCCAAATTCGAACTTTCGAGGGTTTGCTGGTACTATTTGCTCTGGAAGCATTAGCCGCGGGCAGAGTGTTAGGATTCAACCATCGGGGCAAGAGGCGAAAGTAGAATCAATTGTCTGCATGGATGGGTCTCTCGAAACGGCAATAGCAGGACAAGCCATTACACTCACTTTAGATCGCGAAGTTGATGCTTCGAGGGGTGACGTGATAAGCGCTATAGATAACCTCCCTCAAATAGCTGATCAATTTGAAGTGATTCTCATTTGGATGAGCGAGAAACCACTCTATCCAGGGCGAAGTTACTTACTCAAAATGGGGACTCAAGTTATCGGGGCAAATATTGCAAAAATCAAGTACCAAGTTAGCGTTAATACGTTAGAGCATATCAGCACAAACCATTTGGACCTCAATGCTGTATCGGTCTGCACACTTTCTACCGATAAACCGATCGTATTTGAACCTTTTAAAGACAACAGCACTTTGGGTAGTTTTATTCTGATCGATCGCATTAGCAATGCCACTGCTGGTGCTGGAGTTATTCAGTTCTCTTTAATGCGCAATCAAAATGCACACCTGCAATATTTTGAAATCAATCAAGAATCTAGGGCCAAATTATTAAACCAAAAACCAATGTGCATCTGGTTTACTGGATTATCCGGCAGTGGAAAATCTACCATTGCCAATGCTTTAGAACTAGAACTTCACAAACAAGGCAAGATTACCTATATACTAGATGGCGACAATATTCGACATTGCCTAAACAAAGATCTGGGTTTTACCGAGGCAGACCGCATAGAAAATATCCGTCGGATTAGTGAAGTAGCAAAACTAATAGTTGATGCTGGCTTAATTGTCCTTGTAACGCTTATTTCGCCTTTTAGAGCTGATCGAGATTTAGCAAGAAGCAAGTTTAATGAGGGACAATTTATTGAAGTGTTTATAGATACCCCACTTGAAGAATGTGAAAAACGCGATCCTAAAGGACTTTATAAAAAAGCAAGGGCTGGAAAAATTAAAAATTTTACAGGAGTCGGATCTATTTATGAGGCACCCGAGAATGCCGACTTAACTATTCAAACAGTCAAACAAAATATAGATGAAAAGCTTGCGCAGTTACTCAAAAAAATACTTATGGTCGAAGGAGGTGGTGAATAAATCAGTAAAATTTATCGAAATATGAACAAAGCGCAATTTATTAAATTGCATCAATAGTATGTTTTTTACGTTACAAAAAATATCATTGCAACAAAGAAAGCTTGCAACGGTCGCCTTGTACAATATATTCTCTAAACTGTCGCAGACTATCAAACAATGGTAGAAAAAATACTTAAGGAAGGGCAAAAACAACATTAAGTAAATAAAAATATATACAATAAAATTAATACATCATAATTAATTTTTATAAAGTATTAAATAAAATTACTTTTTACTTGGGTTTGGGGTGCTGGTGGTCTATAACCTAAAGCACTATTGGGCCTGACATGGCTGTAATGTTTGGCCCCCACGATGATCTGGGCTTCGTTTAGGCTATAGAAGATCACCCCATCCCAAAGA
>Ga0214921_10005603_pt1 | contig 17670 bp, 14 predicted proteins | sample LL1505_MetaG_FD_177992 | JGI IMG/M metagenome (GOLD analysis project Ga0214921, IMG submission 177992) | Freshwater microbial communities from Lake Lanier, Atlanta, Georgia, United States - LL-1505 | ecosystem: Environmental > Aquatic > Freshwater > Lake | place: USA: Georgia | collected...
TCCTGGTCCCATCAAATGATCCGCTGGGATTTTCATTTGAAGGTGGCAGCGGAAAGATCTATGTTGGATCAAACGGTCTCTGCAAACTTTCAACTCCTGTCTGGAGTTCAGAGAAGAAGTCTCTGAGCTATAAGGCGTCTGCGCCTCGACTTTCACCAGATGGAAAGACTGTTAACACTGGCTTCTACTACGCAACAATTTCGGCAGCTGATGCGTTAGCGCTTTGGGGTCTAAAGAAACCAGAAGAGGCAGCATCTGCCTTAATCGTTTCAGTTCGCACGAGTGAAGGTGGATCGACTGCGGCGACAAAGACTGTTGCGGTAAAGAATGGTCGAATCATCATCCAAGTATTCGGGTTTGAATTTCCAGATCCGATGCTAGATATCTCGCTCAACCCAAGTTATGACGTTATGGCCACATCTGCGCTTAGCGATAGCAATATGTCTGCCGCAGGAACGGTGAAAACAACTGCTTCACCCAAACCAACACCAACTCCCAAGGCAACGACAATTTCATGCCTAAAGGGAAATCAGTTAAAGAAGGTAACTGGCGTTAAGCCAACCTGTCCTGCTGGCTATAAGAAAAAATAGCTAGAAAGAAGAAGCAGTTAGCGAGAAACTTTTCCGGCCTTGAGGCAGGAAGTGCATACGTTCTGACGCTTAGCTGTTCCACCGACAAGTGTCTTGATGCGTTGGATATTTGGATTCCAGCGACGACGAGTCTTTACCTGAGAGTGCGAAACGTTATTACCAAAGCTGGGCCCTTTGCCACAGATATCGCATGTTGATGCCACAGCGTTACTCCTTTTAGATCTTTAACTAATTGAACAGGGCGTAAGGGTAGCAAGAAGGCCCTCTTCACGCGAATTCCATGGAAATCACGCGAGAATGGAGCCTATGGCTATAACAACGGGGACTCTCGATACCCGCCTCGTTGACGTCGTTGGTGACCGCACCGCAAAAGTTTTAGATACCGTTTTTGGTTATCGCACCGTCTCCGATTTATTGCACCATTACCCACGTCGTTATTTAGTCCGTGGCGAGTTAAGTGATATCGCCGAGCTGAATGAGGGCGATGAAGTCACAGTTCTTGCCGAAGTATTTTCCTCTAGTAGCCGCAAGCTGCACGGGCGCAAGGGAAGTATTCTCGAAGTAATCGTCACTGATGGCAGTGCAAAAATGTCTTTAACTTTCTTCAATCAGGCCTGGCGTGAGAAAGAACTGCGCGTTGGCAGGCAAGGTTTATTCGCCGGCAAAGTTGGCGTCTTCAATGGAAAGCGGCAACTGGCACATCCTGATTATGAAATGGTTCCTGATGGCAGCGATGTTGATTCTGCTGTGGCTGAATTTGCGGGAAAATTCCTCCCGCTCTACCCAGCTAGTTCAAAACTTCCTTCTTGGAAAATTGCGCAATGCGTTAATTTGGCGATCAATTCCTTAAATGAAGTTCCCGATTTCATGCCTGCCAGTATTTTGGAAAAGTTTGGCTATCCGAGTACAAATCAAGCTCTAGTCCAAATCCATAATCCAGTTGATTTAGATAGCGCAGAGTTATCTAAGGCGCGTCTAACCTTTGACGAAGCTTTTCTCTTGCAACTATTACTCCTGGAACGCAGAGCCGAACTGCGAGCCTTAAAAACTACAGCCAGACCAGTTAAGCCGGCGGGGATATTGCATGAGTTTGATAAATCTCTACCTTGGAAGTTAACTCCAGGTCAGTTAGCAGTTGCGAAAGAAATTGAAAGCGACTTGGCGGCAGATGTTCCTATGCATCGCTTACTACAAGGCGAAGTCGGTTCCGGAAAGACTGTGGTTGCGCTGCGCGCAATGCTCGCCGTAATTGATAACGGCGGACAAGCCGCGCTGCTTGCGCCAACCGAAGTTTTGGCGGCGCAACATCTACGAACTATTGAAAAGCTTCTCGGACCGCTTGCACATGGTGGAATGTTGGGCGGACCAGAAAACGCAACGCAGGTAACCCTTCTTACCGGTTCGCAGAGCGCCGCAGAACGTAAAGCGGCGCTGGCGCTTGCCGCATCAGGTCAGGCAGGAATCGTAATTGGCACACATGCGCTGCTGAGCGAGAGCGTTAAATTCGACGATCTTGGGCTAATCGTCGTGGATGAACAACATCGTTTCGGAGTCGAACAACGCGATGCGTTGAAAGCAAAAGCTGTAAACCCACCTCATCTATTGGTAATGACTGCAACACCAATTCCACGTTCGGTAGCGATGACAGTCTTTGGTGATTTGGATGTATCAACGCTTCGCGAACTACCGCTGGGACGGCAACCGATAACGACGCATGTGGTTCCGACGATGGAGAAACCAACTTTCCTAGATCGTGCTTGGGAGAGAATTCGTGAAGAAATCTCTCAAGGCCATCAGGCATACATCGTCGCACCGCGCATTGCTGCCGGAAGTTCAGAGGATGCTGATTTGGATTTTCTATATGGAGAACAATCACCTGATATTGCTTCCGTTGAAGAGCTAGCGCCGAAGTTGCACGGGGGAGCGCTAAAGGGCTTACGCATCGCACCGCTTCATGGGCGCCTATCCACTGAGTTAAAAGATGCAACGATGCAGGCATTTGCCGCAGGTGAGATAGATGTTCTTGTTTCGACAACTGTTATCGAAGTTGGCGTGGATGTTCCAAATGCCACCGTGATGGTGATTATGGATGCTGATCGCTTTGGCGTTTCACAACTTCATCAGCTGCGTGGGCGTGTAGGCCGTGGCACCTCACCGGGGCTATGTCTATTAGTTTCTGCAGCTCCAATTGAAACTTCGGCGCGCGAGCGATTAGAAGCGGTTGCAAAGACGCAAGATGGTTTTGAACTTTCGCGCATTGATCTTGAACAACGACGCGAAGGCGATGTATTGGGAGCTTCACAATCTGGCAATCGTTCACATCTTCGCTTGTTGCGTGTACTTCGTGATGAGGAGTTAATTCAAACCGCTCGCGAAGCAGCTGCTGAATTGCTCGAAAGTGATAGCTCACTTGAGCGCTATCCTTTACTCAAAGACGAACTCGAAGCGCTTAAGAAAGATACCGCTGCTTCATTTATCGATAAGGGTTGAGCATGCGCATCATCGCCGGACTGGCTAAAGGTCGAAATATTGCCGCTGTTGCAAACTCAACTCGCCCAACCTCAGACCGCGCCCGCGAAGCGCTATTTTCAACGTTGGCATCTGAGTTCGGTGAATTTGAAGGGCTAAATATTTTAGATTTATACGCTGGTACCGGAGCGATCGCGCTTGAATCTCTTTCACGTGGTGCAGCGATTGTTCATGCCGTAGAAAAGGATGACCAAGCCCAAAAGGCTATCGCAGCCAACTTTGAAAGTATTAAGAGCGCGCAATGTCCCGGAAGCTTCCATCTATTTGGAATGAGCGTGAACAGATTTTTACTCGATCGCGCAACGGTGCAGTATCACTTCATATATATCGATCCACCTTACGATGTAGAAGATATAGATGTAATCGAGACGCTCATTCAACTGCGCGAAGGTGGCTTTCTTCATCCGCAAGCGCTTATCGCAGTAGAACGAAATTCACGTGTAAAAGAAATTTCTTGGCCTGATGGTTATCAAGCGTTACGTGAAAAGAATTATGGCCAAGCCACCATTTTCTACGGGGTTCCAGCCGAGCTTTGAGCCTGAAAATGGATAACAGCGCAGATCGTTGCTAGCGTTTACTCCATGAAGCGCGCGGTATGCCCTGGATCATTCGATCCAATCACCTTTGGTCACCTCGACATCATCGAGCGCGCCAGCGGTCAATTTGATGAGGTTATCGTTGCGGTCTTAGCAAATCGCACCAAGGCTTCGCTATTTACCGTTGAAGAGCGCATGGAGATGATCCGCAAAACAACTTCACAATTCCCAAATGTAAAAGTGGATTCATGGCACGGATTGCTCGTTGATTTTTGTAAAGAAAATTCTATTCAAGCGATCGTGAAAGGCCTGCGTGCGGTAACTGACTTTGATTACGAGCTGCAGATGGCGCAAGTCAATTTACAGGGGTCTGGCGTAGAAACCATGTTCATGGCGACTGCTCCAACGCATTCTTTTCTATCTTCTTCAATCGTAAAGGAGCTCGCACATTTTGGTGGCGATGTATCCTCTATGGTTCCAAGTGTTGTAAATGATGCCCTCAAGGCACGAGTAGCAGGGAAGTAAAAATGGACTCAATTGAAAAGTTAAGTACCGCGATCACTCTCATTGAAGAAGCGCGCGGAGTTCCACTTTCTGCATCCTGCGTCGTACACCGTGGCGAAATTCTGGAAATTTTAGAAGGCGCAAGAGTCGCCCTTCCGCAGGATCTATTTTCGGCAGAAGATATCTTGGTGCAACGCGATAACTTAATTGAAGAAGGCCGTTCTGCATCCGAGCAGATGATCGCTTCTGCCCGTGAAGAAGTTTCGCGCATGATCGAGCAGACGGCAATTGTTCAAGCAGCTCGCGACGAAGCGCAACGAATTCTCGATGATGCTCGTGCTTTAGCCGCTGATGAACGCGCTGAAGTCGAGAGCTATATTGACGGTCGTCTCGCTACGCTCGAAGTTATTTTAAATAAGACCATGGATGCAGTTGCGCGCGGACGTGAGCGCCTAGACGGTGCAAACGATAAAGATGTCTTGTCGCAATTAGCTGACGATAAATAACCCAACGAAAAGCGCTCAATAAATATGTCAAAGGCGGAACAGGTATTTCACTTCAGCACCCATGAACTTCCCCGACGTGCGGGGGAGATGAAGGAGTACCAACTAGATCTCGAAATCCTCGAACCGATCGGCGTACCGCTGGTCAGCGTTCCGGTAGGTGGCGTCATTGAATTAGATATACGCCTGGAATCGGTCACTGAAGGTGTTTTGCTGAGCGCAGATTTGTATGCCGTTGCAAAAGGTGAATGCATTCGCTGTCTTGATCCAGTAGAAATTACCGTTGAGCGCAAGATCCAAGAGCTCTATCGCTATGAGCCTGGTAAAGAATCTGGCAAGAAGAGCAAAAGGTCTAAACGCGCAGCCGAAGACGATATTGATCTTGAAGAAGATGATGAGCTCTGGATGGATGGCAATGTGATGAACCTTGAGCCACCTATTCGAGATGCAGTTGTCTTAGACCTACCCATCAATCCGCTCTGCTCCGAAGATTGCCTCGGACTCTGCCCTGATTGCGGCCAGAAGTGGGCCGATCTGCCAGAAGACCACCAGCACGAGGCGATCGACGCTCGCTGGGCGGGCTTGGCTGGGCTGGATTTTAAGAAATCGGATGAATAAGGGATACTTACGCCCTACCAGATTTAAATCCTTCAAGATTTAGACCTTTAAAATTTAAAGAGATTAAGGACGATTACCGTGCCAGTTCCAAAGCGAAAGATGTCTCGTTCGAAGACTCGCTCACGCCGCTCTATGTGGAAGACAACTGCAGCATCTCTTGCAGCATGCCCACAGTGCCAGCAGCCTAAGCTCACACATACAGCTTGCCCAACCTGCGGAACATATAACCGCCGCCAGGTTCTCGAGGTCTGATCTGTTCGCTTCTTTAACTGCGCAACTCGGGATCACTATAAAGCCCGAATTGCTCGAGTTAGCTTTTACCCACCGCTCATTTGCATATGAATCCGGTGCTAAAGAAACAAATGAACGTTTGGAATTTTTAGGTGATTCGGTACTAGGTCTAATAGTTACTGAAGAACTTTATCTTCGCTATCCAGATTTAGATGAATCTCGTTTATCCCCACTTCGTTCTGGAATTGTAAATATGCGCGCGCTCGCAGATATTGCGCGCACCCTCGAACTCGGTAAATACATTCGCCTTGGAAAAGGTGAGGAAGTAACCGGTGGTCGCGATAAAAACTCTTTGCTGGCTGACGCTCTGGAAGCGCTGATTGGCGCCATTTATTTAGAGTGTGGCTTTGCAACTACTACAACAGTTGTCCGTTCATTGATCAAAGAGACTATGGAAAGCGCCATGGCCAAGGGGGCCGGCCTTGATGGAAAGACCGCGCTCCAGGAATTAGTTTCATCACTTGGAAAAGGCAGCCTTGAATATTTAGTAACCGAAGAAGGCCCAGATCATGACAAGAGTTTTACTGCTGTAGCAATGGTCGCGGGTGAAGCAGTCGCGCAAGGTGTCGGTAAGAGCAAACGCGAAGCAGAGCAATCGGCGGCGCGTTCTGCCTATGAAATTCTCGCAACCCTCAAGTAGTACTTCACTTGCGTCGCGTGTATAAAGACGCCACCTAAACGGTAGGTTTACGCCGTGTATTTAAAGAGTATGACGCTGAAGGGTTTTAAATCCTTCGCATCGGCAACGACGCTGCGCCTAGAACCGGGCATCACCTGCGTCGTCGGTCCAAACGGCTCTGGAAAATCTAACGTTGTAGATGCTCTCACCTGGGTTATGGGCGAGCAAGGCGCAAAGTCACTTCGCGGCGGCAAGATGGAAGACGTTATCTTCGCCGGAACAAGCGGGCGTGCTCCGCTTGGTCGCGCAGAAGTGTCGTTAACGATTGATAACACAGATGGCGCACTTCCAATTGACTACACCGAAGTCACAATTTCACGCATCCTCTTCCGCAACGGTCAGAGTGAATACCAAATAAATGGTGAAGCATCGCGCTTATTAGATATTCAAGAACTTCTCAGCGATTCAGGTATCGGTCGCGAAATGCACGTCATCGTCGGTCAAGGACAACTTGATGCAATTTTGATGGCTACGCCTGAAGAGCGCCGCGGGTTTATCGAAGAAGCTGCTGGAGTACTTAAGCACCGCAAACGTAAAGAGAAAGCCTTACGCAAATTAGATTCTATGCAGGCCAACTTGGCGCGCGTACAAGATTTAACGGTTGAACTTCGCCGCCAACTTCGCCCGCTAGGAAAGCAAGCTGAAGTTGCCAAGAAAGCGGCAACGATCCAAGCCGATCTACGTGATGCCAAGTTGCGCCTACTCGCCGATGACTTCATCTCGCTCTCCAAAACTCTTGATGCTGAAGTTGCTGATGAAACAGCGCTTCGTGAGCGTCGATCTAACGTCGATGCTGAACTCGAGAAAGTTCGGGCACGTGAAGAATCACTCGATGCACAAGCAGCTTTTGAAAGCCCTCTACTTATCGCAGCTCAAGAAAATTTCTACGCACTTAGTGCGCTCCGTGAAAAATTTCGGGGCACGCAATCTTTGGCGCAAGAGCGTTCTCGCTTCCTAGCCGAAGAAGCCGAAGAAGCACGCAGTGCAGGACGTGATCCCGAAGCGCTTGATCAAGAAGCAGCAGCGCTGCGCCAACAAGAAGCGCAACTTCGTAGCGAAGTCGAAAGTGCTCGTACTCATCTACAGGCAACAACCCAAAAGCTGGCAAATGCAGAACAATCACTGAAGGTAGAAGAAGATAAAATTGCTGCGGCGATGCGCGCCATTGCAGATCAGCGCGAAGGCACCGCTCGTCAAGAAGGCCACATCAAATCTCTTGCGGCACGACTGGAAGCAATCGCTGAAGAAATTGCCCGTTTAGTTAAAGCGCGTGATGAAGCACAAGCGCGCGCAGATAATGCACAGCGTGAATATTCAACGCTTGAGATGGATATCGCCGGTGCTGATGCGGGCGAGCTGGGTCTTGATTCTGAGTTTGAAACTGCTAAAAAAGCTCTAGATAGCGCCAAGTCGCAATTAGCTTCGCTGATTGATGCCGAACGCGCCGCAGATCGCGAACGTAACGCAACCGAATCTAAGTTAGAAGCGATGCAACTTACCTCGCAGTCAAGAGATGGTGGGGCAGCGCTAGTTCGTGATTCACGTGGCTTAACAATTCTTGGCAGCGTTGCTGCACTTGTACAAATTGACTCTGGTTGGGAGGCAGCAACTGCGGCAGCCCTCGGATCGTTATCTGATGCGATCGTGGTTAAAGATTTGAACTCAGCCATTAGCGCCCTTACAACAATGCGCTCTGAAAACCTAGGGCGAGCCGATGTACTCGTTTACGAACCAGGTTCTCACAATTCAACATCAGTTCCAGCTGGGCTAACTGCGCTGACTTCTCACGTACGCTCTTCTGAGATTTCAGATCTCTTGGCCTCACTACTTGCCAATACAGTGGTTGCCGAAAGCGCACGCGAGGCTGAAGGAATCATTCGCTCACACCCCGGTGTAACAGTCGTAACGCGCGATGGAGATGTCATAACCGCCAAACGTGCTCGTGGTGGATCTGCCTCTTCAAACTCGCTCATCGAGATTAATGCGCTTGTTCAAGAGTTGCAGTCAAAATTGGAAACCATCACCCACAACTGCGACCGAATTAAATTTGAAATCTCCACCGCCCAAGGAGATGTCGATTCCAAGCAGAGCGCATTCGATATCTCGCTATCTAAGTTAAATGAATCAGATGCTCGTATCGCAGCGCTAACTGAGCAACTAGCAGTTGCTGGTCAAAATATGAAGTCTGCCTCCGCAGAAGTTGAGCGCTTAAATATCGCAATTAATGAGGCTAATTCAGCCAAAGGTCGCGATGAGAACGAACTTGCTATCGCCTCAACGCAGTTGCAACAGCGTGGTGAAATTGGCGAACCTGATCACAGCGCTGCCGAGACTTTGCGTAATGAAGTATCCCTTGCACGAACCTCAGAAGTAGAAGCTCGCTTGGCAGTTCGCACCAGCGAAGAACGCGTCGATTCGATTGCCGCGCGCGCCAAGGCGCTCGAAGATTCGGCGAACGCTGAACGTGAGGCATCTGAACGCGCGGTATCACGAAGAGGTGCTCGTGCACGTGGTGCGTTAGTTTCCGCCGCCATCGCTGAAGCTGCTTATGAAGCTTTGATCCATATCGAACGTTCAATCGCCAAGGCGGCAACGGAAAGATCGCGTTTAGAAGCTTCTCGCTCAGATCGTGAAGGTGAAACTCTCACCGTTCGCGCGCGCGGGCGTGAACTTGCTACCGAACTTGAGCAGTTAACTTCTTCAGTGCATAAAGATGAGATTGCTCGCGCAGAGCAGCGCATGCGTATCGAACAACTCGAATCTAAAGCGGTCGAAGAACTTGGGGTTGATACGACAACTCTGGTTAACGAGTATGGTCCGCAAAATGATGTACCGACTTTCATTGAAACTGAAACCGGTGAGATTGTTGCAACCGAGCTCATCCCATATCGCCGCGATCAACAAGAAAAGCGCCTTGCTGCAACGGAACGCTCGCTGACCTTGCTTGGCAAGATCAACCCGCTTGCGCTGGAAGAGTACAACGCACTCGAAGAACGCCTTAAGTTCCTAGCTGAACAGTTAGAGGATTTAAAGCGCACTAAGAAAGATTTGCTAGATATCATCAAGGAAGTCGATGATCGCGTGCAACAGATCTTCATGGAAGCCTATGAGGAAACCGCAAAGCACTTCGAAGATATCTTTGCCCGCCTCTTCCCTGGTGGCGATGGTCGTTTGATTCTTACAAATCCTGATGATCTGCTAAACACCGGCGTCGATGTAGAAGCTCGTCCACCAGGAACGCGCATCAAGCGCCTCTCACTTCTTTCAGGCGGTCAGAAATCACTAACCGCAGTCGCGATGTTGGTAGCGATCTTTAAAGCGCGACCAAGTCCGTTCTATGTTCTAGATGAAGTTGAAGCCGCCCTCGATGATGTGAACCTAGGGCGCCTCCTTGTGATCCTGGAAGAACTTCGCGAGAGTTCTCAGCTCATCATCATCACTCACCAGAAGCGCACCATGGAGATCGCTGATGCCCTCTATGGCGTAACCATGCGCGGAGATGGTGTGACTGAAGTAATTTCGCAACGCCTGCGCGAATCTGACTCTGCCTAAAGGTCATAAAGGTCCTTAAGGTTTAGTGCGATGGGAATTTTTAGCAAATTTATCTCCAGGGTAAAGGGTCAATCCACCGCCGATCCACTCGATTGGCAAGAACTCGAATCTGAGTTGCTGGCAGCAGATCTGGGACCAACTCTTACCTCATTAATTGTTAAGGATGCAAAATCGATCAAGGGCGATGATGCACTTGGTTCACTAACTCAGATATTAAATTCAAATCTTTCAAAGAAGTCACGCAGCCTTACCAAAACTGAACCTACATCCGTTGTTGTAATTGTTGGAGTAAACGGAACAGGTAAAACTACTTCGGTAGCTAAGTTAGCTTCATGGTTAAAGTCCTCAGGTAATTCAGTTATGTTGGCTGCGGCAGATACTTTTCGTGCAGCTGCGGTAGAACAATTGCAAACTTGGGGCGATCGAATAGGCGCTGAAGTCATAGCAGGAAGAGCAGATGCAGAACCGGCGTCTGTGGCATTTGATGCGGCATCAAGGGCAGCCCAGAAGGAAGTTAGCTATTTATTGATCGACACTGCAGGACGTTTGCATAACAAGAACGATCTGATGGCAGAGCTGGGCAAGGTTAAGCGGGTAATTGAAAAATCTCTTCCTGTCACTGAGGTTTTATTGGTAATTGATGCAACTACTGGTCAAAATGGAATTACCCAAGCAAAGATTTTCACGGAATCTGTCGATGTCACAGGGCTAATCGTTACCAAGCTCGACGGCAGCGCGCGCGGGGGAGTCGCACTTGCTATAGAAAGCGCTCTGGATATCCCAATTAAATTTGTTGGTACCGGTGAGGCAGAGGCAGATTTCGCACCTTTTGACCCGGAGCGCTATATCGCTGGCCTAATCGGCGAATAGCCCGCTTCCGTAACAAAGTCGTAACACAAACCGGGGTTTTGTGACCCTTTCTTAACTTAGAAAACGAGCCCATGTAACCGGCGGGGAGCATCTTTGCCTCATCTCAACGGCGAGGTTTATTGATGGTTTGCAACCTCTGAAAACTTTAAAAAAGGAAACTAATAATGGAAGAGATTGTCCTTAATTCAGGCGACACCGCTTGGGTATTAGCAAGTACTGCGCTGGTTCTACTTATGACGCCAGGTCTGGCGTTTTTCTACGGCGGAATGGTTCGCGCAAAGAGCGTTCTAAATATGATGATGATGTCAATGGTAACGATCGGAATTGTTAGCGTTCTATGGGTTATCTATGGTTTTGAATTGGCATTTGGTTATAAGGCTGATTCGCCTTGGTATGGGAATATTTCATTCTCTGGCTTGGGCAGCGTTGTAAATGACTTTACTAACAACGGTGGAATCTATCCGATTCCAGTTCTAGTCTTTGCTGCTTTCCAATTGATGTTCGCAATCATTACCCCAGCACTAATCTCGGGCGCCATTGCAGATCGTACAAAGTTCACCGCTTGGGCAATCTTCGTGGCGATTTGGTCAACAATTGTTTACTTCCCAGTTGCACACTGGGTATTTGCCTTTGGAAATAAAGTTGGCGATACCGTCACTGGTGCAGGTTTCTTAGCAAGCAGAGGTATTCAAGACTTTGCTGGAGGAACTGCAGTTCACATCAACGCCGGAGCCGCTGGGCTTGCTCTAGCTATAGTGCTTGGCAAGCGCATTGGTTGGCGCAAAGAAGCGATGCGCCCGCATTCATTACCTCTGGTAATGCTTGGTGCAGGACTTCTCTGGTTCGGTTGGTTTGGATTCAATGCAGGTTCAGCACTTGCTGCAAATGGAACTGCCGGCTTGGCATTTATGAATACTCAAGTTGCAGCAGCAGCAGCCGTACTCGGCTGGTTGCTAGTTGAAAAGATTCGCAACGGACATGCAACTTCACTCGGTGCTGCATCAGGTGCGGTAGCCGGTCTAGTAGCAATCACTCCCGCCTGCGCCTTTGTTGCACCGTGGGCTGCCGTTGTTATTGGTTTAATTGCAGGCGCGCTCTGTGCACTTTGCGTAGGAATCAAGTATGCGCTCGGCTTTGATGATTCACTCGATGTAGTAGCAGTTCACCTCATCGGTGGCATTTGGGGATCACTATCAATCGGTCTCTTTGGCTCATCAGCAGTCAACAGCCTTGGGCTAGATGGGATCTTGTACGGTGGCGGAACAGCGTTGCTTGGAAAGCAAGCGCTCGGCGTCGGAATGGTACTTGCCTACTCATTCATCGCCACACTCATCATCGGCTATGCAATTGAAAAGACGATTGGATTCCGAGTCAAGAGAGATGCTGAAGTCGAAGGAATCGACCTTAGCGAACATGCTGAAACAGCTTATGAAATGACAAGTTCATCACGAGGAGGCTCACTACTATGAAGTTGATTACCGCAATCTTGAAACCATTTAAGTTAGATGAAGTAAAAGATGCTCTGCAAGCTGCAGGTGTTACTGGAATGACTGTCTCTGAGGCCAGTGGTTTTGGACGTCAACGCGGCCACACTGAGGTTTATCGCGGCGCCGAATACACAGTCGACCTAGTACCAAAAGTCCGGCTCGAAGTATTAGTTGATGACAATGATGCTGGTGCGATTGTCGATGTAATCGTTAAGGCAGCATCAACTGGATCTATCGGCGATGGAAAAGTTTGGACTACGCCAGTCGACTCAATCGTTCGCGTTCGTACTGGTGAACGCGGAACGGATGCGATCTAAGGGGTAAAGCAAGTAAGTAAGATAGGTGCATGGGTACACGTGAACGAAGGGAGCGATCGAACGAGAGCGATCGCTTCCTTCGTTCGCTATTTACAGATGTTCCGGGGGTAGCACTCGCCGCGGTCGGAGGTTACGGTCGCGGCGAGTTATCCCCAGGATCTGATTTAGATATTCTCTTTTTGCATAACGGCAGAATCGAAGAGAAAACTCTTGCCGAATTAGTTAATAAAGTTCTCTATCCGCTCTGGGATAAGTCATTTAAGGTCGATCACTCAGTTCGAACTAGATCTGAGACTCGCGAAAGCGCTGCTGCGGATTTGAAAGTGGCTCTAGGTCTACTTGATATCCGCTTAATTTTCGGTGATGCAGATTTAGTGGCAGCGGTGCAACACGATGCAATAGATGACTGGCGTGGTAACTCGCGCGCAAGGTTGCCTGAGTTGCGAAGCTCTCTTACTGATCGTCATCTACGCGCCGGTGACTTGGCTTACCTTCTCGAACCCGATTTAAAGGAGGCACGCGGAGGACTAAGAGATATCAGCGCTCTCCGTGCTATCTCGCAATCGGGCGCAGTTTCGGTCTCGCTCGAACACGTCAGTAATGCAGAGTCTGTATTGAATAACGCGCGCGAAGCCCTTCACACTGTAACTGGTAGAGATAAAGATCGGTTGCTCTTTCAAGAGCAGGACAAAGTTGCAGAGCTTTTGAAATATGCGGATGCTGATGCTCTCATGAGCGATGTTGCGCAAGCAGCAAGATCTGTTGACTATCTGCTTGAATCTACGTGGCATCGTTTTGATCATCAACGCAAAGATGGACTAGGTCGATTCTTAAAGCGGCCCCGAACTACTCAGGTTGCACAAGGAATTTCAATCGCCCATCAAGAAGTCTTTATCGATGAAAGTTTTCAATTTGAAAAAGACCCAGTGATTGGTCTGCGCGCTGCTGCAATAGCGGCACAAGCCGGACTTCCCGTTGCTCCCACAACGCTACAAGCGCTAGCGAACGCCTCTAAAACGGGAATCTCTAAATTACCAAATCCATGGCCAAGATCTGCGCGCGAGAATTTGATTACGCTAATCGGTGCAGGTCAGCCGATGGTGCGCATTTGGGAAGGACTTGATCAGGAGGAAATACTCTTTGATTGGTTACCCGAATGGCGCGCAGTGCGATCCCTGCCACAACGAAATGCCTTGCATCGCCACACAGTTGATCGACATATGGTTGAGACTGCAGTATTTGCTGCAGCAATGACTAGAAATGTGCACAGACCAGATTTACTTCTCTTCGCTGCGCTCTTCCACGATATCGGAAAAGGCACTCAAGAGGATCACAGTGAGCGCGGTGAAAAGTTAATTGAACCGTTGGCGCGGCGCATAGGATTTGATGAGAGCGATATCGCAACGCTGAAGTTATTGGTTAAGCACCACTTGCTTTTAAGTGCCACTGCTACTCGTCGCGATTTAGATGATCCTGCAACAATTGCCTCTGTAACAGCTGTTATCCCGGATTTACAGACGCTTGAACTCTTGCATGCACTTAGTATCGCCGACGGTCAAGCGACGGGTCGTGCTGCTTGGAGTGACTGGAAAGAGAGTTTGTTAAGCGAGCTGGTAAGTCGCGTGACATCTGCCCTGACAGATAACACGATAGCTCGACAACCAGAGTTCACCAATGCGCAGAGAGAGTTTGCAGATTCTGGTGAGCTTCAAGTCAAAATCGAAGCCCGTGATCCGGATTTTGCAATTGAGATAATTGCGCCAGATAAGACCGGACTTCTCTCGATAGTCGCTGGTGTTTTAAACTTAGCGAGATTTGACGTGCGTTCTGCCCGCACGCAGACAGTAGGCAAGAGCGCTGTCATGAAGTGGATTGTTACACCAAATCAATTTGCACCATCGGTGGACGAGGAAGCGATAAAAACTGCGATAGCGCAAGCGCTGGAAGATGCCTCTGATCTCACGGAGCGAATCACGCGTCGCATCGCAGATTACGCAAATATTCCGTCGATTCCTGTACCTATGCCGATAGTTGAAACCTTTATGGATGCCGCAACCGATGCCACGATAATTGAAGTTCGTAGCCATGACCGTCCAGCGCTTCTATTTGGAATCGGTGATGTAATTACTAAATCGCAAGTTGATATTCGCTCAGCCATCGTGACCACGCTTGGGGCGGAAGCGATAGATACGCTCTATGTAACAGAGATAGGCGGGGGAGCGCTCTCACCCGAGCGCGCTAAAGAAGTATCTGATCGCCTTGCCAGAGCGCTTACCTAATTAGCCTTTCAAGTACTATTGCCATCTTATGTTCGACAACCTTTCCTCCAAATTCTCTAACGCATTTTCCTCATTGCGTTCTCGCGGAAAGATTTCACCTTCTGATATCGAAAATACCTGTGCTGAAGTTCGCACAGCTTTGCTCGAATCCGACGTAGCACTTCCAGTAGTAGAGAGTTTTATTGAGCGAATCCGCAGTAAGTCCTTAGCGGCGCTTCCGACTTTACAATCAGGAACAAATCAAGCCCAGGCGATATTTGAAATCGTAAACACCGAGCTAACTGAGATTCTAGGTGGATCTGCGCGGCGCGTTCGCTTTGCTAAGACTGCGCCAACGGTGATTATGTTGGCTGGTTTGCAAGGCGCCGGTAAGACAACTCTGGCTGGAAAGCTTGCGAAGTTTTACGCCGACCAAGGAAATACACCGTTGCTTATTGCATCTGATTTACAACGTCCCAACGCTGTTAATCAGTTACAAGTTGTTGGTGAGAGCGTTGGAATTCCGGTATTTGCACCCGAGCCAGGCAATGGCGTTGGCAATCCGGTAAAGGTTGCCGAACAAGGTATCGCCTTTGCTAAATCAAAGTTATACAACATGGTGATCGTCGATACTGCAGGTCGCCTTGGTGTGGATCAAGATTTAATGCGCGAAGCAATTGCCATTCGTGATGCCGTATCTCCCGATGAAATTCTCTTTGTTGTCGATGCCATGATCGGACAAGATGCAGTTCGTACCGCTCAGGCTTTTCAGGATGGCGTCGGTTTTGATGGGGTAGTCCTAACCAAGCTCGATGGCGATGCGCGCGGTGGTGCCGCTCTCTCCATTACTTCGCTAACCGGCAAACCCATCATGTTCTCATCCAACGGTGAGAAACTTTCCGATTTCGATATCTTCTATCCCGACCGTATGGCATCTCGCATTCTTGGTCTGGGCGATGTGGCAACGCTTGCCGAACAAGCAAAGAAAGCCTTTGATGGTGAAACCTCAGCCAAACTGGAAGAGAAGTTTGCTCGCGGAGATGACTTCACATTAGAAGATTTCCTGGAACAGTTAGAGGCGATGTCGAAGATGGGGTCGATGTCTAAATTGCTAGGAATGTTGCCTGGCGCCGGTGCGATGAAGAAACAGATCGAGAATTTCGATGAATCTGAAATTGTGCGAACTAAATCAATCGTGCAATCGATGACGCCAATCGAACGTCGCGATCCCAAGGTATTAAATGGTTCACGCCGTGCGCGTATCGCACTCGGCGCAGGCAGAAAAGTTCAAGATGTAAATGCTCTAGTTGATAAGTTTGCCGCAGCGCAGAAGATGATGAAGCAGATGCGCACTGGGAAAGGTCTTCCACCCGGAATGGGTATGCCGCCGGGGATGCCCGCACCTATTCAAAAAGTCAGCCAGCAGCCCGCTAAGAAGAAGTCGAAGTCGGGCAATCCAGCCAAACGCGCCCTCGAAGAAAAGGGCTAGGCCAAGCGGTACTCACGCTCGGATTTCGCATCTACACGCGTAGATGGCAAGATTAGCCTCCTGTTGAGGGGCCCTCTACCCCCACAACATCCATATCCACAGTTGCATTGAATACATGCGCACCCCGCTGCATAGTTAAAAATGCGACACACTTTTTAGGAGCACTACTTCTTTGTCTACAAAAATTCGCTTAATGCGCATGGGAAAGATCCGCACACCATTTTTCCGCATCGTCGTAACAGATTCACGTAAAGCACGTAACGGACTTTCAATTGAAGAAATTGGTCGTTACGTTCCAGGGCAAGAACCATCAATCATGGAAGTTAACTCAGAGCGCGCGCAATACTGGCTCGGAGTCGGAGCACAACCAACTGCTGCTGTAGAGGCGATCTTTAAGGTCACTGGCGATTGGCAGAAGTTCAAGGGTCTTCCAGGAACTGAAGGAACACTTAAGTTTGCAACACCAAAGCCTGCTAAGAGCATCGCTTACGAAGCAGCTGTTAAGCAAGCAATGGATGAGCCTAAAGAAGGCGCAACAACCATGAAGAAGAAGGCGCAAGAGAAGTTAGCTGCAAAGGCTAACCCTGCTCCGGTGGTTGAAGAAGTAGTGTCCGAACCAACTGCGACCGATGCGGTGGCAGAGGTTCCAGCTCAAGCGGCGACTACAGAAGACGTGGTTGAAGCTCCAGTTGCTGAAGCTACAACTGAAGAGACCGCGCAATAACAATGATGGACGAAGCTCTCGAGCACCTCGTTAAAGGAATCGTTGATAATCCTGAAGATGTCATCGTCAAGGAGAAGACTCATCGTCGCGGCACAACTCTAGAAGTGCGTGTTAATCCTGAAGATATCGGCAAGGTAATTGGACGTAATGGTCGCACTGCAAAGGCGCTTCGCACTGTCGTAAGCGCAATTGCTGGTCGCACCGTTCGCGTAGACCTAATCGATACCGATGAGGCTCGTTAAAGCGAAAGCATTTATCTGATGCGCCTTAATGTAGGTCGCATCGGTCGCGCCCACGGAATCTTGGGTGAGGCCACAATTGAAGTACGTACCGATGATGCAGCAGAACGTTTTGCTATCGGGGCAATACTTGAGACAGAAAGCCACGGTAATTTAACCGTGGCTTCTGCGCGTGTACACAACGGAATCTTGCTGCTTGGTTTTGAAGGGGTTAACGACCGTAACGGTATTGAGAAATACCGCAATCAATTGCTCTACGCCGAAGTTGATATCGATGCACCTGGCTTAGATGAAGATGATTACCACGTGCTCCAGCTAATTGGCTGCAAAGCATATTTGGTAGATGGAGACCTCTTTGGCGAAGTTACGGAAGTTCTCAACCTGCCCGGCCAAGATGTCTTAAGCATCAAGACTGAAAATGGAGAAGTACTGATTCCGTTCGTCCACCAACTTGTTCCAGTAGTTGATGTAAAGGCAAAGCGCA
>Ga0214921_10005604_pt1 | contig 17669 bp, 17 predicted proteins | sample LL1505_MetaG_FD_177992 | JGI IMG/M metagenome (GOLD analysis project Ga0214921, IMG submission 177992) | Freshwater microbial communities from Lake Lanier, Atlanta, Georgia, United States - LL-1505 | ecosystem: Environmental > Aquatic > Freshwater > Lake | place: USA: Georgia | collected...
CTTTCGTATGCGCTTACTTTTTGTAAAAAGGAAGTTTTACCACCTTGGCTTGGATGCCTTTGTCGCGGATCTCAATGAAAATGGGGCTTTCAAGCGCAGCATGTTCCTTGGTGACATATCCCAATCCAATCCCAAGTTTCATCGAAGGCGACATGGTTCCTGAGGTGACTTTTCCAATTTCGTTGCCCTGAGCATCGAGGATGCGGTAGTCGTGACGTGGGATGCCACGCTCCACCATTTCAAAGGCCACGAGCTTTCGAGAAACGCCAGCCTCTTTTTGGATTTTTAGCCGATCGGAATCCACAAAATCCTTGGTGAATTTGGTAATCCAACCCAGTCCTGCTTCCAAAGGCGATGTCGTATCGTCGATGTCGTTTCCGTACAGGCAGAAGCCCATTTCCAGACGGAGTGTGTCGCGCGCAGCGAGACCAATGGGTTTAATACCAAACGCTTTCCCCGCTTCAAATACAGCGTCCCAGACTGCTTCCGCTGCTTCGTTCGGTACATAAATTTCAAAACCACCGGAACCCGTGTACCCTGTGGCAGAAATGAAGATGTCGTCGTGGCCGGCAAATCGTCCTTTCGAGAAGGTGTAATACACCATGTCGGTGAGGTTGACATCGGTCAAGGACTGCATGGCTTCAGCGGCTTTAGGACCTTGGATGGCTAATAAAGAATAGCGATCCGAAGCATTTTCCATCGCCACGCCTTCGGTGTTGTGCGATGAAATCCAATTCCAGTCTTTTTCAATGTTGGAAGCATTGACCACGAGGAGGTATTCTTCTTGGTTGATTCGATAGATGATGAGGTCGTCCACAATGCCTCCTTTCCCGTTGGGCATGCAGCTGTATTGGGCTTTTCCATCAAATAATACGGAGGCATCATTGGTGGTCACGCGCTGAATTAAGGCCAAGGCCTTCGGACCTCGGAGGAAGAATTCACCCATGTGGGAAACATCAAAAACCCCCACCGCATTGCGGACGGTTTCATGTTCGATGGTAACACCTTCGTATTGCACGGGCATATTATATCCCGCAAAGGGTACCATTTTCGCATTGGCATCGAGGTGTTTTTGAAGGAGGGCTGTGTTTTTCATGCTTATCCTTTTACACGTTCCACGTAAATTCCGGTGCGGGTATCGACTTTGATGACCTCGCCGTTGTCGATGAACAGGGGAACACGCACTTCGGCTCCGGTGGCAATGGTAGCCGGTTTCATGGAGTTGGTGGCGGTATCGCCTTTTACGCCTGGCTCGGTGTAGGTCACCTCAGAAACAATGTACATCGGAAGATCGACCACTAAGGGCATTTCTTCCTCAGCATGAAATAGAATGTTTACGGTCATTCCTTCTTGAAGAAACAAGGGTTTTTCGATCATCTTTCCCGCGATATTCACTTGCTCGAAGCTTTCATTGTTCATAAATACGAACTCGGATCCTTCTTGGTACAAGTACTGGTATTCGCGGTTTTCAATGCGCACCGGTTCGATTTTATGCCCAGCGGAAAACGTGTGGTCGAGCACTTTTCCTGATTCAATTTGCCGCATTTTTGTGCGCACAAAGGCGGGGCCTTTCCCGGGTTTTACATGTTGAAATTCAATGATTTGAAATAATTTTTCGTTGTGTTTGATGCACAAACCGTTGCGAATATCTGCCGTTGTTGCCATAGGGTTATCGTTAAATTGTGGCCAAAGATAATGAAAATGCCTTACTCGGATATCGTACGCAAACGGTTATTTAATTCCTTGTTCTAAACCGATTCGCAATCCTAAAACTTGTAGAAAGGCTTGATCAAGCATTTTCCGGAATGCATCAAAATTCGCACAAAGTAATTGCCTGATTGTAAATTTCCAATGTTCAGGGTTTGTGTAAAGCCATGATGATGCTTGATTTCTTTTCCAAACAAATCAATGATTTGAACCTCATGTATTGCTTCCCAAACCGTTGGATCTGCAAGAAGCGTAAGGGTTTCGTTGGATGGATTCGGGAATACCGTTATTTGGGGCAATAAATCCGAGGGAGAAAGTCCTGCACTTATTTCGCAAGGAACAAATCCATTGTAGTTCTGCGAGGTGGTTCCAGACGGAGCGATTAAATTGAATGTATACAATCCTGCAGGCGTCCAGTTGTAGGCTACGGTGTAGTTTTGTCCGTTCAAGGTATACGATAAGTTGTATCCATTTTGCGTTCCATTCGGGATACAAGCGGTAATCAACGCACCATTCAACGGAGTCTGTGCAGGTCGAACCGGCGTGGCTTGCGCTTGCGGAATCAATTGATGCGTAGCGTCCTCGGTGACTTGACCTGCAAAACTGTTGATCATGTAGGGTGCAGTATTCGTTCCGTGGTAATGATAGCTTCCATTCCATGGATGACCATGATGAATGTCCAAGGCTTGCATTGGGGCTCCTGAAGGCTCAGTGGCGCCGTACACGGGAAAGCCATCCAAGCTATAAGCGATGGGCAGGGTGCTCTGGGTGTAATTGCACAAATGCAAAGGGGCGATATGATAATGGTAATCGTCGGCCCTTCCGCAATGCCCCCCATAGGTATCAAGTTGCCCGTCTAAATAACTGTCTACGCCAGTATTCGTGTGATAATTAAAAATGGGCACACCGTTTACAGCAAGGGCAATCGCGCCTCGGGTAAAATGGACCGAATCGATCGGAAGCGAATTCGCCGCAAATTGAGGGTTCAACGGGATCGGCCAGGCGTTTGCACCAATATAGCATTGAGGAATGGGTACTTGTTGTTGCCAACCGTGGTTGGAAATACCCACCATCATTTCATGAGTGCTAGGAATACCATGACTCTCTACATAAAAATAGGTGTTATCCCAGAAGGTATTAACGTGCGGTTTAAAGGGCGTAAAAGCTGAATCGATCTGCAGCGGAGAGGTGCTCTTCTCAATGCCTTTGAGCAAATAGCCCGAGGTTGAAGAAAACGCATAAATAATCATCAATGTCATCACCGCAATGCTTCCGGAAAACCCCCATTGTTTGCGTTTGAAAAAGCATAAAACCCCCATAAAAACGAAGAATGACAGGAACCACAACCGTGGAACACCCGTTGGTTGAACGGTGGATGTTACCTCATGATGCGGTGTATGCGCGTTCAAGCGCGCAATATGTTGGATTTTTCGTTCACAATTTTGGCGGTCTGAACCAGAGAGTTTTGAAGGACTCAAGCACACCATCGTTCCGTGATCCGTTTGGAATACAAACCCTTGGTCACCGCTGTATAAAAATATACCGTTAAATTGGGTTCCATCGCTGAGGGTAATCACAGGAAAAGCTTCTGCATTGGTTTGATGAATGTCATGGGCATAGATCATACCCTTGGAAAAACACAGTAGGAGACATAAGACGCTGGTTAACTTTTTTATGGATTGCATGATGGTTTGTATTTGGAAGTAAGTTACGGCAACCTAAGTTAAGCAATTAATTTAGGAATTACCGCGGTACGAACATTATCTCAACTTGAATTTTTATCTTTGACGTATGATACGATTCCTTTTTTTTCTTCCTTGGTGCTCCATTTTATTTGCCCAAACCCCCCTGGAACAAAAGGAAGCGGAATTAAAACTCCTTAAAGCCAAGATGGGACAGGTTTCTTCGGAAATCGAACAGCTCAAATTAGCCCAATGCATGGAATTATTGCAAGTTCCAGGCTTCCCTAAATCTCCCAAATCCCTGGAAATTGTTAAGCATTCCGCCTACGCTATAGGTTTTGATTGCGAATATAAAATGCCTGCTTGGACGTTCCACGTGGTGACGCCAGATATCACCTTTGGTAATGTTTCCAGAACGAATGATTTTCGTCCGGATTCGTCGGTTTCATGCGGTTCATCCAATGATAACGATTATTTTACCCGCGAAGTAAAGCCCGACGGAAAAGTGAATTTCTTGGGATACGGTTTTGACCGTGGGCACTTGGTTCCATCGGCGGATTTTAAATGGTCGCCGACGGGCTTGAGTGAAACGTATTTTTATAGCAATATGACCCCACAACGTCCGCAATTCAACCGCGAGTCCTGGGCAGAGATTGAAGTTTTGGTGCGGAAGCTTGTGGATGCGGAGAAAAAAACTTTGTACGTACTCACGGCGCCGATTTTTTCAAAAGACATGAAAACCGTGGAGCGATCGGTGCATCAAATTAAAATTCCCGATTGGCACTACAAAATTGTGGCAGATTTATCCTTGGACACCCCGCGAGGAATGGCTTTTTTAATGCCGAACCGCAAATGTGAAGGCCGTCCAAGTTCCTATGTGGTGTCCATCGATAGCATCGAAAAACTAACCGGGTTGGATTTCTTTCCCAAGCTGTCCGAAAGCATGCAGCAATCCATCGAGGGAAAGGCCGATTTTAATGCCTGGAAAACCCAATCAAATTCCAACGATGTAGAACCGCTCAATGCGTTAGAACTTCCGAAAGGATTCTTCAATACCCAACAGGCGCTTTCGAAAGTGGGTTCTACCTGCACGGTGGTAGGGAAAGTAGTGAGTGCTAAATTTTCCACAAAATCGGAGGCTACTTTTTTGAATTTAGATCAATCTTTTCCGAAACAAATCTTTTCGGTGATGATTTGGAAGGACGGTCGTAAAAATTTCAGCTACAAACCCGAAGTGGACCTTTACGGAAAATACATCGCTGTGAAGGGAAGGGTAGACCTCGATAAAAACGGCGTTCCCGGAATCATGGTAGAACGGGAAGAGCAAATCCAACTTTGGGAAGAGGGAGAATGAATTAAAGAATATTCCGAAAAACACCAAAAAAAACCACCACTCCTAAAACGATCAGTGTCGCATGGTGACCGTACAACCGGTTGCGCAGGGATGTGATTTTTTCCGAAGGATTTTTGATTAGGGTTAATCCAAGGGCCAAGGCGAGGTAGGGAAGGGCTATGACCAACAAGGCATTGAATTTAAAGGCCTGCACAACATCGAAATGCAGTAAGGCGTGAATGGCACGTTGAGAACCACAGCCCGGACAGTCAATATGGAAGGCAGTTTTCACTGGGCATTTTGGGAAAAAATGTGAACTCGATGGATCGAAGCTTCCGTAAATAATAATTAACAATAAAATTGCCGATGAAAAAAGGATAATTTTTAACTGTTGTTTAGTTATCAAGTTGAAAATTAATTAATTAAAGTCCGAAAGAACCGACAAGACATTTAACCCTCCGTAGAGTATCAAAAAAGCCAACCCTGACCAAAAACCGATGGTTACCCATTTTTTTGCATCCTTGGAGCTTTGCACGGCACCTTCATAATCGCCATTTTTAAAACGAGACTCAACGTTTGATGCATTTACAATTGCAATAATACCGAAGGGCATACAGCAAAAAACGGTGATCAAAATTGATTCCACCAAGTAGGATTTTGGAGGATTTTGATGTTGAAAGTAGTTGTTAAAATCCATGAGGTAAAAATAATAAATTTATGTTTAAATAGATCAATTCATGAGTATCACAAAACTATTTAAACTCATGGCAACAATAATCCATAACGCATAAGGCAAAAGAAAAAGTTTTTGCCAAAGCAGCATCGAGTGGGCGAACCGAAACGTGAACAAAATCATAGAAAACAAAGCCAATAAATCAAACATAGCCCATTGGGTGAGATGCAATGCAAAGAATAAGGGGTTCCATGCCACATTGAAGATCCATTGGAGGGCATAAATTGCCCAAAATTTGACGCGATTTTCGGTATTCTGGAATAAAAAAGCCAAAAAAACACTGTAACATAGCATCAAAAAAGTCCACGCCGCACCGAATACCCATCCTGGGGGTGTCCATGGGGCTTTATTGAGGTCCTGATACCAATCCGAGGCCACGCCAGCTTTGGTAAACAAGCCTCCCAACGCTAAGGCCGCAAAGTTGAGGAACAGAAACAACAGGAAATAAGCCCATTTTTTCATGATGCTACAAGCGCATTTACGCGTTGAATTTTTTCTTCCAAGGATGCACGAAGTGAAGGATCCAAAATTCCTTGTTCAGGTGAAAAATTTTCCCCAAAGTTGGGCAAGGAGAAACTGTCCAATACCTTGGCGTCATGACGAGGAAAGCGGTCCAATGCCGCCTGAAGTACCCCTTGACCACCTCGTCCGCCTGGCGACGTAGCCAATAAAAAAAAGGATTTGTCTTCAAAGGTTTTTTGCTTGTACCTGGAGCACCAATCGAACAGGTTCTTAAATGCCGCCGTATAGCTTCCGTTGTGCTCGGCTAAACTAAGCACGATGAGGTCGGCTTGCGCCACATGTTCCATGAATTGGCCCACAAGGGCAGGAAAACCCAACTTCTCCCGTTCAGGACTGTACAAGGGGAGGTCGTAATCGTACAAGCGCAGCACGTCTACATGGACGCTATTAAATTGCGAGGCAACATATTCCGCAAAGGATTGGTTGATGGAGTTGAGGCTGTTCGAAGCGCCAAAGGCGAGGATATGCATGGGGAATGTGTTTTTTCGATGAAGTTAAAAATCCCCCACAAACTTCCTGATTTTTTCCCGCAAACTCGCCACCGTTTCCCACGCATCGTTGTCTTTGGAATTGTACGAAAATCCTTCCTTCACCGGTATTGCACTATTTTTCAAAACATATTCGTCCAGTGTCCATACCGGAGCTTGAGGCAGGATGGTGTAGTATTTCCCTAAATCATAGGTAAAGAAGGAATCCGAGGCGCTGATCATTTCTTCGTGGATTTTTTCTCCAGGTCGTATACCAATAATGGGTTTTTCGCATTCCGGACCTATGGCCTCAGCCACATCGGTAATATGATAGGATGGGATTTTCGGTACAAAAATTTCTCCACCCCAAGCGTGCTCCAGCGCATGCATGACCATGTCTACGCCTTCTTGCAGCGATATGTTGAAGCGCGTCATTTCTGCTACGGTTATCGGCAAAATGCCGTCTTGTTGCTTGCGTTTAATAAAAAACGGTATCACCGAACCGTTCGATCCCATCACATTGCCGTAGCGCACCACGGAAAATTTGATATCCCGCTTGCCCCGTATGTTGTTGGCGGCCACAAACAATTTATCCGAAGTAAGTTTTGTCGCACCGTACAAGTTGATGGGCGCACAGGCCTTGTCGGTGGAAAGCGCCACCACATCCTTTACCTTGGAGTTGAGCGCTGCTTTGATCACATTTTCAGCGCCGCCTACATTGGTTTTTACGCATTCGTCGGGATTGTATTCTGCAATGTGCACATGCTTCATCGCCGCGGCATGAATTACACTGTCGATGCCTTGAAAGGCGCGCTCCAGCCGCTCATAATCCCGCACGTCACCAATAAAATAGCGGATTTGCGGGTATTTGGCCACAGGAAATTCCTGTTCCATTTCGAATTGCTTTTGCTCGTCCCGTGAATAAATCACCAGACGTTTTACCTCTGGGTATTGTGCTAAAATATGGCGCGTCAAGGCCTTTCCCAAAGAACCGGTGCCTCCGGTGATTAAAATCGAGCGGTCGTTCATAAGGTCAAAGGTAGCTAAAAACCATGGAATTTTCAGGCTATAGCCCCTGATGGAAGGAGGTTTGGTTCTTGAATGGTCGCCGTGTATGGGTATGGAGCCTACCTGCCTTCATGCTTATAGAGCAGCCCTCGGGTTACCCAGAAACGAAAGAAAAGGATCATGTTGCCCTTGGCGAATTGACCTCGAAAGGCAAAAACAAACCAAAGTGCTGTGCTGCCTAGCCATTTTATTTTTTCAGAAAATAAGCGCTTAAGGTACGCTAATCGACCTTCGTTTTTACTGCGCAAGCGCTCACTAATACCTGTCCCCAAGGCTTGTTTCCGGATGAATTCAAAGGTGGTGCGTTCCAAAGGCACACAATGGTAGACCATCGCCTGCGGCACATAACGCACCGGTATGCCGGCTTGGTAAATACGGTTGAATAGGTCTTTTTCTTCGCCGCCATACATTCTTTTGCCTATGCGGCCCAATTCCACATTGAACATTCCTATTTGCTGAAAAATTTGGGTACGAAATGCCATGTTCGAACCTCTCGGGTAGTCTTTTTCAAAGACAAATGGCTCCAAACCTTTGTCAAAATAACCCAACAAGGAGTTCAAGTAGTTGTTTTCCCAATTAGGTTTAATTTCCTCATAATGAAGATGAATGGGACCACCAACGGCGCCGCAATCCGGGTATTGCGTAAATGCTTCCACCAAGGATTCCAGATAATTCGGTGCAATGAAGGCGTCGTCGTCCAAGAAGGTAATGAGCGGCGCTTGGGCTTCTTGAATCGATCGGTTTCGGGCATGGGAAAGACCTTGGTTGGTCTCCAAGAAATAATGGCAGGAAAACGAAGGTTGAGCAGCGGAAAATTGTGCGAAAAGTTCTTTTGTATTTCCCGGTGAATTGTTATCGATCAACAGGATTTCAAATCGTTCCGATGCCAAGGTTTGCGCCACAATCGATGAAAACAACTGCGGAAGGTATTTTTCCCGGTTGTAGGTACAAATAGCAACGGATATTTCTATGGAGTTCAACGCTTAGAGCTTTTGTTTCAAGGTGTGCAATGCTTCTTGCAGTCCCGAGGGATTTTTGCCACCTGCTGTGGCGAAGAAGGGTTGTCCGCCACCGCCACCTTGTATTAACGGCGCAACTTCGCGAATCCATTGGGTAGCATTCCATCCCTTGCTATCGATCAAACTTTCATCAATCATCACGCTCAAGCCGCATTTTTCGCCTTCCACGTTTCCAATGATTCCCACGAACGGTTGAATTTCCCCTTTGAGCTGAAATAATATATCTTTTACGGAATGGCTGTCCAAAGTCAACTGAACGCAAAGCACTTGCATTCCATCGATGGTTTCCAATTTGGACTTTAGGTCTTTTTTCAGGGATTTGTTTCGCTCTTGGACCAAGCTTTCCATTTCCTTGTGCAAGGATTGATTTTGATCTACCAAATCCTGGATGCTTTTCAAAATGTCTTTCGGGTTTTTGAATTGAGCCCGGATGTTCCCCAAGATGGCGGTTTCCTCTTTGTAGAATTGCTCCGCAGCTCTTCCTGTGATCATCTCAATCCGCCGAATCCCAGCTGCCACGGCGGCCTCCGATTGGATTTTGATTAGGCCAATTTCTCCCGTGTTGTGCACATGGGTACCTCCGCACAATTCCAAGGATGCGCCGAATTCTATCACCCGAACCGTTTCGCCGTATTTTTCACCAAACAAGGCCATAGCACCCATAGCTTGGGCCTCAGCCAATGGGGTATCTCGGTGTTCTTTTAATGCGATATTGGCGGCAATTTGCTGTTCCACGAGATCCGTAATTCGCTGCATTTCATCGTCGCTTACTTTCGCGAAATGTGAAAAATCAAACCGCAAATAATCTGGACTGACCAAGGATCCTTTTTGTTCCACGTGCGTGCCAAGTACTTGGCGCAAGGCATGATGCAACAAATGGGTAGCGCTGTGGTTTTTACGGATATTATTTCGACGCTGGGCATCGACCTGCGCTGTCATTGCGTCCTCCAAAGCTTCCGGAAGGGTTTCACACAAATGGACAATCAGGTTATTCTCTTTTTTCACGTCAAAGATCCGAGTTTTGTGACCGCTGGCATCCACCAACCAACCGGTGTCGCCGACTTGTCCGCCGCTTTCGGCGTAGAAAGGGGTGATATCCAAAACGATTTGGTAAAATGCACGGTTTTTTTGGCTCACCTTTCGGTAGCGAATCACCTTGGCCGTGCTGTGCAGGCTATCGTACCCCACAAAAGCGGTAGGGACTTCATCGTGCACGGACTGCCAGTCGTCGGCAGTAATTCCGGTAGCTGCCCGTGAGCGTTCTTTTTGTTGCGACAATTCTGCATGAAAGCCGGCCTCATCGACAGAAAAACCGTTCTCCCGTGCCATGAGCTCAATTAAATCGAGTGGAAAGCCGTAGGTATCATAAAGTTCAAAGACCGAGGCGCCTTCAAGGTGCATGGTTCCCGCATTTTTCGAGCTTTCCATGAGCAGGTCCATGCGTTTGATTCCTTGTTCTAAGGTTCGGAAAAAACTTATTTCCTCTTCGCGGATGACTTTTACGATCAAGGCCTCCTGGGTGATCAATTCTCCGTAGGCCATTCCCATTTGTGCGATCAATACCGGCGCGAGCTGGCAAAGGAATGGCTCGTTGAGTTCTAAGGTTTGGTATCCATAGCGAACCGCTCTGCGCAGAATCCTTCGGATGACGTAACCTGCCCCAGTGTTCGAAGGCAATTGGCCATCGGCGATGGAAAAGGCAATCGCGCGAATATGGTCGGCAACGACGCGCAGGGCGATGTCTATTGATTCCTCGCGGCCATAGGCTTTTCCGGAAAGTTGCACCATGTGTTGGATGAGCGCCTGAAACAAATCGATGTCATAATTGCTTTGTTTTCCTTGCAGGGCCATGGCCAAGCGTTCCAAGCCCATGCCCGTGTCGACGTGGGTGGCGGGAAGTGGCACCAAACTGCCATTCGCCTTACGGTTGAATTGCATGAACACCAGGTTCCAAATCTCGATGACCTGTGGATGGTCCTTGTTTACAAGCGAAGCTCCGGGAATGTTTAATTTTTCTTCGGTGCTTCTTAAATCTACGTGTATTTCTGTGCACGGACCGCAGGGTCCTGTATCGCCCATTTCCCAAAAATTGTCCTTTTTAGAAGCAAGTAGTATGTGATCTGGATGAACTAAGGATTTCCATATAGCAATCGATTCATCGTCTTGTGGTACCTTATCTGTTTCGTCTCCTTCGAATACAGTAACATATAAATCTTGAGGATTCAGCTTGTAGACTTCAGTCAAAAGCTCCCAGGCCCATTCGATGGCTTCTTGTTTGAAATAATCACCGAAGGACCAATTCCCTAACATTTCAAACAAGGTATGATGATAGGTGTCAACCCCCACTTCTTCGAGGTCATTGTGTTTTCCTGAAACGCGTAAGCATTTTTGCGAATTGGCAATACGCTTTACAGGCGAGGATTCATTCCCTAAAAAGTAATCTTTGAATTGATTCATCCCTGCATTGGTAAACAACAGGGTAGGGTCATTTTTAATTACTAACGGCGCCGAAGGAACAATTTTATGTCCTTTCTGCTCGAAAAAGTCAAAATAACGTTGGCGTATTTCAGAAACGGTCATGGATTGACGAATTAAGGCGCAAAGGTAAGATTCATTGATAAAATTCGAGTTAAAATTATGAAAATAGCTTCGTATTCTCGATAGGACATTTTTTGTGGGGTTGGTGGGATGTGCTGCTTATTTACCGCACCCTTCGATACGTCCGCCGCGGCGGACTACTCAGGGTGCGTTGTCCCTCCTCACAAGAGGGAAGCGTTTCCCTCTTGGAAGGGGGATTAAGAGGGATGACTGTGACGAGTATCAGACTTCGTTGAAGTCTCGTTCGCTCAAAAAAAACACAAATATAGGCGGTAAGGTTATCCATAAATAAAACAAAACATTTAGGATATTTTAGTAAGTTTGCTCAGAATGAAAAACAATGAATTCTGTAATATCGAACTCTTTTCTTCACACCTTTTCTGGGATTTGAATAAAAGCAAGCTTGATTTTGAGAAATCTAAAGCGCAAATTATTTTTCAAGTTGTTGAATATGGTATGATGTCCGATTGGCTATTGGTACAAAAAATTTATCCGAAAGAAGAAATAAAAGAAGTTGTATTAAATTTAAGAACCTTGGATAAGGTAACTTTATCCTATCTATCCCATTTTTTGCAGATTGATAAAACTCAATTCAGATGTTACACCTCAAGTCAATCAGCCCAGAGCTTCTGGAACTCTTGAACCGGTTGATGAATGACGAAGCTTTCAAGGACTTCATTTTGGTGGGCGGAACCGCATTGGCCTTACAAATTGGGCATCGTATCTCCGTTGATATTGATTTATTTGGTGCATGTGAAATCGACGAAATATTATTTCTTGATAAATTGAAGGCAAATGGAACGGTTCAGGTGCTAAAAAAAAGCAAAAACATGCTCATCTGTGCTATCCAGGGCGTAAAAGTTGACTTTGTCAATTATCCGTATCCCTTGCTCGATACAACGCTGATGGTAGATAACATCCGAATGGTGGGTTTGAAGGATATTGCTGCAATGAAAATGAATGCCATTGCAGGCCGCGGAAGTAAGAAAGATTTTATTGATGTGTATTATTTGTTGCAATGCTTTACCCTTGAGGTAATGATCGATTTGTATCTACAAAAATATAGCAATGGCTCCGAGTTTTTAGTGCGGAAAAGCTTAACCTACTTTGAAGATGCAGATGCGGAAGAAATGCCTGTAATGTTAGAGGATATAAGTTGGGATCGTATCAAAGAAAGGATATTGGAGGTTTCATAAGCGTTGCTATGATGCCAAGCGAGTTGTTTCGCTAGTTCGTAATAATCACCTTCGGCACCCTCTCGATTAGCGGGATTAGATAAATTAAAGCGTTCCCTGAGTAGTCCAAAGGACGTATCGAAGGGCGCTTTAATTTATATGCAATACATCTGGTGCGGTCCTTGACTTCGTCTGAGAAGCTGATCAATTTGGACTCAAAGTTTTCACCCCTTTTAGTCTCCCCTCAAGGGAGGAAGAAGATTTTGTTTCCCTCCTCGAGGAGGGATAAAGGGAGGTGACTTTCAATAGTATCAGTGTCACCCTCCTTAATCCTCCCTCAAGGGAGGAAGAAGATTTTTATTAGTTTTAATGCTTCCCCTTGGCAGGGGGATTAAGGTCTGATGACTCTGACGCGTATCAGACTTTGTCAGAGGGGATGACTGTGACGAGTATCATCAAAAAAAAATGCGATTTAAATTTTAAAAAATATATTTTTGTAAAAATGATAAATCCATGAAAACGAATACAAAATTTTTGTTTGTATCGCTTGCGATGATTTTGGGGCTAAACCCTATATTTCAAGCCCAAACGGTAACCATTGGAAAACAGGTTTGGATGACTAAGAACCTGGATGTTTCAACTTTTAGAAATGGCGACCCCATACCCGAGGCAAAAACTAATGAAGCATGGAAAGCCGCGGGAGAAAACAAGCAACCTGCTTGGTGTTATTACGACAATGATCCAAAAAATGGCACTAAATACGGTAAACTGTACAATTGGTATGCGGTAAACGACCCCCGGGGTTTAGCGCCAGCGGGCTATCACATTCCTACGGATGCAGAATGGACCGTGCTTACTGATTATTTGGGGGGTGAAGATGTAGCAGGTAAAAAAATGAAAAGCACGAGTGGTTGGGATAGCTATACAACAGGTGGGTCAAAGACCTGTCCAAACTGCAAAGATTGGAATGCTGAATACCGAAAAAAGGTGCCTTGTCATACGTGCAAAGACACACGAAGTGTTCCGGCTCCAACGGTAACCCATTCAGGAAATGGTAGCAACAGCAGTGGTTTCTCAGGTCTTCCGTGCGGCAACCGCCTCAGCTATGGCTCATTCGACTACATTGGCAAGACCGGGGACTGTTGGAGTTCTACGGAGAACAGTACCTTCTACGCTGAGTCCCGCGGCCTGAGTAGCGACGATGGCAGTGTGCACGGCTACGGCGACGATAAGGAGAAAGGGTTGTCTGTTCGTTGCCTCAGGGATTAATTTTACCCTGAGTCCGCCGTAGGGGAACGGAGGCGGATCGAAGGGTTATTTGATTCATTTGACAATTTTTACCCTGAGCGCAGCTTCAGCGGAGTCGAAGGGTGACAATTTTTACCCTGAGCGGAGCTTTAGCGGAGGCGAAGGGTTATTGTTTACCGCACCCTTCGATACGTCCTTCGGACTACTCAGGGTGCTTAGGTAGCAAAAATGCTCGGTGAAGGGTTTAGGCACTGGCGCACCCTTTCGATTAGCGGGATTAGATAAATTAAAGCGTTCCCTGAGTAGTCCAAAGGACGTATCGAAGGGCGCTTTAATTTATATGCAATACATCTAGTGCGGTCTCTGAGTCCGCCGAGGCGGATCGAAGGGCGCTCTAATTTATATGCATTACATCTGGTGCGGTCCCTGAGCGACTTGTGATGAGCTTGTCGAATCATGCCGAAGGGCGCACCAATAAAAAACGCGCTTTGGCACAAGCCAAAAGAAAGCGAATAGGAGGGAATTACTTTTCGATTCAACAAAGCAATACCTTTGTATCATGAACTTTATTTCACCCGAACTAGAGCACTACGCAGGAATTCATACAAGTCCAGAATCCGAGTTGCTTGCGCGGATTAACCGAGAAACCCATTTGGAAGTGCTTCAGCCGAGAATGTTGAGTGGTCATTTACAAGGTAGGGTACTGTCCTTGCTTTCCAGCTTATTAAAATCAAATCGAATTCTTGAAATCGGCACCTACACCGGGTATTCCGCCTTGTGCCTGGCAGAAGGACTCCTTCCCGAAGGGAAATTGATTACCCTCGATGTCAACGCCGAACTGCAAACACGGGTGCAAGGCTATTTCAATGCCTCCAAGTTCAAAGCGCAGATCGATTACCGCATCGGCGATGCCATGAAAATCCTCCCCACCCTCACAGAATCGTGGGACTTGGTGTTCATTGATGCCGACAAAAAGAATTACCTGAACTATTACGACCTCGTGATTGACCATGTCCGACCGGGAGGAATCATTTTAGCGGATAATATTTTGTGGTCGGGGAAAGTGATCGACCAAAAGGCGCAAGATGTTGAAACATGCTTGCTTCGGGAGTACAATGCGAAAATTCATGCCGATGAACGCGTTGAAAATATCTTGCTGCCCATACGAGACGGCATCATGGTAGCCCGCAAAAAATGAAACGGGAATTGGTTAAAACGGCTGATGGCTCCCTTACGCTCTATGTTCCTGAATTGGACGAGCATTACCATTCCATTCACGGCGCCCTGCAGGAAGCGCAACATGTGTTCATTCAGCATGGGCTCGAACCCTTCAAGAATCATACTTCACTCCGCGTGTTGGAAATGGGTTTGGGTACGGGGTTGAATGCGTACTTGAGTTATCAATGGGCCGCAAAAAACAACATTACAATTTGGTATAGTGGGGTGGAGGCCTATCCGGTCGAAGGAGCGCTTATCGCTACATGTTTAAAGGGAATTGGGGTTAATCAAGCAGAAGATTTGCGTTTTTTTAGCGAAATAGTTTATGGTAAAACACAACAGATCGACCGCTTTACCCTTGAACCCATTCATGCATTGTGGTCGGATATTGACTTCATGGACGCCTATGATGTGATTTTTTACGATGCGTTCGGTCCAAGAGCTCAGGAAGAAATGTGGACCATGGGGAATTTTGAAATTGCCTACAAGGCGTTAAAAAAGGGAGGACTCATGACGACCTATTGTGCCAAAGGACAAGTAAAGCGGGATTTGAAAGCCGTGGGTTTTGAGGTAGCAACGCATCCTGGGCCGCCGGGGAAGCGGGAAATGACCGTAGCGTGGAAGTGGTAAATCTATTCGATAATACAACGTTTTAGCTGATTCAATACCAAGGCCGTTGCGCCCCAAATCCAGTAATCACCGTGTTGAAAACCGGGCACGCTGCGTTGGAACAGGGAGTTTTGTTCTAAGGGGAGTTCCCGATGCACCACGGAAACCCGGTGAGCCAAGTCGAAAAGCGACAGCTCCATGCACGTCACGACTTCTCTTGCATCCAACAACAAAGCGGGGGCTGCGTGGTGAAAGAACAAAAAAGGATGCATTTCAAAGTGGGAAACAGGAATGAAAACCGGGGTTAACGAGCGTATCAGTTGACCTTGGTCCATCGGGATGCCTAATTCCTCCAAGCATTCCCTGCGCGCGGTGAATGCCAAATCCGGATCGCTGGGTTCCCTTTTGCCCCCGGGAAAGGCGATTTGCCCGCTGTGCTTTCCTTCGTACTCGCTCCGTTGAATCAGCAACAGGTTAAGGTCGGAGTTTCCGTTCGGGTAACAATGCACGCCCACCGCTGCTTGCCGAATTTTTGGGGAATATTGTTTCGCCTCGCTCGACAGTGTCCTCCCGGTCGGAAGCATGTCGCGGTGGTCTTCCTCCGTCAAATGGGCTCGGGCAATTCGCGTTAAGAACTCGGGATACATGGTGGGATTTTTTCGGTAAAATTAGGATTTATTGCGTATTTGGTAGATCCTTCTATTTTTTGAATTACCCCTTGTTCCATTAGGGGTATGTTGAAAAAATGTGGGTAAAATTTAAATTACCCCTATAAAATTATTGGGTAACTTTGTCGAAAATTCAAAAAAATGCCAGAAAAACGCCTCAGTGCTTACCGCGATGTACTGCATCGTACCCCAAAAACGGTTGAACTCAATCAAAAGCTTTCGGAATTGTTCGGTAGCTTGGTTTTTCATAGCGACGTCATGCGGGAATACCTTCCCTCGGAAACCTACAAAGCCATGATGGAGGCCGTGAATTCCGGCACGCGCTTGGACCGAAAGTTGGCAGAATCGGTGGCCATTGCTATGAAAGATTGGGCTTTGTCCAAAGGCGCGACGCATTACACCCATTGGTTTCAACCGCTAACGGGTGCCACCGCCGAAAAACACGATGCGTTCCTGAAACCGGTGGGTCCGGGTAAGGCCATTGAACGTTTTGATGGCGACATGTTGGTGCAACAGGAACCCGACGCGTCTTCTTTTCCTAACGGGGGCATTCGCAATACGTTTGAAGCCCGAGGTTACACGGCCTGGGATCCATCTTCGCCGGCGTTCATTATGGGAAAAACCCTTTGCATTCCTACCATTTTCATATCGTATACCGGAGAATCACTCGATTACAAAACCCCATTGCTTCGGGCCTTGCATGGCATCGATAAGGCTGCTACCGAGGTATGCCAGTTGTTCGATAAAAATGTGACCAAGGTGAACACGACCTTAGGGTGGGAACAAGAATATTTTCTCGTAGACCAAGCTTTGTTCAATGCGCGGCCAGATCTCATGATGACGGGACGAGCGCTTTTCGGGCACGCTCCTGCCAAAGGACAACAGTTGGAGGACCATTATTTCGGTTCGATTCCCGAGCGCGTGAATGCATTCATGCGGGAATTTGAAATGGAGGCCTTGAAATTGGGTATTCCCGTTACAACCCGCCACAATGAGGTAGCCCCCAACCAGTTTGAATGTGCGCCCATTTTTGAAGAATGCAACTTGGCCAACGATCATAACCTTCTGTTGATGGATTTGATGGAGAAAATTGCGCGCAAGCACGATTTCCGAGTATTGCTTCACGAAAAGCCTTTCGCGGGCGTGAACGGTTCGGGAAAACATAACAACTGGTCGTTGAGTACCAATACAGGGGTGAACTTGCTGGCCCCGGGGAAAAATCCCAAGAGCAACCTACAGTTTTTGACGTTTTTCGTAAATACCATTCAAGCCATTCATGATCATGCAGACCTGCTTCGAGCATCCATAGCCTCGGCTGGGAACGACCACCGTTTGGGAGCCAATGAAGCACCACCGGCCATCATTTCCGTTTTCATAGGAAGTTCCCTTACAGCGGTATTGGATGATTTGGAAATGAACATTAAAGCGGGGAAAATGACTCCACAGGATAAGACGGAATTGAAGTTAAATATTGGGAAAATACCCCAGATTTTGCTGGATAATACCGACAGAAACCGCACCTCGCCGTTTGCCTTTACGGGCAATAAATTTGAATTCCGTGCGGTGGGTTCCTCGGCGAATTGTTCTTCGGCGATGATTGTGTTGAATACGATCGTAGGTCA
>Ga0214921_10005605_pt1 | contig 17664 bp, 12 predicted proteins | sample LL1505_MetaG_FD_177992 | JGI IMG/M metagenome (GOLD analysis project Ga0214921, IMG submission 177992) | Freshwater microbial communities from Lake Lanier, Atlanta, Georgia, United States - LL-1505 | ecosystem: Environmental > Aquatic > Freshwater > Lake | place: USA: Georgia | collected...
GGTCTCGTGCCACACGCTTCTATTGATTACATACATTGCGTCTTTGTTTTTCATCAAACTACCTTCTCCTTTCAAGAGTTGTTAAGGAAGTTTTAGATTAAAGGCTTGAACTTTTTAGTGGAATCAGACAAAGCATGAAAGTACTGTAGGAATATGACTACATAGAGGGCATGTATCTTTGCCCCAATGAAAAAATAGCCTACCCGCGTAAGCAGGTGGCTATTCGGTTTGATGCGTACTGCAGGTGTTTACTGGGATTCTGTGCTTCTGCCCTTCACTACTTTTCTGCGTAGGTAGGCGGGTTTGATGCTCTCTTGAGACATGGAATAAAAGACCGTCTCATCCATTTCGGAGGCACGGTTACTTAGGTTCAAGGATGCATAGGCGAGTTCTTTTTCCATCATGACGTGATCGCGGTTTTGCATGAGCTTACGTAAGTAGTTCACGGTCTCTTCTAACCAGGGGTTATCGATTGCCCGCTCTTGCAGTTGATCAATCATGCGCTCTACCGCTTGCCAGTTACGATCTTTGACATAGATTCTGGCTTTGCGTTGTAACTCGGCGGACTCGATTTCTCTAAAGCGACGGGCAACCAGTTCATTCTCAGGGATCGCGCGATACTCTGGCATCTCCATCACGGGTAGCTTGGGCAGACTTACTGAAAACTCACACTCCATACCATCAGTGTTCTTGGCGGTGATATCAATGCGCAAGACCGTGTCGGTGGTTTGCATCTGGATGACTCGGTTCATATCGAGTGAGATTGCCATCCATACTTCAGAGTTAGCGGCAATCGAGGGCATGGTCCACTCCCGTCGTCCGGTCTTGGCGTAATCATTACGTACCTGTATTTCTTGGCTTGCAAATGACAGCGGGCTTGATAAGCTAACGCGTACTTGTTTCCAGACCACCGCGCTTAAGTAACTCATCTCAGCATCAAAGGACTCCGCAAGATCTTCTACGCGTTCTCCATACCAGGCATTGCCCTCTCCGGCTTTGGCCATAGCTGTTAGAAGTTCTTCATTAAAGTCCACCCCAAAGCCTACGGTGGTGGTGGTTACGCCTCGGCGGGCATATTCTTTCACCTGATCGCAGATGGGATCAATGTCAATCAATCCACGATTGGCCTGTCCATCGGTGAGCAAGATGACCCGCTTGAGATAGTTCTCCAAATGGAAGTCCGTGCGACGTGGGGTTCCCTCTAGATTGGTTCCCACTAATGAATCAGCACCAGCTAGCCAACCGTCATGCAAGGCGGTTGATCCTCCCGTTTGTACTTCGGCCAGTAGGTTTTCTAGTAAGGGTCGTGCCTCACGGACTCTGCCTAGGCCCATTAAGGGGATCATATTGTCGTCATAGAGGATCACTGAGAACAGGTCATCTTCGTGCAGGCGATTAACTAGGTCAATGGCACAACGCTTGGCTTCTACTAGCTTCCCTCTTCCCATCGAGCCAGAGCGGTCAATTACTAAGGATATGGCTAAGGGAGTTCGGTGGCGAATCTCAGATTCAGCTACGGGGGCTCTCAGGCGCAGGAGGATATCGAGGGTCTTGCCAGAATGGGCAGCTAGGACGGATTTACGGGTATCTAAGAGTACTTCTAGGGCTTGGTTGTTGATCATCAGGGTCTCCTCTGTTGGGTGGCGTGTTGGAGAAACCACAGTACAGAAGGAGGAGCTCATGGGGTGAGCCTATAAATAATTTAGGTCTGCGATTTTAGTTGGGCCGTGAGATGACGATATAAATCAAGTGGCCCTTTATGCCAAACACAGTAGCGTAAAAAGGAGTTTTAAAAAAAGAGGGTGAAACTAATTAGAAATTCTAAGATCAAATTCCTTTAATTCAGCCAATAATGCATGCACTGCATGATTAATATTAAAACTAGTATCGCCAAGCCACCTTGAAACTGCTAATTCATAATCTACACTAATTTCATAAACTATTGAATTCGGAATTTTCGCCCACTTATGACAACCATGGATTTTAAATAATTTTTGTTGTCCCAATCCTGGAAATGCCAATATATTAAAAAAATTATCTGGGGCTTCTGGATCAGTAAGAAGTCTATAGATAATCTGCTTATAGTGATCATTAGAGCTACCAAATAGGAGTCCGGTCTTCACTCTATAGTCTTTTGCATCGATATAAGCAGAATAAACCTCCGATGAGATTTTTCCGTCGACCTCAGGTGAAATCCCTGAAACTGCATTCAACTCAGTTTGATAGGCAAACCACTCACCCTTTGGAAGTTTCCTTGCTTCGCCGCGATCAAACAAACATCTGAGAATCCCCTCCCAAACAATTTCAAAATTAGCTGTGTATGCTAATAAATCATCTCTCTTTTTAACTGAACGAGACTGAAATCTTCCATGACCCAAATAAACTTCAACTAATTTAGCAAGTTTTCTTCCCCTTTCATCAAAAATATCATGCGATATATCTCGAATATAATTTTTTGGATTTTTGATGTAAGACAGAGGTTTATTAAACGAAGCTTCGGGCAATGAAACAAATGATCTATCTCCAACTAACTTAAGAATTTCTCTTAAGCATGCAAGGTGTAAGTCTGACATTGGATGCTGCAAATTATGAGCACGAGAATTATGAATCATTGAAGGATAAAAAATCTCTTCGCCATCAAGAACCGGGAGTCTACGGTTAATCGTTGAGGGCCAATTAATTTGATGGTTGATTTTTGTAAATTGTCTAATTTTTCTTTTCTTATAGTAAAGTCCATTAGCCTTGAATTCATTGCGGATCTTCAAGGCTGCCTCCAAAGAGTCAAGTACGGGATCAGAGGTCCTGTTGCTAAAGTTGTCCCCAGAATTGGAATCAATTACTAGGTAATCGGTCCTGCTAAGCTTGTTAAAGACACGAATTAATTGATAAATCTGCTTTTTTATATACTCAGAAGCCCCAAATGACTTCCTCGCCAAAGAAGATGAAAATGCTTTAGGAAGAACAGTAATTAAACGATCATTTTCGAAATCCCTACAAAACCCAACGCCACCGATACTTTTCCCTTCTGCAAAACCATTATCAGCTAATGCTCTCCAAATATGGGGACCATATTCTTGATCAAGATATTCTTTTCTATCGCCGCAAACAACGATTGAAAGGCGTGAAATTTCAAGTGCCATGATTAGTGGGCATACCATCAAACTTAACTAGCTGAGGGTTGGCGATTAGAAACCGTGGATAGAAAATCTGCCTTAAATCCAGCGACTAGACCACCAGCTCTCATCTTTTCTTGGAGACTAGAGAAGGAATTAATATCTTCGGATAGCTCAAATGGTGAGTCATCGCTAAACTGATCATCTTTATAAACATCATGCCATAAATAAAATAAGCACTTATTTAAAAAAGTTTCATAAGCAATTTCGCCATTTACATTTGGTTTTATGAACCACGGACCTAACTGCTTATCCTCCATATGGTTTTTGGAAATTAATTGATTTATGGTCGTCAATAAATCTTCCCAAAACCAAGTAACCGATCCGTCAAACATAGTTATACGAGATTGATAATTAACCTTCAATTCGTTAAAGTTAATTGGGCAGGAAACCCAGTCCCATCTTCTCTTAAATGCTGCATCAATTGGATATAGCGACTGATCAGATGTATTAATCGTGGCGATAATAGAAAAGTTCGATGGAAAATATAATTTTCCATTATTTTTGATATCGTATTGGATACCTTTTTTTGAAAAAAAGTTGATGATTTCTGGTTTTAAATCAACACCATATTCGCTAGTACCCTCAAAGTCTCTATCCAGTAGCTGAAAAATATCGCCAAAAATAGCAGCGCATTCACCACGGTTGAGCTCATCAATCATCAAGCAGACTGAATCATTTGGATTTGAAAAAGCTACTGATAAGGCCACAATCAAGGGGCCGGGTACAAACTCAAAGTAGTTAACTGGCCTCGGAATTGGTTGAAAATCATACCCATCAATTTGAGGGGCTAACTTATCATGGCCTATAACAGGTCTATAGGAGCCTAAAAAATCGGAGTAAGAATATTCTGGATGGAATAATGTGGTGATAATTTTGGAACCTTCTACACTTTTTTTAGCTCGATAACTCTTACCAGTTCCGGGGGGTCCAAAGTAAATTACATTTGAGCCCCCTGCTTTACGAATTAGCGATGAGGGTGCTGCAGCACCTGACGGCCTTAGCTCGAATACATCCAGCTTAGAAAGATCAACAAATAAAAATGGATATTTGATTTCGATTATTGTCTTAAGATTTACCAAATCTAGGCGTTGGTCTTTGCCTGAAGTCCATTCTGTAGAGAGATAATAATAAAAATTATCAATCTTAAAGAGAGGATCATCAAAGTATCTTGGCTTGACGCCAGAAATAAGTACCTCTGGACTAAGTAAAGATGCAGATTTTTTAAAAATACCGCTTAACCTATTGTCACCAAGCTCTATAGTTATATTTTCAGATGATGTGCTGGGTCTAAGTAAATCCCATAGGGATGAAAGCCCATCATATTGAAAGCAAAACCTTAATATAGAGGCAGCAAAAGCACCTCTATTTCTAGATTTATATAGAATAGGTAAATATTTTAAATAGGCCTTTTCAAGAGCATCATAAACATCTCGATGCTCGCATAGTCCGTATATAAACTCACCGAATATTCCATTAGATGTGTCTGGAATATTAACTAACTTTAACAACACGGATCCAAAAAAATCCGATCCTGACCTCATTGATAATCTACCATTAGTTGAAGATAAAATTTGCTTAGCATCCCATAGGTCTTCAACATTAAAAACTTGGTAAAAAAGCTTCTTTTCTAATACATCTAGTTGGCCAAGGTGCTGAGAATTCATATCCCTTGCAACAATTAACGAATGAATCTCAGAATTAGTTAAACCTTGCTGCTTAATACCATCCAACACTTTGATGTATTTATAAAAATTCGTAGAAAACTCTTTAGCTAAAAGAGCGTATAAGACATATTGACTAACAAAAATAGTATGTAAAGAACCGTCTCGACTAGTGGTAGCATAAATACTAGTGTCATTAACTTTTTTTATAAATGATATCTTTTTTAATAATTCTTTAATCTCTGGAGTGAACTTAAGTTCAGGCCAATCTGTTATTTCTTTGAATAAAGATTGCAAATCATCGCCGATTGGTTTCAGGTTTACTAACATTATCGAGCCTTCAATAGTTGGATTCTAATTTCTTCGGCTAGGGCGCTTATTACAGGAACAGTTACACTATTTCCGAATTGCTTATAAGCCTGAACATCAGATGGATTAACTTTAAATTTAGGCGGGAACCCCTGAAGAAGTGCGGCCTCTTTTGGGGTTAATTTTCTTGGGTTCTTACCCTTTTGCTCAATCAATATTTCGCTACCGTCTTTATAGTATCTTGCAGAAATCGTGTTTGTATAGGATGAATCCCGAGACACTAGGCCGTAACCAAAACCCTTTCCATTAGATTTGTTCTGAATTTTCCGCCGCTTATGACCATTCCAAAGCCGGTCTGAAATCGTGTATTTTGCTGCTGGTCTCTTTTCCAATATATCCCCTACCTTAACTTTCTTTTCGATAGGCTCAGGATAAGAAAAGGCTTCTGCAAGGCCCTTTCTCCACAGCACTATATAAATTCGTTGTCTATTTTGAGGAACTCCAAAGTCTGATGACTTTAAAACCATTTTTTTAGCCTCAGCTTGAAGAGTTTTAAGAGATTCTCCATCTATTATCTTCTGAGAAATATTGCATTGATACCCAATAGCCGTTAAAGCTCTGAGAATAGTTTGAAGCGTATAGCCTTGATCGTGACTGATTAGACCCTTTACATTTTCTAATAATGCTACTTTTGGCTTTTTGATCTTTAAAATTTTCGCAATATTATGAAAAAGTGTTCCCCTTGTATCTCTAATACCTTTCTTTAAGCCTGCATGGGAAAATGGTTGGCAAGGAAAGCCGGCTAATAAGACATCATGATTTGGAATATCTCTCGGGTCAATTTTGGTTATATCACCAAAAGTTTTTTCAGCATAATTTAAAAAATATGTTTCTTGGGCATTCTTTTCGAATTCTGATGAAAAAACACATCGGCCACGCGCCGCTTGAAATCCTATGCGCATCCCACCGATACCGGCAAATAAATCGATAAAAGTAAACTGGGGTGAGGGGTGACTGGGAACTGATGGTAGGGATAGTAATTTTGATAAGTCAGAAGCTTTTTGAATGACTTTATTTTTTTTGAGAGATGAGACTAAATTGTTAAGCGCTACACCCCTATATTTTCCAAAAGGAACTTGATCATATGCAGCCGCATACAACCATTGGTCAACAATTGCATGATGCTCATGAGTCATTTTTGGAAATTTTTTTACGGCTAAAGCATATAAGTGTTCATAAACAGCTAACTTCAAGTTATTCATTCAAACTTCCAATAAAAAATATGGGTATTGCACAATTAAAATACATCCTTAACTATTCTACCCATCGAGGGCATTACCCAATATGGTACCTTTTGTCACCCCTAATACAAATAATCTAGTTTGTGCTCTTGATACAGCAACATATGATAGTTCTTGATTCTTCGATAACATCCGATCAGTCAATAGGATAACGACTGGTGATTCCAACCCCTTAAATCTACCAACAGTTTCGACAATAACTGAATTTTCATTTTTTCTCATTGCATCGGTAGCAGGAATTTTTCTTTTACTTAAAAAAATTAGGATTTCTTCTCGCATTTCAGCATTTGGAACCAAAATTGCAATCATTCTATGTGAGACTAAATCGTGAATATTTAGCTTGGTGATCAAATCAACTACCTGTTGCTTTGCCTCGTTAATGCTGCACTCATGAATGAATGGCGAAACACCTTTTGGCCCAAAGCATTGAATAAGAGGGCCTGTATATAAATGCTCGGTTACGGTTGCAATCTTCTGCGTATTTCTTAAGTTGATACCCAATGGGATTGCAAAAGCATTCATTCTGGTTGCAAGATCATCGCGATTACGATAAATAGCTTGGTTTGAATCGGCAAATATTTTTATTGGAATCTCCGAAATCGAGTCGAAACGATCCCACCAATCCAAATCAATATCTTGCCCTTCGTCTATATAAATACTTTCCCATTTACTCTTTTTTACTACATCTAATAGGCTATGATCGTCCATTAGAGATTCCAGCTCATCAATAGTTTTTACATCAATACTATTAATTTTTCCTAATTTTGAGGCGACATATTTTGCAAGTGGGCCACTTTTACAACAAAACAAAATTTTTCTTCCACCTTGAGATTCTCTAACTGCTGATTCGATGGCCAAGACCGTCTTCCCAGTTCCGGCTCCACCCTCAACAAGTACCCTATCTTTTGATAAAAGAATATTAATTATTGCAAACTGAATGCCTGTGAGTAACTGCTCCATTTGCGTAATTTCTCCCTCTAACTCTCTTCGCAAAGGAACTATTAAATGGACGGGCTCTGCTATTAGTCTATCTAAGCAACGCATTCCATCAATGCCTGGGCCAATTTCTCCACCTCGGATTTCAATGTTATGTGCCCTAACTCTTGACTCAACCCAATCATGAAATGATGACTCAAACTCATCTGCAAAACAAAATAACTCTATGTCATGTCCTCCAATCGTAATTAAATTGATATTGGATGATTTTGAATCTGGAAATATCACCCCATGCCTAAATCTAATATATCCACTAGGCCAACCTTCAATTTTTTTCAATTTATTTAAAAATTGATGCTTACAAGCACTTGCTTGAACTGCTGGATCCTTAATATTATGTGTAATTCCATTTCTATCTTTTGTTTGCCATCTCCCAGTGTCGGGTGAAAATGAAATGCCACCCCCCTTAACTTCAAGAAATAGAATTCCTCTCTCTCTGTGGGCAACTATAAAGTCAGCCTCTCCATCTATCTCACCACCTTTCGAATTAATACCCCACCATGGACGAGAATAATAGACAGACCAATCATCAGTTAACTCCTTAAAGAGCTTTTCATAGACTCGTCTTTCAGCAGCTCTTCTTGGATCTGCTTTAATCTGTTCCGACAGCTCCCTTGGCCACATTAATGCCATCGCTAGACTTTCTAGATTAAATTTCTAAAGAAACCAAGATTTGGATTTTCATCACTTCCAACCAATAACCCTCTATCAAGAAATCGATTATGAAATTCACAAGATGTTTCCGGAACCATTACGCATGAATGGCAAGAAGCTACAGAGTGAGATTCGAGAAGAGCCATTTCTCCATTTATACATAGCGGATCTGATGAGCACCATTGCAACGACTTAATAGCAGATTTAATAGTTGCATCAAGCAAATCTGGCATTGCACGACGTTGAAGACCGCCTAAGGTACCATCCGAATCCGGTGTGGAGGTATAAATGAGAACTCCAGCCATTCCATCATTACCCTCAGATACATACATTCTTTCTCTGAGCGAGGCTGATGAGTATCCACACTCTAAAGTTAATTGTCTTATTAGCGAATGCGCAAAGGAATGTAAAAGTAATAATCTGGGAGATGCCTCAAATGGCTTTTCTTTGCCCTCATTTCTAGAGAGCCATTCTTTGGTCCAACTTTCTTCGGCAACTTTTGATCTATCTATGACTGCCTCTGATTTTTCCCATGTCATCAAGTTTTCAATATTTAATTGTATGAAAATACCCTCTCCTCGGACCTCAATAGCAGGAAGCCAATCCAAAGAGTCGACTGATATTGGAGCAATGTTTGATTCTTCAGAATCATATGGTGGAATAATCCTAGTAAAACCACGAATAACTCTTACTTCGCGTAATCTTGCAACTCTAACCACGCTAGAAATAAATGACGATAAATCAATCGGGACATTTTCAGGATAAATTTCAAATTCAGGATCTTTCTCAGTCATACCGGATGTAAATACTCGATATTCATCAAGTCTCAACTCGGAAAGATCTACCTGATCTAATTTTTTAACCATTTCAGAAAAGGTTGATGCTAATTTTTCAGCACTTATATTCTCCCTCTTTAAAACAGCTTTCAACACATCAGAAAACTGAATATATTGAAGTCGCTCTTCTGGGTTAGATATATCACTAAGAACATCCCAATAGTCTCCTAAGATTCTCTCTAAATTTCTGGTCCAAGGAGGTATATCTAAAGCAGATTCAAGTACGGGGTAATACAAGTTTGACGCACCCCTCTGAACGACTCGGTAATTGCCATCTTTACCCGTACAGCTACATTTAGAGTCGTCTTTTCTAAGCCAAGGCCTTTTGCCTTGACAAGTTAAACCATTTAATGCCGTTTTACTAAAAGCTCCATCAAGGGAGCGTGATGCGCCGCACTTAATACATTTTGCAATTAAGCCAGCTAAACCGGGTCCTGTAGAAAATAATTTATATTCTTCTCTATTTTTGCAATCAGCATTGTGATTAACCCAAAAGTACCATGGAAATTCATCAAGATGACCCATATTGCAAGCTGATGCAAATCTCACAGGAACAACAAATATCTTTTTTCTACCTGGCTCCTTTGAAGTACATTGAGGACAATAACGATAAGCTCTACCGGGATCAACTTGCCATTTTCTTGCGGGCTTCATAATTTCGCATACTGGGCATTGAAGCCATTCAGGGAAGCGTCGTCCTACTAATGCTGAGTTATCTAGCTTATCTGTATGAGGGTATTTTGCACCATCCTCAAGAACAGGAGGAAGTCTAAAATATTTTTTATTTAGTTTCTTACAAAGTCTTCGCTCTATAATTTTTTGATACTTCAGATTACCAATTAATGGGGCGCTAGAATCCCACTCCTCAAGGCCCGCACAAACTACAGAAACAGGCCCACCATCAGCACGCATGTCCATAATTGAACCGGGCGCATAGGTCATCACTACAGCACTGCGACGAACCTCACCAATCAGATTGTCAGGCATCTTACTTTCTCCACCTAGGAACGTCTCTAGTCAAATCTTCACCTTCATTAACCAAAACTTCATTAGTCTGGTCTCTAGTGGGCCCAAATTGCACAAGTCTTTCAGCAATTCTGAACCTACTTGAAGGCTCAACACTTCGCATAGTATTCATTAGAGGCCATGACAATCCAGGCGATCGACCAGAAGCAATTCTCTTAGCATGATCATCTGCATATTGAATTAAAGAACTTTCTTTTGGCTTGAATTTATTCACTAAATATTGCTTCGGTGAAAGTGCATCCCAATCAGACAATAAATCATTCAGTTCTTCGGTGAGACTATTAGACTCTCTTGGGTCAACAGATTTCACTCGCCTCTCAATTGCATTTACTACTTCTTTTAGAAAACTATCGCTGGCTTTTGATAAGTCTGGGGAGTTGTGCATTCCATCGGAACCATGTCTTATCATTGAAACAAGTACAGCCTTTAAAGCTCTATCACGAGCACGAGATGCAAATGGTGTAACGCTTGTAGCCTCAACATCCTTATAAATTGATGAATGCCACGATGGAAATGTTTCATAATGAGATCTATCTCGAGCTTTTGCTGAATTTAATAAACAAACTACCAATCCCGGAAAAGAGGAACGGCCAACACGACTTGTAGATTGAATGTACTCTGAGCGGGTCTTTGGTTGACCATTTACTAACATTAAACCTAACCGAGGAACATCCACTCCAACGCTAACCATATTAGTAGCGAGAACAACGTCTATACAGTCTTGACTGCTAGGCGGTCTTTTTAACTCAGACAAAATTTCAATAATTTCTTTTTGGGATACTCGTGATGTTAATTCTTGAGGTAAATTAATTCCTCTAGAATTCTCCCCTCTTCTATTACTGTATAGCTTTATTGAATCTGGTACGTCATCAAGCATCTGCACAATAGCGCCACCTAACTCTCGTAGGGAGTTGAAATAGCAAAGTAATGTCGCATATCCATCACGATCATTATCAGAAAAACCCGAATCTGGACCACCTGACTGAAGCAAAGAACTAGCAACAGCTTGTAAAGCAAATTTAGCCGACCGCCCAGCTGTCGTTACACCCACATATTGTCGCCACGGCTTATCGTAATCAACAACCGCAAAACCTGAATTCTCGTAACTTATGCCTGGAGGCGGGAACTGACAGCTATCTCTATCAAAAAGTGCTCTTACTTGTTCCTCTGCTCTTCTAATCGTAGCCGTAGAACCAATAATTTTTGGCCTAATTCCATCCTTTTCCAATAACCAGTCAAATGATGTTTCATACAAGCCAGTCAATGTGCCTAGGGGCCCAGATATTAAATGTAATTCGTCCTGAATAATTAGATCGGTTGATTTTGGACCCCTAAAGCCAAATAGTGCCCCAAGATCACCTCTAAAAGGAAGTTGTGCAAACTTATCAACCGTACCAATTAAAAGGGTTGGAGCATGCAAATAAATATCTTGGTCAACCGTATAAATTGGCCATCGACCAAATTTGGAACCAAGAGAACAATCTTTGGTTTCGCAAATTGCCCTGACTTCTTCTTTGGAATCGTCGTATATCCAGCTTACCTTTGAGCCACAACATGGACAATTATCTATTTGTTCAGCGCTTGATCCACCTCTAGATCCTCTTAATTGCATAGCAGTTGCAAAGCTATTAGGTGTAGCATCTTTTCCAACCCATAAACCAATTGAAAATGGAGTATTTCCAAGGGAGGCCTTATTTTTACGGGGAGCTACAAGCCCCCTTCTGATTAACTCGCATGCCAAAATCATTGAAGAAGCTCGTTCAAATTGTTGTGCGGTTAATAATCTCAACGTATACCGCATAACTGCAGCATTACCTGCGCCATCATCTGGATTCTTATTTGAAAGTCGTCTGTACCATGCAAGCATAGCAATCAAAGCTAAATATGCTTCTGTCTTACCGCCACCTGTAGGAAACCATAACAAATCGAGAATATCTCGATCGGGGGCATTTAAATTGCACGTAGATTGTGCCGAGAGCAAAATAAAGCCAAGCTGGAAAGGCCTCCAACGAAGTGATGGTAATGGATCTCCGAAAGAATTCTTTTTCCAGCTATGTTGTAGAGCCATAGCAGCATTAGCCAGTTTAAAAGATTCGAGCAAGGTTGTATCTTTACTAAGAGCCTCGATACCAACTTTTATTCTCCTACATACCTCCTTGCATCTATTAATGTGATCATTAGCAGTATCAAGAAGCTCACCGTCTAAGGCGCCCATTAGAGAAATTTGCTGAGATATCCAATCGGAATATAAGTCAGCCAGCTTATTAAGCCCTTGTATAAGCTCCTTATCAGAGAATTCAGCAATTTTATGTGCATCAAGGTATCCAGAATCAACTATTTCGTGAAAAACCTCATCGCCATCCTCTTTATATGCCGGAACCTTAGCGGTAGGTAGCCAAGTAGTATTAATGAAATCAGCATATTTCCCGCTTGACTTCCAAGACACAGAACATTGGTGCCCTGCGGCAAATTCATAAGTGTTTCGATAAAGGAGACGGTTAGATTTTTCATCTGAATCTAGCGAAGTCAGACTTAGTGGTCTAGGAATGATTAAAGTTCCATCCTTTGGGCGAATCAATACAGAAGTCTGGAATAGGGATTGCTCTTCGTTTAAGTTACGATCGCCTTCCCCGCTTACACTTCTGTTGACCAAAGTTATTGTTGATAAAGTACCCTGAGAGGTGTTAGCTGTTCTTATTACAACCTCCACAGATGCAACTAGGTCTAAATGTTTTAGCTTAAATAATTTTCCGGCATCTTTTTTTAGATTTACATTTAATTTAAAACTAAAAGGGTAACGCTGCCAGCGATTAATTTTTCTATCTGCTTCATTTATAAAAGATGAATGTCTATATGTTGCGAAGGATATCTCAACTTCAACGACAAATAAATCATTTGAACTTGTAGTGGCAAATGAAATCCCCATAGAACATGGTTTTTGCATTCCAGTAATTGTTGCCGTACTTGGACTCTCATCCTCCTCATCTTCGCCGTTAGAACCATCATCATCTTCAGCACCTAAACGGGCACCAATAGGCCAAAGAATTCCAGATAAATAAACATCTGATGGTCTAATTTTCTCAGCCTCCAACACTTCATCAATTAGAAGTGGGCCAACTAAATCCTGCCCAAGCCTATCAATAATGGAATTTCGCACATTAACAGCTGACGTCATTTCATTCACCTTATTTATGAGTTTTTTTCGTTAATATGTCAAATTAATAGCGATATTTAATTAGATGTAAAACTAAACTTAAACAACCTATTAGAAAATGGAAGAAGTTAATCAACGCCGATCCTTACAAAAATTAACTGACGAACTTCAACTGAAGTATTCAAAGTTATCTAACGAGCAGGGTTAAATGAAAATTTGGTTTTTGTGTATCCAACAACCATAGGCGCCAGCATGAAACCTGAAGTTTGCCAAGGCTCTAAAAGTTCAGATCTCAGCCTATCATTTTCAGAAACAGCAACGGTTCTAGCGCCAAGTATTTTTATCCCAGTTGTAACTGAGCGGTAATATCTACATTTAAATTGATATGTTAAGAATTTCATACTTCGTTTAAATTCCTCTCCAAGATATCCCAATATAATTTCGGGGGATTCGCTATATGTAATTGGAGGATCATAAAATTTAGGATCTGTATTATGAAGAACAATGTTACCTTCTAAAAATTTTTCTGAATTATGTTGTAAAAATTTTTGCGCTGATAGTGCATTCGAATGATTATGAAATAATTTTTTTCCTACCAAGCCATCTGGCGTAATATCATCAGATTTTCCAATTTCTACATTAATTAAAGATTGATACATCAGATCTTCAGTATAGGCTCTGCCGCCACCAGTTTTAGACGAAACAATATGTCCACGGCCAACGATTAATTCTTTTTTTGCTCTTGTAGCCCCAACATACATAACTTTTGCCTCAGAAAAGTTTGTATAGTATCTTTTTAAAACCGGATCATCTGTAAAGTTAAAGTACAAATATACTTTATCCGCCTCCCTACCTTTTGAGGCGTGAATAGTTCCAATAATAGGTCCTTCAAATCCATACTCTGGATCGCAGAAATCAATAGGGGGAGATAAGCCAGAAAGCCTTCTATTCATGAGCTGAATATCAACACTACCAGAAGATTTGCCAAAGTTATTTATTAAATGAACCCAAGCAGCGTCTCTATTGAATCGTGAATTACTTGTAATGCGCTCAGCCCAAAGATCCATAAATTTTTCTTTAGTAATAATTCGCTCAGAAAAATCCCAAAAAATAATCCCAATATAGCTGTGAATAGCATGAGGCATACCCGAAACTCTTAATCTAAATGGAAAATTTTTAAATTCAGATGCAGCTTTGAATACATCACCGCGAGATCTAAATAGTAGAAATGTATTCGGATCATGAAGGTTTATCTTTTTTAAGTCATCATTAAATAATGTTTTTTTATAGTCATTTTCTAAAAAAATAATTTTTTTTATTTCACCAAATTTAATTTTTTCATTCTTGTTTGATCTGAGAATATCTCTTCCCTCTTCAAAAATTTTAATTAATTTTTCGTTATTAGTTCGATGAATTTTTTTTAGCTCAAAGTATTTAAAGTTATTAAAATAAATTTTTATATTACTTGGTAAATTACCTTTTGTTGATGATTGAGACTCTTGCCAGTCGTAAATAGCTTGTGCTTCATCAGAAAAAATTGTTATTCCTGATTTTTCGGATAGTGCATTAATTAGCTCTAAAGTTAATTCAACTCTATTTGTAACAATGTCCTGTGACTCATCAATAAATAAATGTGATGCAGTTGAAATATATTCAAAAACGCCATTATTTTCTTTAATCAGATTTGTTGCCTCATTTATATTTGAATTAAAGCTACCCGATAACTTGGCATCTAAGTTAAATCCTGATTGAATAGACCATGCATATGCATCTAGAGTGGCTGTTTTTATAGCAAATACTTTGCTTTGATCATTAATGTAATCACCAATTCGATTTCTTAGTTCCTTCACAGCCGTTCTGGTGAAACTAATAACCCAGATTGAATTTGGTTCGATATTTTCAGAATCAATTAACCAAGCAATTCGCGCAGATAATGTTGCTGTTTTTCCTGTCCCAGGGCCGGCATCAACAATCATCCTAGTATTGCTAGATTGTCGAATAATATTTAATTGCTCTTCCGTCCATTGAATTGTGTTTTTATTCATATTTTGCTATCCATGGCCCATACTTTTGTGGTTACCATAAGAAACTGCCTCCCATATTCCTTGTGGAATCGAAATGGGTGAGAGGTGGGCTCTAAAATTATCATTGACTCTTGCGGACCATACATCCCGCGGTTCGAAGAATTTGAAATCTAACCCAGGGAGGCATGATGATTTAAGTAGTTTTGATTTAGTTTTATCCCAGTAAGACTGATGACCAGGTAATAAATCATTTAAAAAATTTTTTGATTCTCTAATTTCTTTTACTGGAGGAATAAATCTTGCTGGGGATATAAATTTAGAATACTTTACGCCCAACACTAAATGTGCGGGTATATCTGAACGACCACAATAACCAGATGGATGTAGTCCAACCCAGGAGGCAATGTCGTCAGCGCGTGCATATCTTGATCTTTGGCCATTAAAAACACCTGCGGCTGTTTCACTTTTCAAGTTAAATAAATCTTCATCAAATCGTGCGTACGCACCGGGCTGATTCTTCATGAAATCAAAGAAAAAATCAGAAACTTTTGGTATCCCAACCTCGTGAGCGGCTCTAGAATTAGAAATATTTAGATCGATACTTTTGGCATATTTCCATGCATATGAATTAGCTAATGCTTCCTCAGGCTGTTGAGACTTAGCATACCTAAAGGCATACTTTTGAGGTAAATATAAATGCTTCTTAGTAAATGCTTCAAATCCCAAAAGACCAACATCAAACTTAGCATGATAAAGTTCATGGCTCCATAAAAAATCTAGTGCTATCTTTCTAAGGTTAGTGGCACCTGGAAATTCAAATGCAAGCATTTGTGCAATATGCTGAACGCCCCGATTAACATAAAAAATTCCCCAATCTCCCCTAAATGGTGCGTTATTAATATGGCGATAGGATTTATAAAAGGCAAGGATTTCAATTCCTCCAACACGAATTCCACCTTCTGTAGCCCCGATTTCTTCCTCACCTAAATCTATTGGCTCGGGATCGCTCTCTGCATCACTTGGCATCGGAATAAGTCTTCCTGACTCGAATATTTCTGCTCCAAGTTCATGTTCATCAAATGGATAATCGGCTAAATTGATATCCAATTCATCTGGATTAAATGGAGGAAGCATTGGTAAAACTTCATTAAAGATTTGAATTGGCATATAGACACTCCGAGCTTAGACCAAGCGCTGATAAATCCATTATTAATAGATTTAAGTTTAACTATTTATATAAAATATAACTACCACTCCCCCGTCTCTTCCATCCCCTCCTGATCCTTGGGGCAGATTGGGGGGCCATACTGAAGATACCGCTTCATCATTACTATTTCATAACCACACTTTGCGCACTTAGCGCCTGGTCGTTTGATACCGGCTCTTGATGCGCCTCTTGCTATTAAGAGTTTGGCATGAGGAAAATGTCCAAGTGCTTGGGCAATCCTCATGAGATCTTGTTTGAGATGCTGACCAGCGCCTGCACTTCTCATAGGCCCTATGAGCCCAACATCGGTCGCTATCTTCTTAAAGCCCTCTCCGTGACCACTCTTGCAATCATCCACAGCATGAACTAATTCATGAGTTAATGTATCTAGTACTTCTACGGGGTCTGATTGGTTTGGAGCTATAAAGATCTGGTTGATTCCGTCTTCAGACGCCTTGCTTCCCCAGCATTGGCCCAGGTGCCTGCCTTTGGCTCCAGTACTTGGAAACCCAATGGATACCTTTACTTTGGGGATTTGGTAGCCACCTCGTTGAAAGATGGGTTCTAGGTGAACAACTGCTCGCATTAGCCACTCTTCTCTTAGCAATGTCATGGAGATGGTCATAAGCCTCCTATTAATAGATCTTGATGTTGGGGGCAGTTAGCTTATGAGTGGCTTAGCTCATAGGATGAGCCAATTGATAGGACTTTCCCTTAGTGGTTCGGTTGGCTCATCTTTTGAGCCTTCTCTCTGTCATATTCCGGTATCAACTTCCTTAGGAGATCTATGACAGCTCAAGTATCTGAGACCCTGATTTACCACGGCAAAGAATTGATGATGTTTAGCAATCCCTTAGACCCCTATTTAAGGGCTGCAGGGATTAGTTTTGAGTCGATGAATACCGCCAATTGGCGGGGATATGAGGGAACGTGGGAGATCAAAGGATCTGAAGCGACTGGTGAAGGTCTCTATTTAGTGCGTTTAGAGGCTAATCGTTCTTTTGATGAGGTTGTGGGTCTAGCTGAACTATTCCCAGGCTTTCCAGATGGTGTCTTTGCTCATTGGTTCTCCGGTGAAATTCGTCTACCCCAAGGTGATCTATTGGAATACGTTCATGGGGGCTATGCCAGTCAGTATGAATACGACCTCTTTTTGGAGATCAAAAAGGGTTTAGTTGTTAGTCAACGAGCTGCTCATAACAAGGCTAGGTCATGAACATTCATTGGAATGATTGGATCACTTGGCTTTATGCCTATTTGGGTATTGGTCTAATCACCGCTCTCACCTTCTATGGCTTTAGCCTCAAAGACCGCCCTACT
>Ga0214921_10005606_pt1 | contig 17659 bp, 10 predicted proteins | sample LL1505_MetaG_FD_177992 | JGI IMG/M metagenome (GOLD analysis project Ga0214921, IMG submission 177992) | Freshwater microbial communities from Lake Lanier, Atlanta, Georgia, United States - LL-1505 | ecosystem: Environmental > Aquatic > Freshwater > Lake | place: USA: Georgia | collected...
AGTTTTAACTAAATTGGATAAATTAAATTTATTATCTGAAGAAATACAGAAAAAGTTAACTCCTGAAGCTAAAAATAAGAAAATTACATATAATTCAGTGAATCAAGCGATTATAATAACACATAAAAAACAAGAGATTATTGTGGATGCAGATAAATGGCATGAATTATCAGTTAAACCATGGAGAATTAATAGCGGAGGTTATGCTATTACAGATACTAAGAGTAGTACAATTGATATGCATAATTATCTAATGAACAATTCAGATAAAAATAGTAAAGTTGATCATATAAATAAGAATAAGAAAGATAATCGTATGGAAAATTTAAGATTTGCAACTTCTTCACAAAATAGTCATAATCGTAAAAAATCTGAAAATGCAAGCAGTAATTATAATGGTGTGAGTAAGAATGGTGATAAATATAATGTTGCGATTAAAAAAGACGGTAAAAATTATTCATGTGGAACTTACTCCGATGAAAAATTAGCAGCTTTAGCATACAATATAAAAGCTTCAGAACTTTATGATAATTACTCAAATTTAAACGAATTACCTGAGGATTTTGTAGCTGCAAATATTGATGAACTTACTAAAAAACTTAAAAAAAGTCAAGAATTAAAGGAAAAAAATAAGAATAATTTACCTGGTATATCTTATCGTAAAGACAATAATTGTTGGCGAATTCAAATAACCCATGATAAAAAACCATACGATCGTTCAGGATTTACAACAAAAGAAGAAGCAATTGAAGGATATAATAAATTGATTAATGAGTTAATTTCTAAAATCGAGGTGATTCCAGGAAATATGAAAAAAATAAGCGAATTAGAGAAAAAAATTAAAACTATTTAAATTACTTTTTTTTATGTCAAGAATCGAGTAGATATATTCATTGATTGAATTTCTTGTAGTAATAACTTGCAAGAATATGGTATTCTGCATTGGGCAAAATTCGTATTATTTTTACAATTTTTACAACAGTAAATTCCTTTTTCTGGATTAACAATAGCCATCAAGCCACATTGTTTACATGCAAAGATTCTATAATTATCTGAACATTCCATAATTCGTTCTTTTAAGAACTGTGAAATACCGTAACTCCATAGGCATTCAAGCTCCATTTCTCCCAATCTTAACGGTTTATCCTATAGGTTTATCATCCCTATAGGCCGGACTGTATCTTAAGCCATAGAATATATCTATAGCCCACACCCGTTCAGTCTCTGAGACCCTAGCAGTATTAAACCACCAGTAAGCCTGCGGATTACCCTTTGCCATAACATTTTTACCTGGGAAGTGGTATTGCCACTGTTCTTTGATTTACTTTCGCAAATCAAATGGTAGTTATGGTATAAAGATGGGCTCCCCGCATCAAGGTGTGTTGCATTAAGAATTTCATTTTTCTTAATACTAGCAGAAGTTCTGTGCTTCCACTGTGGCAAAATCATCCCACCACCGTCGCGTGCTCTTCCCTCGCTCGGCTGACGAGTGAGAAGCACTATTGGACCATTGTTTGATCTCGAATGTACTTTATCAGCTGTCATGTGTTTCAAGCGTTGGTAATAAGTAGGTCCAATAAATATAAGTGTATTCATCTGTGTTCCTGTGCGACTATTATACATAATTTCATTTCCATAACGTTCCATTCCACAAGATTCCAATATATCTGCAATTTTCTCGACAGTTACATCTGTAAACGGTGTACTATCTCCATAAGTTCCATTGTGTAGGCATGCTTTACCCATAATACATTCAATAAGCTGTCCAATCGTCATGCGCGAAGGAATCGCATGAGGATTCATAATAAGATCTGGTACAATACCATCTTTCGTAAAAGGCATATCTTCCTGCCGATATAATATTCCACACGTTCCTTTCTGCCCGGAACGACTACTAACTTTATCACCAATCGTGGGAATACGATCAGATCTTACACGAACTTTACAGAAATTATATCCATCTCCATTTACAGTACAGAAATGATTATCGCTATGAACATTTCGATCAATAAATCCTTTATCATTATTTTTAAAAGATATGCTATTATCCTTATTATTAATAACATTACCAATTTTATTAGGCATGCATTTTCCAATAATAATATCACCACTTTCTACATATGTATTCTCTGCCACAAATCCATCGTCTTCTAATTTATCGTAATTCATCGGTTTTAATGATTTAACTTCTGGTTTAGTAAAGAATTCTTCCTCTCCATTCGAATGATTTTTATTATTCTGTTCCTTATATGTTCTATAGTAAGTGCTCACGAATAAGCCCCTATCCACAGCCGAAGAGTTCAATATCACAGAGTCTTCTTGATTATCTTTTTTTCAAGACCATTCTCAGTCTTGGCACTTTTCAAATTCAAATTCTCAGTCTTGCGATTTTGAAATTTGGATTCTTATTTGCCAAATCTTAAAATAATCCTCCTTAATTCGATCCCATATGCAAGCCGTGGGCATATGAAAGCTAAGTTAAAGACAGTGTTTCCAAAGTGTTTAGACTATATCTTAAGCCATAGAATAAATCCTATAGCCCATTCCCGTTTAGTCGTTGATCCTTTTAGAGAGTTTTAAATTCCCTAACTTGGGTGCTGATAATCTACCTATCTAATATTGTTACTATACCAACTAGTTTCCCAGCTGCCAATGCTGCGTTTCCGCACCATTTTAGTAATTAGACAGTTAAATCAATTAAATCATCATATGACAGTCGATCAATATCTATAATCGAGTAATCAAGGTCCCACCACAGGCCTTTCTCACCTATAAATTCTCCAAGTTTCTCTTCATGTACCTTAATTTCATTTTTACATACTTTGCCATTCTTACTCATATTCTCTTTTCCATTCATCGGTTTCAAATTTGTCCAGTGAAAGCATTTACGCTGTTCATCCTCATCTGTAAGATCAAATCTACAACAAGGTACCACATGATCCATATGCCATAAACTTCCATAATTCTTAAAATTCATATCTACAGTAAAGCGAAAGCTAAACCATTCGCATAAGAATTCCATACTACATCCTAGAATTTCTTTAGTGTGATCACATTTCTTAATTTTTGTACTATAACTCTTGAACGCATTAGTCATTCTAGATCGCATATTACATGCGATCTTAAAACTGGGATTTTCTTTCTTAAGACGTGCATGATTTGCCGTTGATCTCTTCTGAATTGTTTCACGATTGGCCTTATCATATTTAGAATTATACAAACTGATTTCTTCCTTATGTTCTGCCTTATATTCTGTATTATATTTCTTAACACGATCTGGATTTTTTGCCTTCCAATTCCTTGAATCTAATTTCTGACAAGTATAGCAATGAGTCTTTTTATGTTTAAATGCTGCAATTAACTGAACTTTGTTACAACGTTTGCATAATTTACTGCCTTCAGGAATCACAATATTTTGAACTTCTGCGCTTGTGCTAGGCCCTGCCGGATTTTGCTGTTCTTTAAGTAATTTTTTCTTCTCATTATTATTTTTATGCCAAAGTCTGGTTTTCTCTTTGCTGCAAGTGTTACATTGCGTAACTTTAATCGTATATTCTGATAATAATTTCCATTCATCACAACAAATACACTGCTTAGTTTCATTAGGTACAATAATATTCTCGATGTTCTCAACAATTTCTGAACTTGTTCCAGCTTTTTTCTTAGCAATTCTTGCCTTATCTTGTTCACTAGTACAATATTTACATGTATTACGTTTAACTCTAAATTCTGAAAATAACTTAAATTCTCGACAAACTTTGCATTTCTTTGTAGAATTTTCAATAACTTCTGGATTTTGGGCAATTTCATTTTGGTCAAGAATTTCAAGAAGATTCAGTTTCTGTAAATTGTTCTGAATATCCAAATTATTATTGTTATGAGAAATTTCATTTTGGTCAAGAATTTCAAGAAGATTCACTTTCTGTAAATTGTTGTCGATATTCCGAATGTCCAAATTATTATTGTTATGATAATTCTCGTTGTTGTCGATATTCTGAACTTCTGGATTTTCAATAATTTCTGCGTTTTCGCTAGGCTCCGACATTTTTTCAATGCGATCCTTCTTACGAATAATATTCTCTTTATTCCATTTATTAGCTCGCTCACAAATGCAACGTTTGCATTGATTGCGTCCAATACTGAATTCTGTAAGTAACTTCAATTCTTCACATTTACTGCATTTTTTATGTGTTGCTTTCACAGCAGCAGCGGAGGTGGTGGCCATCGCTACTAATTTAGGGTTTGATCGATTTGTTTGTAACCAATAGCTGCTTTATACTTTTTCTTCGAGTTTACCCAGAATTATATAAAACAGATATCAATTTTTCGCGCCATATAATAATATTTAAAGGATTTTCTAGAGTTTCCAGCAATTTGAGAATGTCGCCCGCCACGTGCGGACTTGCCACAGCTTTTACTGTGACAGGGGCACAACCTGTTTACCCCGTGTAGCATGCTATTGCTACGATAGCGTTTGTTCCATTAGGCATGTTATCTGTGTTCAAGATACTAGCCATCTTAGTCTTTACAATTGGTCTTTGTGGATAATGCATCACATGTCCTAACGTATCATATCTGTCTCTATAGTTCAAAGCATAGACTCCAATAGCCTGCTTACATTGAGCGCTATTATGAATCATAAATCCATCTGCTGCGATAAAACTATGATTTTCAGATTCTGTAGTAATATCAGATATTAAACAATTTTCCACTTCAGTTATAGATTTAATCGGTATAAACATTGATAATCCTTGATGCTTAATTTCATGTTTATAATCTCTTGGTTTATTTATTTTCATATATTCAATAACAATAGCACTTTCTGTAATTTTCGAATAATTATAACGATATCCAATAGTGTTAAAATACTTTAATAAATTTGCTTTTGTATCTTTCATTTTAATAGCATATTTTAAATTATTTGATAAAAGTGTAGTTTCAATACCCAAATCTGCATATAATGTATTCATTTGATTGAAAAACACTTTAAGTGAATCTTTATATTTATATTTTAGATGAATCCGCTTACAAGTTTCAGCACAAGCGCAATTATTTAAATCGTTAAACTTTATAGAACATCCATATCCACCCTGATAACCTGCTAGAAATTCTCTCTTTACCATTGGCGATCCATTCATAACCCAATCTGGAATTGGATTATGATCCATTTCTTTATTTCTTCCAGGTTCTATACCAAAAGCCATAAATAATATAGCAACCATATTATAATGCGATACAGTATATACATTAGATACTTGACCATATAAATCTCGCTCATAATATTTAATTTTACGTTTAGATTTATCAAGATTATAACAGCCTAAATATTCAATATCATCTTCAAACATATTCGCACTAAATTCTGTTTCAAAATAAGCTTTCATAAAATAGTTATTAAATTTATTATGACGTTTATAAATACCACCTTCTGTCATTAGATATCCACATATTCTAGCTAAAATATGTAGTCTCCTATCAGTACTTTTGACGGATAATAAATTCAGACTCTGTAATGTATTCGCATATTTAGTAATTAAATGTGGTTTAATATTATAATTTTCAGATGATAATATTGTATTTAATATTTCAGGATTTAATACATCAAATTCCTCACAATCTGTAGATAAAGGTGTTTGTTCCATAGATATAGATAGACAAGTGTCATCATCGAAATGCTTAACTTCTTTCCATCCTTGATTTGTCATGAAATGATGATTATCTGTAGTTGTAATTTTTCTTCCACTAACTGTTAATATTTCCATAATAGGTAGATCCGTTGGTTTAACATATTGATTTATAACTTTTGTAACATTAGTATATTTTGTAATTGGATCAAATGTAATAACTTCTTCACCAACTCGAATATCTTTAATTAATTTATATGTATTATCTGCCATGAGAACTGGTGTATCTGTCTTGCAGCATTGATATGTATTTCGAGGGGCTTGGTTATGGTCACTAAATGGAATTGTGCTAGCTAAAACACCTAGAATCAAACTGGGGTGAATTTCCAAATGTGTATATTTCACAGGCATCAATGCACCTTTCTGTCCTTTTAATATATCTGCATATTTCATAGCAGTCATGGAATGATTGGCTTCTTCAACATCCAAGAATTCAATCGCACCATGATTGATGAGTAAATCTTTCCATTCCATTTTACCATGCCTGATATTCTCAATAATTTCATCTGTTACTTTTGTTCGATTACCATTTTCCACAATATAAAGCGGTCTAACACAACGTCCACCTTCGGTAGATATAGCAATCTCATTTTCTTTAATATTCCACACAATACTAGTATATATATTAATTGTTCCCATAAGCTTATCAGCCTTTAATTTATTATAAAATTCATAAGGTTCCAAATGAATTCCAATAATATCTCCATTTACTATAATTTTTGTATTTTTATGAAACATCTCTATATTACTACCATCAAACATAATCGCTCCATGCTCCTTTATAATTTCACGAACGTTAACAGAATTTGAACTAATTGTTATGCTGCATATCATGCTCATGTTTTTCACAAGACCGACACTCGCACCCTCAGGGGTGTTATGTGAAATACTCATGTCTTTTAGAAGAAATCTACCGCTGCCTTCGAGCTGAAATCCAACAAATGGTTGAATATCCTTTTTAACTAATTTAAAAGTACTCTGTAAATAACTTGGACATTTTTTAATAGATATCGGATTTGTAAATTTATTTAATTTTTTTCTTGGTAAAACTGTAGGAATTTCATACAAATATTGTCCTGTAATCGATAATTCTTTATAAGGACTGTGTCTTTTCTCACCATCCACGGTATATGAACATATTCCATCATTTACATGGCATGAAAACCCTAGACTTCTCGCTAAAAACTCTGCATCATAAATAATTTGATAATTTGGTTCACCTTGAGGAATTCTGATCTCGTGTCCATTTGCTCTTACATTACCATCTGTGTCAATTAATCCAGCTAGAACAGCTAATCTGGTTTTACGATCATTTACTAAATATTCCATTGGAATATGTTTATTTTCAACTAACCCATATATCGCCAATAATTTCTTCAATGGCGCCTTTTCAGTTTTATTACAGCTAATTCCTGTTTGAGTATTATTAATTGTAGAACTAATTCCATATTTATATTTAAGACCCTTTTTAATAGTTGCATCATTATCTTTGCCCCATTCAATCCATTTATCTAATAATTCTTTATCAGCAGTAACAAAGCCGTAAGCACTACTCAAACCATCACCTAGCCACATACCTAATATATAAGGATCTAATGCAACATCTTTATGTTCCCAATTAATTCCATCAGATTTGAATGTATATAATTCTTTTTGAACATTTTTAGGTAAAGATAAGTATTTCTCAATTGTAATATCGATTACATCATCATCATCGATTGTTGATTTAAATGTCTCTAACTCTTTGTTGTTATTAAAATCTTTGTATCTATACCTTAACTCGTTTTTATCAAACCACCTTAATTCTTTTTTTCCTCTATGATTTCTACTAATTTTATGCTTTTTAACTTTCAAAGTAAGTATATGATTATCGGTCACTGTATAACTCATAAAATTATTTTTATGTGGGATTATTTCATACATCGTCTTATGTCCAGAACATGTAGTTCTAACTCGTACAGAATTTCCTTTATCATCGATTAAGTGATCGCCAACAATAATATCTTGTGCTTTTTTAACACTACCATTCCACATTAATATAGGAGTATCTGGATCAAAACATTCCGACGGGCAGATTATCCCCCATTGAGTGCTATGTAGCTTACGAGGCTGTACTAATTTCCCTGATTTTTCAATAGGTGTATTAATACGCCTCATGTGACTGATAGTAGCACTATATGTCATACGATTCAACACTTGTGCAACACCCTGTTTATTCTTATTATTTTTAATACCCCAATTTCCAGTAGCTAGCGCATAACGCATACCACTATCAATTATAGTAGATTTAACGATTTTATAAATATTCACTTTATTAATCACATTGATAAACTTATTGGTAGCTTTCCAACCTCCAATATTAATTTCCTTTTGAATCATATTCTTCATATCCTTTATCACTTTTCCATAATACTGCCTGAATAAATTCGCCATTAGTACACCCGGTGTATCTACCTTTTTATTAATATAACTATCGCGATCATCAAATTCCTTTAATCCTAGGAAACACTTGAGTAACTTATTTACCATATATCCTAAATATAATGCCTTCTTATGAAATTCACGACCGACGTGAGGTAAAAACTCAGTTGCCAATACATTACGGATAATATTAATTCTATGAATTTTGTTATTCAAAATTTCCTTGGGATATCCAGTAATATTCAGATATTTACTTAAATACTCCAAAGCATCTTTAGGACACTGTATATTATTTGCTTCTTCAATAGATCCAATAAGCTCATTAATCAAAATCGAATTCAATTGATCATCTAAGTCATAAACAATATATTTTATAATTTCCTTATCGTTATTAAGTCCTAGAGCCTTGAATAGAATAAAGATAGGAACATCGGTTTTAATATGATGAATATTCGCACGTATAAAACGACCAAATTGGTTACCCTTGGCACTTAACTTAAGACTGGTAATTTTAGGAACTCCTAACTTATTTTCTTGAACACTGCGAATTTCTGCGATATGTGAATAGGTACTGATTTTGTTGTTAATAAATACATAAGTTTTATTCTCGCTGATGCGATCCTGTGAAATAATAACTTTCTCATTTCCATTAATTAGGAAGTAACCTCCATAATCATATTTGCACTCATTTCCATAAACAAGAGCCATCTTGTTATTCAAAATACAATAATTTGATTTAACCATAATAGGAATCTTACCCAATAGAACACCATTTAGCTGCTTGGTATCCATCGTATATTCATTATTATCACCCAAAGTTTTCGCAGTAATAATTAGATCGACATTCACATTTGAACTGTATGTAAAATTACGCTGACGCGCATCATTAGGTGTCATAGTTTTAGTACTTCCATCTTTCTCATAAATAATGGGCTTACTGATGACTGGATTTTTAACATCGATTGTTAACATATATTTAAATTTTGCAACTTCTGGAATAAACTGATGTTGAATTTCAATGGTATTAAACCCTTCAATAATCTGATCTAACTTGCGTAATATAAAATCATTGAATGATTCCAACTGATGCTTGACCAGCTGATACCCCTTATTATTTTCAAAATAGCAATTTATAACATCCCATGTTTGCTTTTCAAATTCCTCGATTGTCGCCATAATATATGAAAATTATATTTTATGTGATTCTCAAATTTTTATGAATATAGCATATATATTTTAAATATTATTTTCTTATATGTATTTAGCAAATTTTATCTTTGAGATTAACCATACATATGGGGCATTTTTTACTTTTGAGTAACCACTTTAAAATACACTTTTCACAATAAGTATGTGTGCATATTAAGATAGATACATTGATTTTTTTATTAGTAGTTTCGATTAAATTTTCCTGGCATATTGGACATATATCATCTTCTGCTAAAACAAGTTCATCTTTATCTGTTGAAGTATAACTAATCTTTTTAAATTCTTCTGCATTTAATCCTACTTCAAATCCTCTAGTTGATATTATTATATTCCTTTCATTATTATTACCACCTACACCAAGATTGTTACGCACATTACCCAAACTTGTACGCATGTTCCCATTCATGCTCCCATTCATGTTCCCATTCATGCTCCCATTCAAAGTAGTAATAGGTAATAATACAGGAGATATACGGCTAGGAGGACTATTAATACCATTAAAATGTTGTGTAATAAAATCATACATAGAGAGTCCACGAATTTGTGAATTACTAGTTATATAACTAGAAAATCTTTGAATATCTAGATCATGATTATGGTCACTCGTATGTTCATCATGTTCGTCATAATCATCAAAATCTATATCATCACCATAATCCCATGCTTCATCATATCCTCCACCATATTCGCCTTCAAAATCACCACCATAAATATTTAAATGTCCATGTATATTAATTTCTGCATCTTCATGAACATTAATCACTGCATTTGGATGTATATCTACTCTAGCAGCAGGCATATTGACAGACATACCAATATCTATCGCCCCATTATGATGTGTTCTCGTAATATTCCATGCATTATTTGATACCGTCGGCTGCGCTACTACCGTCGGCTGCGCTACTACCGTATTTTCGTTTAACTCTGGTTCATCTATTGTCTGTTCGGTTTCAGTTACAACACTTCCAATTCGACACATAGGATTCTCTTCTGAGACTGCAACTATTGCTGGTTCACGATTCCTAAATAATAAGCTAGTTATCTGGGTTCTTCTCAAACAGGCTAGAAGATGTTGATTATATTCATTTACATTCACATTTATATCACATATATCACATTGGATGTATTCCCGATTCTCTTCTATATCTGCCATTTCTTCTACTTTATATGCATATAAAAATTTAAGCATTACTTTTTAAGCAGAATAATCCAATGATCGTTAATAATAATCCAATATATTGTATAGGTCTTTCAAACCTTTCCCCTAGATAAAAAAAAGCCAATAAACTTTCTATTACAGATGAGATAGCATCCCACATCCCATTCACGTATAAAATGGTGGATCCTCTAAGACTTTGAATTAAAAAATATACAACACCGATATATCCGGCTATTCCTAATGAAAATGCATTTAATGAACCAGTATTGGCATATCTTTCGAATGCAAAATCACCGATTATTTCAACAATTGCTAAAAAAATTAAATACCATATCTGGTTCATTTATTTTTAGCAAATAGAATAAAAAAATAAAGTGCCCATTCTTATAATTTCATTTCAAATCCGAATTCATAATTTCCAAAATATAATTGTAATATTGTCACCCGATCCTCTCATTTTAGCTCCGTTTAATAAATCTACACAACAATTTCTCATTAATTTGTTATTAATAACACCGTTCTCGCCAGTATTATATGCCGTGTTAATAATCGAATCAATAACATCTTCACATGTATAAACATCCCATAATCCATCCGATGCCATAACAATATATTGATTATCATCAGTAATTAGGAAATATTGAATTTCCGGCACAGGTATCACAAAGGGTGCTAAATACTTATCACCCAAACTTCTGCTTAATGCTAAATTGCCTTGTACTCTAGGTACATCATTTGGATTAAAGGTAACTATACCTCCTAAATTTTTAATACGATCAAATTCATCTTGTCGATTTGGTTTGTGATCAATAGATAAAGCTTTTACTTTATGAGAATAAGATGATATAATAGCTCGACAATCGCCACAATTAGCTATCCATAGTTCCTTATTTTTTCTTAATATAACAATAGCAGCACTGCCTGCAGTATATGACATTTCAATTGGCATCGTAGCCTGCGCTTCAGCAAATGCAGCCATTAATGCAGCAGCTGGATTCTTATTCATATTCAGATGTTTTACTATAAAATTTTTAAAGTGGAACTTCAGGAATTCAGCTACGTTATGGCCCCCATGCCCGTCATATACCGCCACATAGTCATACCCATTATACAAATTAATTTTGATATTATGATAATCTTCCATATAAGGCCGCATATTTTTGTCTTCTACGACATAGATCATTTAGTTTATATAGTGTTAATATATTTTTTCACTTTGTATAAACTGATTCCTAGTTTATCTGCAATTTTATTATAAGAGTCTCCTGATTTTCTCAAATTTTGAATCTATTATATTATATTTTAAAAATTTTATAGACATATTAATAAAAATTTGATATTTTAAAATTAAAACTATAACATAAAATTATATAAAATGCCTAGATGTCGTGTTGCAGATTGTAATGTTAAAAATGCTGTTTTTAATATATTAGGTGAAACAAAAGGAGTATGTTGTTCAAAACATAAAGACAAAGATATGTATGATGTAATGAATTCAAAGTGTATTTCAGATGGATGTATTACTCGACCAACTTATAATTTTGAAGGTGAATTAATAGCAATTTATTGTAAAGCTCATAAAGAAAAAAATATGATAGATATTAAAAGTACAAAATGCATTTATAAAAATTGTAAAATAACTCCAATTTTTAATTTTGAAGGTGAATCTAGGCCAATTTATTGTAAATCTCATGCTGAAAAAAATATGATAGATGTTAAACATATAAAATGTAAATCAGACGGTTGTATGACTAGACCAACTTATAATTTAGAGGGTCAAAAAACTCCTCTATATTGTGTACTACATAAATTATCAGATATGGTTGATGTTACTAAAAACTTATGTATTTATGAGAATTGTAAGGTTTCTCCAACTTTTAATTTTGAAGGTGAAAAAATAGGTATATATTGCGTTAAACATAAGAAATGTGATATGATTGATGTTCAATCAAAAAGATGTATTTATGAAAATTGTAAAATTTCTCCGAGTTTTAATTTTGAAAGTGAAAAAAATGCGATTTATTGTAGACATCATAAATTAGATAATATGGTTAATATAGTAAGTCGAAAATGTATTGTTGAAAACTGTAAAACATTACCTTCATTCAATTATAAAAACGAAAAACAAGGTATATATTGTGCTAAACATAAAAAAAATGATATGATTGATGTTGATAATAAAAAATGTTTATTTGAAAATTGTGAAATTAGACCTTGTTATAATTATAAAGAAGAAATCCGTGGCATATATTGTAATATTCATAAATTAGAAAATATGATTGATATTTCAAATAGTAATAAAATATGTAAAAATTCTTGGTGTAATACTCGAGCAAAAATAAAACACAATGGTTATTGTATTCGCTGTTTTATTCATGAATTTCCAGATCAAAAAATATCTAAAAACTATAAAATTAAAGAAGCACATGTTACAGATTTTATTAAACAAGAATTTGAAAAATATGAACCAATATTTGATAAACAAATTGCAGGTGGATGTTCAAAAAAAGGCCCGATGTTTTAATAGATTTATTAACTCATTCAATTATTATAGAAATAGATGAAGAACAACATGTTAATTATACTTGCGAAAATAAAAGATCTATGCAACTTTTTGAAGATCTTGGCAATCGTCCAATTATATTTATAAGATTTAATCCAGATAAATATATTGATAAAAATAATAACAAAATAAATGGATGTTTTAAATACCATAAAAAAAACGGTGTCCCGATTATAGATGATATGAATAAATGGAAAGAACGTTTAAATACTCTTAAAAATACAATTGATAATCATTTAGATACTATTCCAAATAAAGAAGTAACGATCGAGCATCTATTTTATAATTCTTAAAACTATATAAAGACATTTTACAATATATATACAGTTATTATAAAGTTACACAGCTTCAATGACAATTCAAGAAGAATATAAAATGTATCAAAAAAAATATGAATTAGAATATGGTGAAAAAACAATACCATTAATGCAAGTTGGATCATTTTGGGAAATATATGGAATATCAGATGATTTTAATAAGATGAAAAACATTTCAGAATTACTCAATGTTGTCATGACAAAAAAAAATAAAAATATTATAGATGTATCAATTAACAACCCATATTTAATAGGATTTCCACTTTTTGCACAAGATAAGTTTATACCAATATTAATTAATCAAGATTATACTTTAGTTTTCATTGAACAAGTTACAGAACCGCCTAATCCAAAAAGAGAAGTAACTAAAATATTATCAAAGGGTTTATATGAAAATTCTCCAGAATTATCGAATAATTTAGTATGTATTTATAATGATAATTCAAATTATGGAGCAGCATCTATAGATGTGAATTTAGGAAATGTTTCAATTTATGAAACATCATCATCAGAAGATTTATATAAATATTTAAAATTTATTAATCCGTGCGAATTAGTATTAATAGGTGCACCTATTAATATTGATTTTAATGTTAAAACTTATAACATAGGATATACATTTGATAAAAATATTACAAAAATATTTTTTCAGCAACATATATTAGAAAATTGTTATATGAATAACACAATGTTAAATATTTTTGAATTTCTTGATGTTGAAAAACTGGTATTTGCAATAGTACCTTTTATATTTTTAATTAATTGGTGTAAAAAACATAGTACTATTTTTATTGAAAAACTTCAAAAACCAAAGTTATATGAAAATAAAAATTATTTAAATTTATCTTATAATTGTGCTGAGCAATTGAATTTAAATTTAATTGAAAAAATGTTAAATAAATGCAGCACATCATTAGGTAAGAGGTTCTTTAAAAATCGTTTACGTATGCCGTTATATGATTCAAAATTAATTAATGAATCATATAATAAAATAGAAGAATTAATTTCAAAAGGTAAGGAGCATCTTATCAATCTAAGAAATATTCTATCAAATATATATGATTTACAAAAATTATTTAGGAAAGTTATTATTAAAACTGCAAGATTTAATGACTTACAAAATATATATAAATCCTTACAACAAGTTATTAAAATTTTACCAAATAATATTATATTATTATCACATTTTCAAAAATATATGAATGAAGAAAAATGGATTAGTGATTTACTTATACAAAAGCAAAATACGATTAATTCTATTGATGATGAATTAAATGAATATCCTTTAGAATTAAATAAAAAACTTAATGTGGATTTTTTTAAATTTATTGAAAATGGAACTATTAATATAAGTAATAAAAGATATTCGACTTATAAAACCAAATTTGATGAATTATCATATAGAATTGTATCAACAACTGGAACAATAACAAAATTATCATGTAATAAAATGGATCAATTAATTAGTGATAAAGAAAGATTATTAATCGAAAAAAGTGAAATTGAAAGTAAAATATTAAATGAATTTCTAGAGACATGTCTTAATTTTACAGAATTATTTGAAAAATGTTGTAATGAAGTTTCAGAATTTGATTTTATTACGAATGGCGCATATATAGCAATTGAATTTATTTATTCAAAACCAAGAATAAGTAATAATACTAAACAAACTTTAATTGCGAAAGAAATAAGACATCCATTTGTAGAAATTAATAGAGATGATCATAATTATATTAAAAATGATTTTGAATTTGACAAAGCTGGAGTATTATTATTTGGTATAAATTCAAGTGGAAAAAGCACATTAATGAAAGCACTAGGAGTTAATATAATTCTAGCTCAATCCGGATTATACACGGCATGTGATTTAGAATATACATTATATGATGCAATATTTACGAGAATTGCAAAATCAGATGATATAACTAATAATAAATCATCATTTATTGTCGAAATGAGTGAATTAAGAAATATTTTACAGAAAGCCACTAAATATAGCTTAGTTTTAGGCGATGAAATAGCAAGTACGTCTGAAAATATAAGTGCTTTATCTATTGTATCTGCTGGTATTGACAAATTAAATCGGATTGGATGTAATTATTTATTTAGTTCTCATTTACACGAATTACTTGATAAGAAATTAGTCGATCTTGATAAAGTTAAAATACTTCATTTATCTGTAGAATATGATAAAGCTTTAAAATTATTAATTTATAATAGAAAACTATTAGATGGTCCTGGCTCAAAATTATATGGTATTGAAGTTATAAGATATTTAAATTTTGATGAAGATTTTATTGATATATGTGATAAAATTCGGACTAATATTTTAAATGATATTAAACCTAAAAGTTCAAAATACAATCGAAAAGTAATTGGAAGTAAATGTCAAATATGTGAATCACATGATTCACCTGGAGAATTTCATCATTTAAATTATCAAAAAAATGCAGATGAATCCGGTATTATTCATGCAGAAAAAATTAAAAAAAATAGGACCTCAAATATTATATATGTATGTACAAAATGTCATGATAATATACATACTAACAATATTGAAATTAAAACATTAGATACAACATCTGGTAAAAAATATGTTTTTAATCCAAAAAAATAATTTCTTTAAGTACTAGCAATCAACGTATCCAATCACAAATTAGCATACAAAAACATTTCAGTTGTATGGTAATTTAAATAAATTTATTTTTATAACTTCCAGAAAATCTGGCGAAGACGAGCGCTAGCGCTGGAAAGTCTTGAAAAAAATATATATTTTAACATACAAAAATCTTTAGGGCGCTTGCGCTCGGCTTCGCCAGGATCTTTTTAGTCCTTAAATACTTATAAAAGGTAGACTTTGTAAAATTGTCTAGGATTTCGTATTTAATTTACGAAGTTGTTCAATAATCTTACTTTTAGATAATGATTTAGAATTGGCAATTTTCCTATCTTTGGCAAGAGAACGGAGTTCAGCTAATGTTCGATTTTCATAGCGTTTTTTACTAGTTTTACCACCTTTTATAAGAGTAATTTTTTTATTATTATAAAAACAGTCTATTTGAATAATACTTTTATTAAGAGTTTTATATAACTCTTTAATTTTAGTAGAAGCCAGACTCAAAATTTTTGATTGATAATTATTTGAATTATCATAAGTAACGTAACTGCTACCATTAGTATAACTACTCGGATTATTGATTCTCTTTATACTTTTTATATATTCTATGATATAATAATTTATAAGATTTTTAAATTCTGTAGATTCGGTAGTTATGATGTTAAATTCTTTAGCTTCTTTATCATTTTTTATTAATTCAGTAGATTCGGTAGTTATGATGTTAAATTCTTTAGCTTCTTTATCATTTTTTATTAATTCAGTAGATTTAATATAATTGAAAATTCCATAAATATTATTCATATTATTAATAATATTATTTATATTTGTGTTGTTATTTAGTGTGCCATAAAGTTTAGGTTCGACGTTTTTGTAATTCGAAATATAACTACTTAATTCGACGACAAAATATATTTGATTGTTTGGATTGTTTATATTATAATCATTTAAAAACTCATTATTTTCTATATTGAAATTAAATATAGAAATTATTTCTGATATATTATTTTTAATATTGGTTATTCTATTTTGTTTGTCATTATTATGTGTATCTGAAATAAAATTACTTAACTTAGAAATAACTGCTTTTTTTTTCTCTAAATCTAACTCTAAAAATTTAGGGGGGGGTCAGCTGTACAATGACTAATATTATTACCCATCTTTATATTTTATTAAAATATAATAATTTATCTTCTAAAAATATAATCAAACATTCTATTATTTATTGAATTCTCAAATTTTTCGGTAAATCTCTGTGTAAATTGCTGCATGACATTCTGCACGACAGTAGGTTGGGTTACTGTAGCAACAGTTGCATCAACAATAGGTTGTGTGGATGTAGTCGTGACAACAGTTGCATCAACAATAGGTTGTGTGGATGTAGTCGTGACAACAGTAGCAGTAGGTTGTATAGACGTAGTCGTGGCAGCTGTAGCACTAGTAGCAGTAGGTTGTGTGGATGTAGTCGTGGCAGCTGTAGCAGTAGGTTGTGTGGATGTACCAACAGTTGCATCAACGGCAGGTTGCGTAGCGTTAGCAGTAGTAGTCCCGGCAGCGGCTTGTTGTGCAGCGGCGTGTTGTGCAGCGGCTTGTTGTGCAGCGGCTTGTTGTGCAACGGCTTGTTGTGCAGCGGCTTGTTGTGCAACGGCTTGTTGTGCAGCGGCTTGTTGTGCAGCGGCTTGTTGTGCAGCG
>Ga0214921_10005607_pt1 | contig 17658 bp, 15 predicted proteins | sample LL1505_MetaG_FD_177992 | JGI IMG/M metagenome (GOLD analysis project Ga0214921, IMG submission 177992) | Freshwater microbial communities from Lake Lanier, Atlanta, Georgia, United States - LL-1505 | ecosystem: Environmental > Aquatic > Freshwater > Lake | place: USA: Georgia | collected...
TCTCCGAGTCCCACTTAAACTTCACTCCGAGAGTGCAAGAGGCCGTATGGCTGCAAGATCACACTAATATCAACAGCATGATCGACTTGTCAGATGGCCTCGCTTCTGACGCGAGAAAACTAGCCATTGCTAGCTCAAAAAAAATAATCCTCGATCGAAATCTTATCACGCCCGAGGCAAGCGAAGACGATCTACTGCGTGCTGCATTTTGTGATGGAGAGGATTTCGAGCTACTTTTCACATGCCCCCCAAATATCGCAAACGAATTAGAACGCGACTTCCCCTGGAAGTGTGGCTTAAGACGACTCGGCACTGTGCACGAGGGAACAGGAGTCTTCCTAAGAGACGGCCACGTGATAAAGGCGCTGGAGTTTTCTGGATATGAACACTAGAATACTTCTTAAAGACAATCGGGGGGAATCTATGCGCCTTGGGACTGCCATACTGATGGCCGCTTTTTGTGTTTCCGCAGGATGTAAATCCAGGGATGCCGGTAATTATTCAAAAATGCACAGCGAGGCTGGCATCAAGCGACCGAAATTTTCTCAAATCCATAAAGATCTTATGCAAATTGAGAGAAAATACGCATCGCGTGCAACTTTGATGACTTACGGTCAGTCCTCCGGCGGGCATCCGTTACTTGCAATAAAATTGGAAGACCGCGATTTTAAGCCAAAAAAATCAAGAAAAGCCGTCATCATTACAGAGTCGATACATGGCAATGAATATTTACACATCACAGATCAGCTTGTTCCAGAGTTCGCAAAACGCTCCGGAGAGCTGTCTCCATTGAAGTCCTTCCTAGCGGACGGTGGCCTCATTTACATGATCCCTGTTTACAATCCGGACGGATTTATCGCCGGAGTTCGCGAAAACTCAAACCATGTAGATCTCAATCGCGACTTTATTATCCCGTCACTGGCAAATGATGGAATGAAAGAAGCGGAAACCAAGTCTTTTGTAAATCTGATTCACAGCGAAGCTAAAAAAGAGAACTTTTCTCTTGAATTTTTTATGGAGTATCACTGCTGTATTGGTGGACTCATACATCCCTGGGCTCACACAGAGAAGCCTCTAGCAAAGCAGCAATTAATTGCACTTGAAGAGATCGGTGAGATCAGCAAGAAAACTCTCGGCTACCCTTACGGAAACGCCCATGACATCGTCAATTATAATGCCACAGGCGCTTCAATTGATTACATCCAAGAGACTTTCATGCGTCGCGCATTTTCTCTCGAGGGCAAATATGAAACGGAAGACAAAAACCTCCGCAAACATGCCGCCATGTACGACGAGATATTTTCGCGCATCTAATACTGCTGACTACCAAGTCATAGCGATGCCGCCGCCCAAGAAAAAGCTATGATACTTGATGGTGTCAATTTCGCCGCCATCTTTTGTGAGCTCTTCAGCCGACAATGTCTTCTTAAACAAAGTTGAGTCTGCGGCGGAAAACCCTAATGCCGCGATCTTGATTGGACCCAAATTCATTAACTCCCTATACAAATCAAATCCGAATCGTAGACTGGTTGTCTTTACTTTTTTGTCGAGTACCGCAACACCCAAACTATAAGTCCCATAGGCCCAAAATCGGGCGAGAAATTCTTTTGTTCGCTTTTCTGCACCGAATTCGACTCCTACAGTGGGAGCATTACCAAGTTTAAATGTGTATGCTTGTCTTGTAGAATTTGCATTAGGCTTGCTGGACAGGTCTAGGGTTGTAACACCCAATTTCGGCATAACATCAATCCAATTGATAATGGAACTATCTAAGCTGCGCCCGAATCCATAACCTGTTTGGAACCTTGAAAGTGAAAAATCTTCTGAATATTCCGGGCCAGTGAAACTCTGCTTTGGAATCACATCGTAATAAAGATGCATGCCCGCAAGAAGCCCGCCGCGAAACTCTCCAAAAAAACCAATCAGAGGCGCCTTGGCAAAAACCCCCTCGCCTTTTCCCATGGGCATACCAAAGCGCCCGCCTATATATGCAGACCTTGCAACACCCAAAATTTTACCGAGAAGGCTCTCTAAGTCGTACTTTAATGTGTCATCCAATCGAGTGGCAGTAGCCTCGCGGCCCGTTGCTTGATGAATAAAATAAAAGTCCTTCGAGACAGAATCAGCTAGTGAATCTTTTGCCGCTGTTGCGATGGATCGTATAATCCATTTTTGTGGATTAGCACCGGAAACGTTTTCAGCATGAGCCGCTGCGGTCATCTGCCATACTTGACCAGAACGTCTGAGAGTAAAAATCTCCAAAGGCTCCGTGGGAGCAGGCACATCTGGCAGCGCGGTACCCAAAAGCCTGAGATCTGCTCCAATTTTGAGAGATTGCGCAGAGATGACTGAGCGGAACGGCAGTCCAAAGCTTAGATACGCTGCTATCAGCGTTGCGTACCGCGGCTCATTCATCAATTTAAGGGGACTGACCGACGACTTAATCTTGTACTCTGACTGTGCAAGCGCTTGGCGCCCAGCAGGGCCTTGATAAAAAATCTGAAAGCTGGTTGAGTCACTCCCTGCAGTCGCGACCAGCTTCCATTGATATGATGCACTAGAATTTTTTTTGTCGTCCTGACACCTTGCACTTTGAAATGGCCCAGTACCCCATAGACCATTATTTTTTGTTAGAAGCTTACCAAAGCGCTGGCAGACCTCTGAAAATTTTAAGACCTTGTCGTCAATCGTCTCTGTCGCTGGCGCACCACGGAGCTCGATCAGCAAATCAAGAAAACCTGGAGTCGACGTGTTAAAACCAGACGCCGATGCTGTTGCCTTTGACTGTGCGGGTTCCGGTTTCGAAAAACCACGCGCTGAAAAAAGCAAACAAAAGCAGGCAAATGTTCTAGCAATTTTTAAACTTAGACTCACAGACTCAGCCACTCCAACGAACATGCGTCCAGGTAGGCCACTCCTTTCGGAACTCAATCCGATATCGCGGCCAAACAGTACGATTCACTGCAAAATCACCATCATTACACTCTGGGTTCTCGGCCCATTAGGACCCACACTTGAGAACGGACTAGGATTCCGAGGGGGCACGATCTATAATATCAATGATTACCTATGGTTATGATTTTTACGCCAGGGTGTTTGTCTCTCGAATCGTTCTATAACTTCCGGGCTTTTGTATTGACATGATTGGACTTTTTTAATAAAAACCAGCCGTAATTCTAAATGACACCACTGATGCCTGGGGAGGCAAAGTCACCATGATGTCGAACATCCGCGGATTAACTTTTGACGATGTAATGCTTGTTCCCGGGTATAACGGAATCCGCTCAAGACAAGACGTCACCACAAGCGTCACTGTGGCAGGTCGAACATTCGAATTACCGATTATCAGCGCAAACATGGACACCGTCACGGGTGAAACCATGGCAAATGCAATTACCGAATTCGGTGGCATGGCCATTCTTCATCGATTTATGACGATCGAAGAAAACGTTGATATGTTTAAACGCCTAAAGAATCGGAAAAAAACTGGCATTAGCATTGGCATTGGTGAGGAAGCCATGCCCCGCGCTGAAGCACTTGTAGCAGCCGGTGCAGAGATCATCTGCGTTGATGTGGCACATGGGCACAGTAAAGAAGTTAACCGAACGGTCCGCGGACTTCGCGAAAAATGGGGCAATAATATCTTAATTATTGCGGGAAACGTGGCCACATACGCTGGCGCAGATTACCTCGCCGCAGCGGGCGCGGATGTCATCAAGGTCGGAATTGGTCCTGGCTCTGTGTGCTCAACTAGAATCAAGACGGGCTTTGGCGTCCCACAATTGACGGCGCTACAAGAGTGCCGGAAAGTTGATCGCTGCGTCATCGCCGACGGCGGTATCCGTACACCAGGAGATGCCGTGAAAGCATTAGCCGCTGGCGCAGATTTCATCATGATGGGCGGGATGTTCGCGGGTACCGATGAGACACCAGGCGAGTTCATTTCGCGCAAAAATCCTGACGGCACAGAAACAAAACTAAAAAGGTTCCGCGGAATGGCATCGCGTGAAGCCCAGGAAGACTTTATGGGCGGTATGGCGGAATGGAAAACCGCAGAAGGAGTCGCTGTAGAAGTACTGGCAAAGGGACCCGTTCGCAACGTTGTATTAGATGTTATGGGTGGTATTCGTTCTGGATTGACCTACTGTGGTGCTTTGAATATCAAACAACTCCAACGTAAGGCTCAATTTATGGAAATCACCCCGGCGGGTTTCCAAGAGGGAACGCCGCACGCCACTGGACGCCTCACACGTTAATTGAGAGCTAATAATGACTGTGCAATTACCAAGTCTCGAGCTTATTGAAGCTTCACATACATTTCCGGGATTATACACTTTTAAGATCATCGGAGACTCGCGGGATGACTTTGTGGCTGACGCCCTCACTCAAGCGATGGCAGCTATTGGTCAAGATCGTGAGTTCAATCATTCAATCCGGGCCTCAAGCAGCGGCAATCACACCGCGCTGACACTATCTGTGCGACTAGAAAACGCCCGAGAAGTCCACGCCGTCTACGAGAAACTCCTCAAGATTAAAGGCATCCGCGCCTTATTTTAGATTTTTATAAAATCATCTCGCTCATGTTCCTCCAGGTCAGTCCGAAATTCATGGTAGGAGTGGATTTCCCACCCCACGGTGTCGCTGCACGGCACAGCAATGAAAACAGGAGTTGGACCATGAGCGAGAACAAAGAAGCGCCAAAAGAAAAAAAAGAAAAGAAGGAAAAAAAGGCTGACGGAGACGGTGGCGAAAGCGTCGTTCACGTTCATTCAACACGTATGAAAAAGAAATCACTCTGGACTCTCGAACGCTGCCAAAAATTTGCCCGCCGGTTCAAATCAGAATCCGAATGGGCAGTTGGATCACCGTCTAGCTACAAATCCGCTCAGGCCCATGGCTGGGTTCAGCTTTGCATCAAAGGTTCGCAATCAGGTCGCAAAATCGGCTAAAAGGGCTTAGATAAATCAAAGGGCCCCCACTCAATAATGTGTGGGGGCCCCTTTTGTTTCTAAATTGATTTACTTACGCAATTCCTTCCTAAGAATCTTGCCAACATTCGACTTGGGTAAATCCTTACGGAACTCAAAGAACTTCGGAGCCTTGTACCCAGTCAGATTTTGCTTAGCAAAGGCTTTGAGCTCTTCTTCCGTGAGACTTTGGTCTTTCTTCACGACGAAAAGTTTCACCAACTCCCCCGAATGCTCATCAGGAACACCAACCGCGGCGCACTCTGCAACCTTAGGATGCGTCATCATCACATCCTCGACTTCGTTCGGATAAACATTAAATCCTGACACCAATATCATGTCTTTCTTACGATCAACTATTTTAATAAAACCTTCCGGAGTCATAAAACCAAGATCGCCCGTTCGGAAAAATCCGTCTGGCGTCATGACTTTATCTGTCTCATCGGGTCGTTGCCAATAGCCGCGCATAACCTGGGGACCCTTGATACAGATCTCCCCGACGTCCCCGGTCTTACACTCAGAGTTGTCGTCATTACGAATCGCCACGATCGTCGAAGAGATCGGCACGCCTATAAACCCATTGTAAGATTTGTTATTCATCGGATTTATACAGGCAGCTGGTGACGTTTCCGTCAAACCATACGCTTCAATGAGCGCCGCCTTGGTCAAAGTCTGCCATCGCTCCGCCACAGACCTCTGAACAGCCATTCCTCCACCAAGAGTCAGTCTTAGTGAACTAAAGTTGACCGTAGAAAATGACGGGTGATTCAAGAGCAAATTAAATAAGCTATTGACGCCAGTCATAACTGTGAAGTTCCACTTTTTAAGCTCTTTTACAAACGTTGGCACGTCTCTTGGATTCGTAATTAGAACATTCAAACCGCCCAAAGATGTGAATGTGAGCAGGTTCGCCGTCAGCGAGAAAATATGATAAAGAGGCAGCGGCGTTATAACAATGTCGCCACCTGGAGTCACAACATTCTTAATCCACTCCCGCGCCTGAAGCATATTCGACACAATATTACCGTGAGTCAATTCCGCTCCTTTTGAAACCCCTGTCGTACCGCCGGTGTATTGCAAAAAGGCCAAATCGTCGTGTTTTAAATTTGGAACTTTGACTCGACCAGGCTGCGCCTGATTCAAGACATCTTTCATTTTGTGAGCTTTTGGAAGATTAAATGCTGGAACCATCTTCTTCACATTCTTGACGACGAAATTGACGATGTGATTTTTTGGAAACGCGAGCAAGTCACCGATTTGGGTCGTCACGATATGACGAACAGACGTCTCATGTAGTACTTTCTCGAGAATGGACGCTGAATTTTCGAATATGACGATGACTTTTGCACCGGAGTCCTTTAGCTGATGCTCTAACTCGCGCGCGGTGTAAAGAGGATTGCAATTAACGACAACAAGCCCTGCATAGAGCGCACCCACGATAGCCACGGGATATTGCAAAATATTCGGCATCATGATCGCAATTCGCTCCCCAGGAGCGAGTTTAAGCTCATTTTGGAGATAATCCGCAAAACGTTTTCCCTGGTCGCGAAGTTCCGCATACGTTAGCGAGGTACCCATATTATGAAACGCTGGCTTATCAGCAAATCGATCAAACGACTGATCGAAAATCTGGATGATATTCGCGTACTGCTTCGGATCGATAGTCTTTGACACAGCTGGCTCGTAGGCACCGTACCATACATGACTCACAAAAACCCCCTTTAGCATTAAATATCGTTGCCCGGAATTCGGATTCTCGACTGACTATGATTGCTTGCGTATTTTTACCATTTGGCCCAACAGCCTATCAAACGCATCAGCAAATTTTTTCTTGTCATTGTTCGCAAAGCTACCATGACCCCCTCGCACCTCGCCCGCACTGCGTAGTTCTTGCATTAGATTTCTCATCGACAACCTTTCAGAAATTGACTTGGCATCAAACACATCCCCTCTCGGGCTTAGGGCCACTGCAGATTTTTGCACCACTCTCGCGGCCAAAGGCACATCCGCAGTTATCACTAAATCGTATTGCACAACTTTTTCGGCGATATGATCATCCACAGCATCAAAACCTCCAGCCACTACGATCATCTTCAGCAGAGCGCCTTCATCGAGACGCATCCAGCTATTCCCCACGACACAGACTGGCCACTGCACTCTTTGTGCGCCCTTCATAACGAGGTCTCGAACCACCCTAGGGCAGCCATCGTTGTCAATCCAAATAGTCACTATCGGTCTCACTTGATCGCACGTTTAGCTCACTGCATTAAAAAAAAATCACAAAAAAACACGCTGAACTTTTAATATATTTCTAATACCACTCATTTCAGAGTGATCCTGGCTTGACACCTCTTCATCTGTTCGGATCACTGCCATGGCCTTGCCGCCACGGCGGTTACGACTCAGCTCAAACGTTGCAATATTCACATTTTTCAATGCGAGAAAGTGACCCAAGTCGCCAATAACCCCAGGTTTGTCATTATTTTCCACGAGTAGCATGTGGCCGGATGGCTCGGCTTCAAAATAATAATCATTGATCAAAGATAGACGACTGATCTGGTCGTCAAAAACGATTCCACCCACTTGCAACATCTCACCATCTGAGCCAGATAAGCTGATTTTAAGAGCCGAACGATATCCCTCAAACTGGGGATCCATGCGATCACTCACCATTAAGCCGAGTCTTTGCGCATGCTTCTCCACATTTACGAACGATACGTAGTCATTAACGACACGAGATACATATCCTTTTAAAAAACTAAGACGAATAAGCGACGGTTCAACCCCTGCAATATCGCCGCGGTATGAAATCTCCGCTGAGCTCGGATTGAAAGCCACGATTTGACCAGCAAGGCTGCCCAGTTTTTCCGCCAGCACGGCATAACTTTTGACTCGCTTATCTTGTATGACGCCTACTTGCGGCAGGTTTACGGGATAGTCTACAACTCCACCGTCAATGGCTTTAACAACCTGGTCGAACACCGTTTCTCCGATTGCAATTTGCGCTTCTTCAGTCGAAGCACCGATATGTGGCGTGCACCACACATTTTCAAGGGCCAATAGCTCGGGATTCACATTCGGTTCGACTTCAAAAGTATCAACTCCAAGCCCTGCAAGATGCCTCGACTTTAACAATTCAATGATGTCCGACTCCCTATAGATCCCCCCCCGCGCGGCGTTAACCACCCAAGAACCTCGCGGCATAGCGCTGACAATTTCTTTTGTGGCCATAAATTTGGTTTCTTTATTGAGGGGCACATGAAAGGACAATACATCTACTTGCGCTGCTAAATCTTTCAGCGATCCAATTCGCTTGACCCCATGTTGATCGAAAATTTGAGGCGCGATATAGGGGTCATACGCTGAAACCTCCATATCAAAACCTTTAGCAAACTTCGCAACCCGATGACCAACATTACCTAGTCCGACAATGCCAAGGCGTTTTCCTCTCAACTCTCGCCCTGTAAAGGCATGACGGTCCCATCCACCAGCTTTTACTTTTGCGTGTGCTTGCGGGATCTTTCGAAACATCGAAAGCATTAGCCCAATCGTTAACTCCGCAGCACTATTTGTATTTTTTCCGGGGCAGTTTATGACGAGGATTCCTCGATCACTCGCATAGGCGATATCAATGTTACCAACACCAACGGCAGCCCTTGCAACCACCTTTAAGTTTTTAGCTGCATCAATGACGGCCTTGTCAACATCTGTCTCACTGCGGGTCACTAGAACATTGGCATCTTTTATTAGTCGCAAAAGGGTCTCGCGATCACAGTCTGGATGATATGCCACATCGAAATTCACTCGCGAGCGAAATAACGTCATCGCAGATTCGTGCAGCGCACCTGTGATCAATATTTTGGTAGCAGTTTTTGCTTCAAGATGATCTTTTTCTTTTTGCTCTAGCCTCATGGGGACCCTGTCTACATAAATGCGGATTTCGATTAACGACGAGAAATATTTACAGCACCGAGTAGAGCCGGGGAGTTCGCATCACCCAAAACCTGCAGTCTTGAAACAATGCGCCCGTTGTGAATCACCGTCACATTTGCCTTCGTTTTATCAAGCCCCCAGTATTCAAACAACTTATCACCGACAGGCTGAGCTTCATAACCAGACACAAAGATCTTAATTTGTTCTTTAGGAGATGATGCTGTCTTTAAGCGCAAACGACTCCAATTCGGTACTGGGGCATTTTCAACAAAACTTCGGGTTTTGAGTGTACAAGAGTTTAGACTCTTAGCACATGGCTCAGCAGTCCCTGGGCGCAGGTAGAATCCTCTTGCCTTCTCATCAGAGAATTCCTCTCGAGTTAAAACAAATGAGCTTTGGCTGCCGACAAGCGTCATGTTTGCGCCTAACTGCCAGATTTCAGCTGTTGCTTTTGGCAAAGCCGCCACCCATCGGTCTCCGCGCCGCAGCACAGTCACGTTTTTATTCACGTGATTAGCTAGGACAAAAAGTATTCCGCGCGCTGTGGCCCGAGCGTCTGATTGATAATTGCGTAAAAACTCCCGAACGCGCCCGTTTAACTCACCGTCAACACTTGTGACCATCACTAGACCCCCGCCATCTTTTGAGATTTTAGAGGGCTTTTCGACAAGACTAGTTAATCGAATTTTCCAACTTGAATTTGGATCAACTCTCAGTCCAATTTCTCTGGAACGCTGAACTAACGCAGGCAGAACTTCTTTGTTAAGAACAGAAGAAGCCGGCCCATTGGTTTCAAACCAGACACTTTCATGATCTGTCACAAGATTTTCTACCGATTGATTTGAAGACGCAATGGGATGACTCACTGCCGTTGGTTTTGCTTTAGGCACTGGCGCTTCTTCGCGATCAGAAGGCAGTAATGTAGCCATTTCTTTTTTTCCACTGGTCGTTGGATTTGCCTGCATCATATCATTAGGGGATGCTTGGGCAGCTGTTTGGGCTAAGTTATTGCTTAATTCAGCTGCTAAAAGTTGCACACTACTGCGTAATTCAATTTCGCTTTTTTCTGGCTTTTCAGGTGGGACTGCAAAATTTTTGGTTGCGTAAAGAACTTCGTTTGCAGATTTTTTTGCTAGCGTGACAGGAACGGTTGCCCCCAATGGAACGCGCATGTAACGTCGCCATTCACCGAAACTATCCGTCGTACCGACACGTTTTCCGGCATTTTTTACGATTGCGCCAGCAATGGGCCGTCCATTTGGATCCAGCGCTCGCACTTCAAAGTAGGCGTAAACCAATTCCGGCGACCCTAAATAGGACCAAACCTTGGTCTTGCTCGTCGTAAATCCGGCTACACCCGCAAGCACCAAAATAGCTACATATTGACCGGCGGCGCGTTTTGCAAAGAATCCATGAAGTATTGATTTTTCAATAGCCGTCTTAGGGTTCTTTTCGGAGTTAGCTAAGTTTAATCGCTTCGAATCTGACTGCGCAGTGCTAATGTTTGCCATGCGAGCAGCGCTAAAATCTGCAAAGAAATTTTTATCTGAAATGCCGTCGTCAAACTGTTCGAACGGGTCTAACCGTTGTTTTGATGATTTGCTCGACTTATCACGGCGAAAAATACCCATTGGACAATGCCCCTTTCAAATACCCTTTTCAGAGACTAGAATGTAAATAGGGTCAAAAAGCTTGGTTGAATAAGCCCCATACAATAAGTTTAGAAGGGTGTAACATTGCGTAAAATAAGCAGAAATTGCCGATCTCAGCGCATTTCCTGCCGAGCAATTCTTGCCCGGAGCAAATTTCTGGTTTTATGGTTACTGCTTTTTGCGGCTCCAATAATTGCGAGCAGGCCTGCTCAAGCTGCCGAAATTGAGTTACCGCCCGCTCCAAAATCTGCGCCGCCTCCCGCCATCCCAAAAGAAAGGGACCCGACTGAAGCCCGCAAACAGGAACGGGAGCGCAAGCGACAAGACGTAAACCGTGAAATTGAAGCCGAGCGTGCCCACGCCTCCGAACAGGCTGCAAAGGAAAAATCTCAGCGCGAGGCCCAAAGACCTCGTGGACTTTTTGGCTTTACTGAGCTTAGCCTCAATCTCACCAAGGCCACGGTAAAGTCTGGGCGCTCCAACTACGCCGTGGACCCGACCGTACACCTGAACACCTACGTGCGAGCATTCTGGAATTCAGATCCTGACGTGCTTCAACCTTGGATTGGCCTGAGGATTGCGCCTTTTACGGGGTACGGAACGCAAGGTAAGCTCACCGGTCGATTTGCACACACTTGGATTGGCCCATCATTCGGTATTGGGAAAATTTCAAAGGCTGATGACATCACAGCCGACTTTCCCGTGCGCCATGCAGTGCTCTTTTCGGGGGGAATCGCCGCCGTGGCTAGACTAGGCGCAAAAGAAGAGTCCTCACCACCGCTACCCACGGATTTTAAGCCGACACCCTGGGCCCACGACCCACCAGGAGTTTGGATGGAATTACGATTCATCACCGTGACGCGAGGCGCTCTCGGATGGGGCGGCATGCTAGGAGCTCAAACAGGATCCGGAAAGTTATTCCTATATGCTGGACTCATCGGTTCCGGATTCTATTAGCAGCGAGAGTCATCTTCGATCAAACCCACCCTGCTGAACGATACCTACCTAAAAAACAGAGAATACTGACAAAAATCCTGTATTTTGTGAGATTTTCAAAAAAATTTTTGATTTTTTGGTTAAGATTCTTATCACCCATCCGACAAGCTAGGCAAAATGTGCCTCCATCGGAGACTGGCATGCGTTCTAAGATCGCCCCAATTATTCTTTTGCTATCAGTCGTCGGCGTTTACCTAAACGGCTGCAGAAGTTCACGTTCACAACGCGAGAGCGCAGAGTTTGAACTAACGGAAGGACAACAACAGACCTCAGATGATGAAGATAGTTTTGAGAGCGATGATACTCCAGCTCCAAGGTCCAGCCTAGTTCACCCAAAAGAGCCGACTGCCTGGTTTACGAGAAAGCTTCTAATGACTGTGACCCAACCAAACGCCTCCAAAATTATCCAATGCAAAGAAATTACGGAGGGCGCGGCCAAGGAAGCCTCCAATCTCCGTGCATTAAATGAAGCGTCTGAATCGCTTCAGGCCACCGTTGAAAAACGACTGGACATATACCACTGGTGTTTTTATCAGATGATGGCGGACCTAGACCAAAAACTTGAAGCTGATTCGTCACTTATGCAGGATAAAGCCAATCTGTTTTTTGGTCGCATGTCAGCCCTCTGGGCCATTGCACAATCACTTGACAAGGCAACAGAGTCAAACGTCTACATGAATTATCTCAGAACAAGGTATACTGATATTAGCCAAAACCTGTTTGGCAGGCGCTTGGAAATTGTTGATTTGAATTCTTTTATACAAAAAGATCCCGGTCGCGGCAAACCACAAGGATCTTTTTCAGAATAAAACACCACTATATTAGCAACTAACAAAGGGGATACAGAATGACGATTTTAAAAGTTTTATCCGCGTTGAGTTTCTCGCTTTCCATTGCATCTTGCTTCAAACCAACCCCTATTGCACAGAATGGCTCCAATAAATCGAAAATAACGAGCGTCAAAATGCGGGTCCCAACCAAAATCGGCGACAAAGACATTTCCGGAAAAATAGACATCTACAATTTAACAATCAAAAAAACTGGTGGTTCATGCACCTTTGTGGACATCGACCGAACAGAAAAAATTGACTCCGGTGACGTCAAAATTGATGCTTCTCTAAAACAGGATTGCGATTATTCAATACTTTTAAGCTTTGGCAAGGCGTCCACTGACGGTTCAAAAATTGAAAAACTGTTATTGTCATCTGACGCCCATGACAATCAACCCGCTTTGCCAACATCTGTCAAAAAAGACGACATAAAGGGCAAAACAGAAATAACCATCAAGGCATGCGTTAGCGTCACGGCGCTTGGCGCAAAAGAACTTGGCGTCAACCCTGCGGAATGCTCTAGCGTCAGCGACGATTCAATCAATAGCACCCTAGAACCTGTCATACCTTCGGGATCAACGACCACGTCACTAAAACTGACACGAATGATGACCGCAACGGCTGAAGGCGCACAAGTCACGATGTCGGGAGAGGTGACTTCTACGGCTCCTGTGACCAAATACTGCGGTCTTGCGGTCGAAGCGTTCTACGGAGCCAATTTATCAAAAGTTGTTTATGTCGAGGATGACTTTATGGAGATCAAAGCGGCAGCTAAAACCCAAATCACCAAGACATTTATGGTCGATGCTCCAACTGGAAATGGACCGCTCATGTTCACGGAAATGCGGGTCATGGAGCAATGCTTTGATAATAAACCCGGCGACACTGTAAAAGTTTCGGCACTATTCGATAGCTGTATGGCAGCAAAAAGCTGCCCAGTCGTGAAACCCTAACCTTCGGTAATGTGCAGACCAAGGTCTAAGTATTGCATCAATCAAAAAAAAAGAACCGCAACGGGCAGCCCCTTACAAGGGGCTGCCCGCTCTATTTCACCCTATCGGCTCCAGTGATGCTATTAAAGTCCCACCAATCCCATCCGATAGCTCCCACGGACCCCTAGGAACTCATTGCGAATCTGCAGAGCCAAAAGATGGAGGCTGGAGCGTGTTTAACGCCCTGCACAAATTAACCAACCCGACCAATAAGGTTTTGATGGTCGTGCTTGCATTGTCCTCAATGGGGACTTACGGGCAGCAAGAGTCCGACCAACAGCAGCTGGATGGTCAAGAAACTCAGCAGTCGAAGCGCCAAACCAGCAATCCATTGTCACAGTCCACTAAACAGTCAACTAAACAGTCATCCAAACAAGCCGCCAAAAAACAGCAAGCGAGCAAACAACAAAGTTCGCAGCTCGCAAAAAAAAGATCTACGCCTGCCTCCAATGACTACCGACAAACCAACGATGCGACAAACACAGGATCAAACCAAGAAGTCCGGGAATTTCACGAGGTTTTAAATGATCTGCTTTCAGAGTTTGCTTACGATGTTAAGCAAGGTCAGGTCAACGGGCTGAAAAACCTTTCCATTCGTAAGATTGACATTTCGGACACGTTGCCTCGAACTTACGAGCAGTATGTTGAGCTTCTAGTGACTGAACGTATCCGAGAAAACAGCAAAATAAAAGTGATCAATTGCATCCCCTGCAAAACAAAGTCTTCGACGATGGTTGAAGGCAAACTCATGATCACCTCACCATTAACCAACCTACAAAAAATGGATGAGGCTGCCAATCAACTGGGAATTGAAAACTACATGGATGTGGTTCTCGTTTACCACACCACTCATATGGTACTCGCGTTCAACATCTTTAACACGCAATCAAAAGAGCTAACCTGGGCTAGAACATACAACAGCGAAACCCTGCGGAGCAGGTACCAACGTATGGCGGTAGATTTCAATCAAGTCGATAAATCGCGCAAAAGTGACGAGTACGTCCCTGACTACAAATTCCTGCTTGGCATTAGCGGCAGTCAACTTCCAAATGTTGCCGGCTCTGAAAGAGATAAATCTTTTATTGGAATCCACCTTCGCGCCGTAGAAAAATTCGACAATCGCCGAGTAGATTTCGGTTTATTAACTTCGGTGTGGGCGAACACGAGCAAGTTCCTAAAGTCTTATCCAAGCGAAGGAACTAGCGCTAGTAGCGGAAGCACGAGTTATACAGGAAAAAGCCGCCCACTCCCCTACAAATATGTAGTTGGAATTCATGCACTTGCTGCTAGAAACTTCGTTGGCGACGTTGAAATATATGATCGCATTCGCCACGGCCTACATCTAGGCGTAGGCGGAATGATTAGCACAGGATATTTAGCTCCTTCAGTCATTGCGGGTTGGGATATTTATCTAGGGCGGCGCTTTGTCGCGACCTTGGACGCACATTACATTACTGAAAGTACGATTTTAGTTGGAAGTGATTTCCAAAAATCCCGTGGAGGTGGTGGCGGTGACTTCGTCTTGTCGTACAACTTCTAATATTCAACCCAGCGACGCCAAAACCGTGGGAATGCAGTTCATATTAGCGCTGGTTTCAATCATTATGAGCGCATGTGCCTCAACTACAAATCCACAAACACACGCATCATCGGGCGTTATTTCATATCCATTCATTTCAGAGACAAAGCCCCTAGGGCAGACTCGGGCCAAACAGCCTTTCGTCATCCGTTCAACCGTTGGTGCAAGCGAATATACTGTAGAAATTCCCGACAGCGCCGCAGACTACGACATTCAAATCCCGCTTGCGGATATCACCCCAAAGGGATCAGGCGACCTATCCTCCCTCAGTCTCGGTAGCGATAAATCAGTAAATCCAGGCACGACTGACAAGGAACTCGTAGCGGCCTTGCCTGATCTTGCCAAAAATAAACCTGGGCAAACCGCCATGATGGACGCCGCGTTCGGCGTCGGATCTCCTGAGGGTCCCGTTCAGTCTCCAAGTTACACACTGGGAATCGCCCGAGTGAATCAGCACTTTAAAAATCGCAACTTCGAGTTAGCGCTAGTGGAGCTAAACAACATACTTGCCTACTATCCCAATAGCCCTAAGCTATTAAAAATGAAGGGCACACTGTTATTAAAGACTGGAAATCACGAGCTCGCCATGCGGTCGTGGCAACGCGCACTCGATCTGGCACCGCAGGACTTAGCATTGCAAAATTCAATTTATCGATTGAATGAACGACTAATCGCTGAACAAAATGCGCGAGCTGCCTCGGGGACAAAACAAAATTCATCCTCAACGATTACACCGATCGCTCCAAATCCAGATCAAACCTTAGACTCTGTTGCACATTAAAACTCAGAAGTTAGCTCTGGAACCTTCGACACAAGTATATTCACGTTCGCTTGGCGCTGAGGTAAAGCCCAAGTCAAACCTACCGGATAACCGGCCACTGTGGGCGGAAGAATAGAAACTTTTAAGCCGCAGCTTGATAATATCTGTTTAGCAATATCTACGTGGTACATCATCTGTCGACTCGGGCACTCAGGAACTACTCCTGCCTGACGAGAAGGCATAGATAATATAATGGTAGCTTGTTCCTTAAATCGCTTCTGCCTCGCCACAAGAGGATGCGTGATATTCGTTAAATTGACATCTTCAACAAGTGCTAAATACAGATGAAAAAATCCACTCACAAGCGCCGCGCTGGTGACGGCCGGATACATCTCTTCAGGACTTCCCAATTGCGGAAGGGTTTCAAATGAAATTGTTTTGTAACGGTCATCAGCATTTATGAGTTTCTGAGCGGACACTAAACAATTCATCCAATCCGAAGATTTTTCAGACTGATTGCGAGTCGAAATACCGTGCCACAAAGCAGCCAGGTGACTAGCCGCTTCGCATCCATCTAACGCCTGCTTTGCCAGCATAGCCACATGAACTGACTGATCCAATGAACTAGACGTCATTTGCTCCAACTCTCGCATGTCCTCATCAAGCTTCGAGGTGCCTGGCACTGATCCACGTGCTTCCACCAGTGAGCGGAAAAATTTTCGCGCTGCCATGTCTCTGTTTGTGCCCTGGGTTAGCCCTTCTTTCCAGCGAGAACTAAATGCATGCAGGCCCCTCGCCTGCTGGCCTAGCCCGCCAGACGCAATATCATAAATATTTTCACAGATCTCGCGCATCTGATTCATTTGACGTAAGAAAGAAGATGTCGTGTGCCGCAATTGCTGCTGAAGACTCGCCAAGTCACTCATTTCAGCTATTTTTGAATGAGATTCAGCAAGTTCCGCGTCACGCTCTCGCAATCTAATTGAAACATTCTCTAAACGCTCTCCCATTAATCTTAGCTGATGGGCGCGTTGCTCATCTTTACAGGCTATCAAATTCTTCGCCGCGGAAAGAACTTCCGTCCATGTTTTTAGCTGCTCAGATTTTTGTGAGCCTGCAAGACCTTTAGCAAGCTGTTGCTCACGAACCCAAGCGTCTAATAAGGCGCGGTCAATTTCGTCTTTTCTTTTTTCAGCTGTAATTTGCGACAAACCAAGAAGCATCACCAGACCCAATGCTCCATAAAGAACCCAAAAACTCTCACGCATGGGAGCTAAGGCCAGCCCGGTCAACTCAGGAAGAATTCTATAGATCCAACCATCAACTTTTAGCGGTAGAGCGTATTTTCCATCGGGCATTCGCCCCTCTCGCCAGAGCGCGGCGCCACCGCCATTACCAGCGCTGATTTCGCGCTCGCCGGAAAGAGCGGCGAGATTGTGATGCAGGGAGAGCCAAGCTTGGTCGAAAACTAGCTGAGATGCAAAAAAAATTGGTTTGCCACCGATCTGCCGTGTGACAATCGAGACCAACAAGGCCTCATTCTGCTCGTTTTGCTGCCACACAAGAGCCGGTTTGCCTAACTTGATCTTCTGACAGACATCACTCACCGGTCGGCCATTCTGGGGCACTCGTGCCAGGAGGTTACAATCAGCGTCCAAGACATCTATTTGAGAGACCTCGCCTGGACGAGTGTAACCCTGGAGCGATTGGGAGACCGTATTCATATTACCCAATTCAAAATTCTGCTGAATCTGAGGGTCTGAGATCGCTGCCCAAGATACCGCAGTCAGACGGCCCCTAGCCTCCCCAACTGCTTCAGTAAATTGAGATCTAATTCCCGATAGGCGGGTCATTTCTTCGTTAAACCCACGGTCCACGAAGGTGACAGCACCCGTAAATATAAAAGCGATCGGAAGAAGTCTGATGGTACGCATAATCGTCACCCTCAC
>Ga0214921_10005608_pt1 | contig 17655 bp, 18 predicted proteins | sample LL1505_MetaG_FD_177992 | JGI IMG/M metagenome (GOLD analysis project Ga0214921, IMG submission 177992) | Freshwater microbial communities from Lake Lanier, Atlanta, Georgia, United States - LL-1505 | ecosystem: Environmental > Aquatic > Freshwater > Lake | place: USA: Georgia | collected...
GAGGCCTTTTGATCCGGTTCTTGCACTGACTCCCTCGGCGCATGTCGCAACGTGGGGTGGGGGGGGTAACGCAAATGAAACCAATAAACGCCGTCACCAGATCCGCAATCATCAAATCCGTGATCTTGATTTCCAGCCTGCTGCTCTCACCGGCCCCGGCCCCGGCCCACGCACAAAACAACAACCAACCGCCCGTGGAAACACCGGTCCAGCCCCTCGACCTCGCCGCCATGTCCGTCGCCCGCCAAGTCCTGACGACGGGCGCCGCCATGGTCGCCCTCGGTGACTCTGAAGGCGTCGCCGGCCAATTCACCGACGACGGCGAACTCGTCACCAAATCCACAAAGAACGCCGGCCCCCCCGAAGTGCAAATCTTCCGCGGCGCCGATCAGCTCCTCAAATGGTTCAAGATTGTCGAAGGCCTGCGCGGATTCACCGTCGTCAACAACGTCGAGTACGCCCGCCTTGTTGCCCCCGACCTGCTTTACATCACGGGCACGCTCGAACTGACCAGCCCCGAGCAACAAACAACGCGCCTTCCCTTCACCCAGGTCCGGGTTCAGGAAGGCGCCTCCTGGAAAATCGTGAACTACCAGATTATTTTCAGTGGCGGCTGACCGCGACTTTACCTTGCCTGCAGGATCTCCGCGACGCGCTGGTCCAGGATCGTCGCCGGGTTCTCGTCAAACTTGCAGTGACTGCCTTCACCGTGCGTCGTGAGTCGCACATCCATCCCGTAACGCTCATAACGCTGGCGCGCGTTCTGCGCCCCGCCGTTCAGGAAATCGCCCGTCGTGGTCTCGATCCGGATCTTGAAATAGTGGCGCCAGTCGCTTGACGCCTCCATCCCGGAGTTTGAGTACAACATCCCGCCGCACATGAACACAGCCCCGCCCAGGAACTGCTGCATATACCGGTTCATCCACGTTCCCGTCATGAAAGTCGGCCCGCCTGACTGGCCGCTGAAAATCACCTTCGAACGGTCGATATTATAGAGGCGCAGGACCCTTTCCTGCAGCAGCGCGTTCAAGTACTCCGCGTTGCTGTCACCCGCGATCCACCAACTGCGCCCCGCGTTGCCCGTCGTCGGCGCCTGCACGTGCACCGCGATCAAGTCATGACGAAAGGCGATCGCCTTGCTGTCGCGCCAGAATCCCTCGTAATCCCAGGCCCCGTCGCCATGCAGGTAAACCAGCATCCCGTAACGTCCCGTCTGCACATCGTCCTGCACCGACACGCGGTATTTCGCCGTGTTTCCCTTGAACTCAAACGTCTCCTCGTAACTCCCCGTCTGGCCACCGCTGCCGAGGCTCAGCCAGCCATTCGCGTTGGCTGCCGGATTCTTGTTTTGCAACCGTACCGACCGGATCACTTGACGCGGAATCTGCCGTGACACCACGTGCATCTCCAGCCCGTTGGCCAGGTTCACCGCTTGCTCCGAACGGAACGTCACCGCCCCGTAACTCGCCCCGTAACTCGTCCCGTCATTCGCCCCATTCACATCAATCAAATTCATCAGGGGCGCGTCGTCCCGCAAGCATTCCTGCTTCGCGCCCACGCAAAGAGCCACATCCGCGCCACGCTGCGGCATCGTCACCAACACAAGCACCACATCACCCTCGCCATCCAACGATATCGCCGCCCGCTGCGCTGCGACCGGCGCGCCGTTGTCGCTCAACCTTGAACGCCCCCACGCGCTACCCGACGTGACATGTGTCTGCTGGCAGGCGACCGCCAGATGCATGATCACGGCAAGTCCCAGCAATCGGCCAGGCCATCGCCACGGATTCGACCCTGTCAGATGGTTCAGCAGGATGGACAAAGTCAGGTCCTCAAATAATGCCGTCCAACCGGCGTTGGGTGATCGCGCCTGGATTTGCAAGATCAATGCGCAGCCCGCTAATGCGGTAAAATACTGATTTTATTAACTTTTTCTGTTCGACGTTGCCCCGGCGCACCGCCTCGGGAATGGACACTGTCCAGTCCAAGGACAGCCAGCGAGGTAGTCATAAACAACTACTCAAAATTTATTAAAAATCATTGATTTTATTGTGATTTTTATTTAAAACCGCACATCGTTTTAACGCGGACGCAATCCAGTCGACGGACCGTCGACCTCATGAGCCACGGAACCAGAGTCATGCAGACGGAAGTATTCGGTTTCAGCAACTACAGGGACTACCTTTCCCACCGCATCCAGACGACGGAAGAGGGACGGGGCTACCAGAAGCAACTGGCCATCGCGGCCAAATGCCAGTCGTCCTACCTGTCCCAGGTGCTCTCCGGGAACGCCAACCTGACCCTCGAACAGGCATTCGGGATCTGCCACTTCTGGGATTTCGACAAGGACCAGACCGATTTCTACATGGCCCTGGTCTCAAAAGAGCGCGCCGGCACGCCGAAACTGCGCGATTACATTGACGAGGAAATCGAGGCCATCAGGGTCAAGAAAGCCAACCTGTCAAACCGGTTCGACGAGAACCAGTCCGTCAATCCTGAACAAAAAGTCGAATATTATTCCAACTGGTACATGCCCGTGATCCACACGATGGTCGCGATCCCGCGGTTCCGCCAGGCGCCGGCTATCGCGCGCCAGCTAAATTTGCCGGCGCACACGGTCGACTACGCCCTCAACCAGCTGGAAAAATCCGGACTCGTCGCGAAAACTGCCGACGGCTGGACCAATACGGCGCGCGACATCCACCTACGCAGCGACTCGCCGCTGAACTATCACTACCACAACATGGTCCGCATGCTGGCCAACCGCAGGATGCAGGAAAGCACCCCCGGGGAAAGCCTTCATTACTCCGCGGTCTATTCACTCAGCGAATCGGATTTCGCCAAAATCAAACAAGAACTGCTGACGATGCTCGAAAACACGCGCTTGACAGTACTGTCTTCTCCCGAGGAGACTGCTGCAGCTTTCACACTCGATTTTTTCAGGATGTAACTCCATGAACGCCACGACACCAAAAATGACTCAAATTCCCGGAGTGCTGTCGTTGTCCGTCGTCCTGGCACTCGCCGGTCACGGATGTGCGCAAAAACCCGATCTCGAGGCCCCCCGCCACGGAAACAGTGACACCATGAACGGTGACAGCATACTCGACGACGCCACCAAACCGGGCGACGTGTCGAGGCCGACAGATTCCACGCCGCCAATGGCAAAACCGCGCAAGCCCAATGGCACCGTCACCAGCGGCGGAGGCCACCTGTATGGTTACCTCGCGAACCCGTGGCTCTTGCCGGAACATGATGACCCGACCTGGTGCGTGGAAATCGACGAGGCCAGCTTCGGAATCATGAAAGACGCCGCCGAGGCCATCATCGACCACGCCCTCAGCGCGTGGCAACTCGTCACTCATGTGACTATGCGGAGAACCGGATGTGACGCCGGCACGGACCTCAGATTCCTCCTCGGAACCCTGTCCTCCAAGGACTCCGCGCAACTCACCGAGGGCAAGGCGGTCGTTCACGAGGATGCCTTTGATTCGGCGGCCGTCGCGATCCGGACATCCTATGACGAGGAAAACTTGCGCGGACGCGGATTCATCCATGTCGCGCCGGCCAAGGGCCCGAACGGCCTTGAATCAAAGGGCTACGTTCCGGATGCCTGGTCCATTCACGACGGGGCGCTCCTTCTGGTTACCATCCAACACGAGCTCGGCCACGTTTTTGGATTGCAGCACACGCAAGAATCCGATGGCCTCATGGGCGCGCGCACGATCGAGTTCATGCTGAACAAGAAGACCCACGAACGGTACACGACCGACCCCGCGGGCCGCACGGCTTTCCTCGCGCGGTTGCATCAATTGGCCCCAATCAACCTGGTGGCTTTCCCGGATCAGGTTGAGTTCGAGAAATGCACTGATGACATTTGCCAGTCGATCAAGATCATCTCGATGAACAACAAGATGATCGTCGATCATTGGATCGCGAAACGGGACGAAATCCCGACTAAGGGCCGGAAGGCCTGGCGTCTCTTCAACTCCGCCTATCTGGACGCCCACCAACTCGGTCAGAAGACCATCTCAAACATCTACGCCAACGGGCGATACATACCAGGCATCACCGCCAGCCAGGGCACCTTCGGCGGCGTCTCCGACCGCGGCACCCTCACGGTCGTCAACTGGACAGCCGGGATGACACCCAACATCGTGGAGTTCCATGGCGGGACTTATACGGTACTGCTTCCGTAAGATCCGGCGCGCGCAAATCAGTATTTGCGCGCGTAAAAGTAGCACGCGTCGTGCGTGATGAATGGCGTGCTTCCCGATCCGTTGCATCTCACGCCGTCAAGCGACCGGCACTGGCGCGCAGCGACGAAGTAGACATCCTCGCCGCCGCCAGGTTTCCTGGACCGCGTCTCCCGCAGGATCGTCTTGAACCGGTCCAAAGCCTGCAAATAAAGCTCGCCATCGATCCAGGTGCCCGGGGTCCAGGTCGCAGGATCCGTCTTCTCGACGTATTCGCGGGCAGTTTTCTCGTCCATCCGGACGAAGTAGTTGGATGAACCTTCCGTCCTCGCCAGATGCGCCCGGACTTCCGGACCCATGAGCGGATCCTCGGCAGAACGCGTCGCTAGCATCGCGTCGTCAACCTCTTCGCGCGGATTGACACAATAACCCGCCCACGCGGCATCAACGCCAAGCGCGGCCCAGGTCATTGGTGCCGCCGCGTCAAACGCCCGGACAACCTTGTCAAAGCGATCGCCGGCCAAGGCCGAGCCGGCAAAAAAACCCGCGAAATTCGCCACGCTCAGCGTGACCAAAAAGCTTCGCATCATACCTCATCCGTCGTCACAATGGTGGACTTGCTCGCGACCGTCACCGTGCCTTTTGGACCAGTGACTTCGACCAACTCGATTTTCTCAACCGTACGCAGGTAGCGTTTGGTCGCCTCCGGCAACTGGTGCCAGATGCGCCATGCGAAATAAGTGCCCAGCGCCGCGAATGGCACCAGGAATGCCGGCCAGAAGACCCAGCTCTTTTCCGTCAAGTATCCCAGCGAGATCGACTGCAACCCGCTGCCCAGGTAAACGCACCCGTCGACAATCCCCGACGCCGTCGCCGTCGCCTTGCGACCGCCGAAATCAGCCGCCGCCGTACCCGACATGATTGAGTGGACGCCGATCACCGCCAGAATCACGGTGATCGCGCAAAGGCCCAGCACCACTGGATGATCCGGAACGCAGAACACCATGATCAGGGTCAGGATGACCATCAGGCCGCTCATGATCGCCGCGGGCGGACCACGACGCGACTGGAACACCCGGTCGGACAAGAGTCCCGCCGTGAATCCGCCGACGATCCCCGTCATGCAAATCAAAAGACCCCAGTGCTTCAAGAAAAACTCGGCGCCGATCTGCGGCACTTCCTTCGCGTAGACGAAATACCACTGCATGATCCCGTTGCGCAGGACGCCCGAGGTGAATTCCACGCACGCGATCGTCAACAGGATTGGATTGGTGAAAATCCTGCGCAACAACGCGCCGATCGCCAGATCGACTTCGCCGTCGTCGGACGAAGCGTCATGCGGGTCGAATTCGTCAAACTTGGCGTGTGCCGGCGAATCCTTCAGCAGCCAAGCGTCGATCAGGGCCCAGAAAATCAGGAACATCGCCGGGATGAAGAAAATGAACCAGAACGCGTCCGTCCGCCCCATCTCGACCGCGAATGCCGCGCGGATGAATCGCTGGACCGCGCTCAACTCAACACCAGGGTTCAGTTTCACCGCGTCGGCGATGGCCTGCCCCCAGTCAAACGCGAAATAAACGCCAAACGAGATCAACGTCCCGAAAATCGCGCCGAAAAGCCCCCGTTCGCGGACGTGGAACCAGTAGGCCTTGACCTTGATGATCGAAACGGCCCCGTAACTCTGGAAGAACATGTTCAGCGAGTACAGGATGGTCATGGCGATCGTCAGGTTGATCGCCCGGCCGCCGTGCAGGTAGTAAAACAGCACCGCGCCCATAAAAATATTCGCGAGGCTGGACCCGATCGCCGCGAACAGCATCCCCTTGCGCCCGCCCATGCGGTCCACCATGGGTCCCGTCAGCAAGAAACTCAGTCCATAAACGATCGTTCCAACGCCGAAAATCTTCCCGAATTCCTGCTTGGTCATCAGGTCGCCCAAGGCGTTTTTGGAGACGCTCAGATTATACCGGGCCATGTAAAGGAAGGCGTACGTCATCCCCAGGGCGAACCAGTTGACGAATCGCACCCGCATGAATTTCGGCCCGTGATTCAGGGGGTTGTTCTGGAAGTAGAGCCCCACCACGATCGCCATGGTGATACCGACGATGATCATATCCATACAAAGGGCCTCGCGAAATCCATGAAGAAGCCGGTTTCGTAACCCATCCACCCCGGATTTTCAATTGCCATCAAGACCCGGTTTTGCAAAGGTTTATCAAGGTTTAAAAAGATTTAACGATGAATTCCTGGACCGGGAGAAACCCATCACCACGCCCATGCTGTTTTCTGATGTCGCCGACGGCGTAAAAGGCCGCCTGAAAGAAGCCAACCTCAACTTCAACCGCCGCTTTCCCGGCGATCGCCATCCAAAGGGCCGCCAACCGGTCCACACGGTTTATGGCGGGGCACACCTGTTCACGGCGCGGACCGCGCGCAAGATGGGCGAGATTGCCCTGCGCGCGATGGCCGAGTACGCCCCTGACCCGGCCGCCCTGGCGCGCGGACTGGGCATGGATCCCGCCCATTCTGGTCAAGATTTGTGGCAAAAGGTCCATGCCCGCGTCATCGGCAAACTCACGTCCGAGCCAGTCGAGGATTTCCGCATCGACTTCGAGGACGGTTACGGCAACCGCCCCGACGCCGAGGAAGACGGACACGCGGCGGCCACCGCCCGTGAAGTCGCCCTGGGGATGAAAGAAGGCACCCTGCCCCCATTCACCGGGATCCGCGTCAAGCCCTTCAACCAGGAAAACATCGACCGCGCCGTGCGCACGCTCGATATTTTCCTGGATACGCTGCTCCAAGAGACCGGCAACCGGTTGCCGCCCGATTTTGTCGTCACACTGCCAAAAATCACCGTGGCGGCCCAGACGCGCGCCCTTGCCGAACTTCTCTCCGAGGTCGAGAAAAAACGTGGCCTGCCGCGGAACTCCATCAAGTTCGAGATCATGGTCGAGATGCCCCAGATCATCATCGACGACACGGGGCGATCACCCCTGCGCCAGATTGTCGACGCCGGTGACGGGCGCTGTGTCGGCGCGCACTTCGGATCGTATGATTACACGGCGGGTTGCCAGATCACGGCCTCGTCCCAGACGATGACGAGTCCCGTCTGCGACTTCGCGAAACATGTCCTGCAAGTCAGCCTGGCCGGGACGCCGGTCATGATCTCCGACGGCGCGACGAATGTCATGCCAGTCGGCCCGCATCGCGCTGCCCCGGGCACGGCGCTGACCGCGCAACAGATCGCGGAGAACCGCGCCATCGTGCACCGCGCGTGGCAACTCAGTTACCAGAACATCCGCCACTCGCTCGACACGGGCTACTACCAGGGTTGGGACTTGCACCCGGCGCAACTTCCCGTCCGTTACGCGGCGATGTACGCCTACTTCCTGGAGGGTTTCGATTCCGTCTCGGAACGCCTCAAGGGATTTGTCGAGAAAGCCGCCAAGGCGACTTTACTCGGAGATGTCTTTGACGACGCGGCGACCGGCCAGGGACTGTTGAATTTCTTCCTGCGCGGGATCAGTTGCGGAGCAATCACCGAGGCCGAGGCCCTGCGCACTGGATTGACGTTGGACGAGATCCGCGCTCGCTCGTTCCTTAAGATCCTGCGCAATCGCAAGATCGTCTGATTTCGCGGGACTATCCCGGCCGGCAAAACTGGAATCCCGCCCCGGCGGATCCAGAGGTGACACACGTTGATTTCGCGGCAATCGCCGCGCCATTTTCCGCGGCGCCACGCCCGGATTCCAGCGGCATGACATAGACTGTTTCCGGATCCAGTTTTCCCGCCATCAAATCATCCATCTGAGTCGCGCAAATGGCCTTCAGCTTGCCGATGTCATGCCGCGCGAAAGCGCCGCTGTTGGACGCGAGGCGATGCCGCGCCGCCCACATGCCAAACGCCCGCCACAAGACAAAATCATCGGCCCTGAATTTTCCGGCCTCGATTCCGCGGCACGAGAACGACCCCAGATACGCCGGGACCAGATTGGCCCTTCGCGCGCCGGGCAACAGCGCCGCGATTTCCACCTCGCGCGCCCCGATTTCCGCCAGACGCGCGTACACGGGATCTGTCCCGTGCGTGGAAAACCATTCGCGCGCGAAAAACGAGTTGTCGAAAACATTGAGGCTGGTCACGAGGGCAAAAACAAGGCCTTGCTCGAACCGGCTGAATTTCTTCTGTTGCATGATCGCCGACCCCAGCACCATCAACTGGATCAGGACCGCGTAATAAAGGGGCCAGATGAACCGCCCCGCCGACCGGAATGTCGTGATCAACGGATCGATCAGCGCATAGGGTTTCTCGAGGTCGATCACCCAGAAACCGCCAATGCGGACGTTCGACCCCAGAGAGAACAAAGCCATCAAGACCAGCGCCGTCATGACCGGGGGCGACCACGCCCACTTGATTTTGCGTTTTCTGGGCGACAGGTAACGGATGGTGAAAACAATCACTGCCGCGGTCAGTGCTCCCGCGCCGACCCACGCGTAACCTTCATAGGAGCCGGCCTTGCTCCATCCGCGCAGAAATCGCGGCAACAGCGCGCTGGATCCCATCGGGTTAACAAAAGCCAGGACATCGGCACCGAAGAAATGAAAACCGCCGCCGCCCTTGTCAGACCCCACCGCGTTCACGGAGAAATATCCAAACAACCAAAATACAAAACCCGTTACCGCCACGAGCATCCCGGCGGCCGTCACGGAATGGCGCAACTTCGACCGGTCGTGAACCGAAGCGATCCCGATCGCGCACGTCATGGCCGCGATGTAAGGATGCAGTCCCGAGGCCAGGGCCTGCAGGGCAAGCCACTGGCTCGCGGCGCGCGCTGTCCCGAAAAATCCAGGCCCAACGGGCCCGTCAATCTTTCGCGACCGCAACGCCAACGCCAGTGCCCCGAGGATCAGCCAGTGCCCGCACAGGGCCGGATGTCCCCACTGCATGCGGTGCCACCATGCGGGCGCCAAAGTGATGATCAAGGTTCCGCCGGCCAGAAGAGGCCAGTTCCCCGGCGACAACCGATGGAAGATCCACGCCGCGATCGCCCCCTGCAGCATCAACGACAAGAGCAACCACAGGCCTGTGATCTGCCCCGCAGGACCGATCCATGTCGCGACGGCCGGCACCCACTCGGCGAGGAGCCGCATCACCACCGCGAACCACGGGAACGCGTCCACAAAACCAAGGGTCGTCCCCGGCGGATCGGCGTATCCACGAATAGCGCCCAGGGGCAGCTTCCACGGAGTGTCGCGAAACGCGACCCAGCCCAGGTACTGCTGCGCCAGGTCATCCGTCGCCAGCCAATCCACCGCGTCGGGCGCGATCATCGACAGGTCCAGCCCAAGAAGGCCCACCATAAGTCCTGTGATTGCTCCAAAAAACACGTGCTTCATGGATACGTTCCGACGCCGTTTCGCGGTATCATAGGCGGTACGACAGGCGACATGATAACAGGACAAAACGTCAGGAGCCACTCATGCCGACACGCCGCCGCCCCGGCCGCATGGCCTTCACCGCCGCCCTCACTGCTCTGTGTTCGTTGATGTTTTGTGTGACGTTGGCTGGCTGCAAGACCACTGGATCCGGGAAAGCCGCCGCCAACTTGCAAGGCCGCGATCCCATCCCCTGCGGCGACAAGGTATTCCCGCCGCATTATCCCGGATCCATCTATCCGCAAGGCACTTACCTGGAACGCATTTATCCTTCCGACAACGGATGGCTGCCGGAAGTCATGTCACCGCGCATGTTGAGCGTCGGCGACGGGGTTTGCCTGTGTCGCCCCTACGTGGTGGTCGAGGAACGCCTCGATGGCGCCGCGCGATCCATCAAGGAAACCAACTACTGCATCCTGACGGAACGCATCCAGGACAATCGCGGCGATCGCGACGTCGTCGTCTCCACATCGCGCGGCGTGACGGATCCCTACATTTGCACGCTGGAATTCTGCAAAGCCAAAATCATGATGTCCAGAAAGCCCGGAAGTTGCGCGACGGACATCTGGGACATTTGCGGCAACACATACTCGGGCAAGGAACCCAAGTACGAGGGCAACGGCCCCGCGCGCTGAGACGCACCGCGCCCTGAGTCAGGGCAGGAACAGCGCCTTTTCCTCGTCTGACGGGACGCGACACGTATCGCGCCGTCCGAAGATCCGGTAACGATTCCGCGCGACCGTGCGATAGACCGCGTTGCGCAGGGTCCGCGGAACGACCCGCAAAATCGCGGCGGCCGACCAGATTCCCCCGACATGCGTGAAAATGCGGATCACGGCGTCGGACTCCGTCCATCTTTCGCCATCCTGTTCCGCCACATCCCGTTGCACCACATCCCGTTGCACCACAATCGAGCCCGGAACGGGTTCGCGCGCCGCGTCGTAGATGCCGCGCGCCCTTGCCGTTTCGCCTTGAATGGGCGCGTAACGCAGGACGCGCGCGCGGTCGATGCGCACGAGAAAATCCACAAAGCGATTGCACAGGTTGCAAACGCCATCAAAATAAACGACCAGCCGTGTCCGTGAGTCTTGCATCAGGGATAGATTATCGTGAAATCGTCCGACAAGAAACGATCGCGCGCCGCCCCGCGGAAATCTGACGTTCCGGCGAAAGCAGCCACAACCATTCAGGCCTTGATTTCTGCCATGCTTCCCGGCGTTTGAGCCGCGGTGAGAAAAATCCCACGAACGGGAACAGTACAACTCAAGTCGTCATGTCACGCCACCGAGATATCGGCCGGGTTTATTTTGGAGGTACACCCATGAACCACATCATCAAGACTCGCAACACCGGAACGGCCCGTGCGACCATCCTGACTGCCCTCGCGATCATTCCCCTGATGAGCGCGTGCGGACAGTCCGAGGCGCGATCTGACGCGGCCGTGTCCACTTCCACCATCGCCAACGACCCCAGCCTCAGCGCCGGACTGGTCAACGCGAATTATTCCGAGGCCCTCGCGGCGGCCACCAGCCAGGGCACAACCACTGCGTCCCTGGCCCTCACTCTCGACAGGGGACACGAAGACGACGACAAGTCCGAAGTCACCCGGACATGCGCCGTCGACGGCGCCAAGGCCGTAGTCTCGATCACCGGGACAGTCTCGCGCACGCAGACCATGACGTCAGCCGCGGAGAAACGCAGTCTGGAAAGATCCGTATCGGGCGAGTCGAAAATGACCAGGACCTGGAGCAACACGACAGGCGCCGCGATGGCTTGCAACAGCACTGGCACTGCCGCGCAGATCGACTGGACACATCCCGACAACCTGAAACTTGAGGCCACGTTCGAACGCCAGCGCGAACGCTCCATGAAAATCACCACGGCAAAACTCCAGAAGGTTTTCACCGAGTCATTCAAGTCCTCGGGCACCAGGAATATTCTGTTTGGCGCGTCGTCGACGGCCTCCGACACCAGCACCAGTTATTTCCGGACACACACGGCAACGTGGCAGTCAGAACGTGAGATGATGGTCAGCAACGAGGCCGGCATCAAAAAAGACATCAAACTCAGCATCGCAACGAAAGAAGACGCTCCCGTTGTCGTGATGGTCGAGCGCCTCGTGGCCGACAACTCCGTTGCCAGCAAGACGTTCGTCTCGGGCTCTGTCGTTGCCACCAAGAAGTCCGCCGACGGCACGGCCGAGGGAACGATCGAGACATCATATGACAACTTGAAAGTCGCGGTCTCGGACCACGAATGCCAATTGCAGGGCGGATCCGCCAGCATTGTCTTCAAGGACGCGACGGGCAATGCCCTCAAAACGTATGAGTTGTCCGTGGACCAGGATGGCCAGCCCGAACTGATAGACGGTGAAGGCAAGGCCGTCTCCGGATTCGACCTGGATGGATGCGACCCGGAGGATCTCAGGTTATAATCGGGCGTGATGGTCCCAGATGTGATGGAAAATCGAAACATGCAAGTCGCCCGCATCTTCCAGGTGCTGGCGATCTTGCAGTCCTCGCGTAAAGGTCGCACAGTCACCGAGATCGAGGCTGCCCTGGTCGACCGCGGCTTCGAGGTCCAGAAACGGACCGTCTACCGCGACATCGAGGCCCTCGAAACCGCCGGTTTTCCCGTGGTGCGCGATGACGGATCCCCGCAACGCGTGCGCCTTGAGGACGAGGTCCGCATCGGCAACTACCTCGTCCTCACGCCGCGCGAGATCCTTGCCCTCTATCTGGCGCAAGGCGCGCTGACGGCCCTTGCCAACACGCCGTTTCGCGATGACCTCCGGGGCCTGTTCAACAAAATTGACGACAAGCTCGGTCCCGGTTCGCGCGAGCACTTGAATGAGATCCGCGAAGGATTCAAGTTCGACCCCGGGCCGCAATGGGGCCTTGGCATGGTTGCCGACGTCATCGACACGCTGCGCGCCGCGTGTGCCGAACGTCATGTCCTGTCCGGCGTCTACGCCTCTGCCAGCAGCAACACAACCCGCGCCCGCAGAATCGGACCGCACTATCTTTATTTCGCGAAGGGGTCTCTATACCTCGTTGGCGAAGACCTCGAGGACGGTAAAGTCAAAGTCTTCAGCGCCTCGCGCTTCAAGTCGATCGAGATGACCGACGAATCATACGGCGGTCAGGTATCGACGCCCGAGGAATACTTTCAGGGGACTTTTGGCCTCTTCAAGGACGCGTCGCCGCCCGTGGACGTGTCGATCGCCTTTGCAAAACAGATCGCGCCCTATGTCAGCGAGCGCAAATGGCACGCCAGCCAGAGTGTCATTCACAAGGACGACGGTTCGATTGAACTCAATCTCCACTGCCAGGCCAACCTGGAACTTGTCCGTTGGATTCTTGGATTCGGCGTCAACGCGCGCGTCATCAGTCCGCCGGCACTGGCCACGGCTGTGGCGGAAGAGTCGCGCAAGGTCTCGAAAATCTACGAGACAGGTCGCTGAATCCTGATCTCGCAGCAAACCGGGCCCCGATTCAGCCCCGGCTGTTTTTACCTTTGGGAATGACTTTCTTGATGCTCAAGACGCACAGGCCGTCGAACACATCCTGCATGTCAAAGACATGGCCCGCCTCAAACTCCTGGACGTGATTGTCTTGCTCGCCCAGCAACAAAACCTTGAATGAAATGCCCAGCTCGTCGGCCAGCCGCGCCACAGCCGGCAGGTTCTGCGGCACCGCGCCCGCGGTCCAACTGTGGGCCACGGATTTGGAGACTCCCGCCATCCGCGCGACGTCCTGCAGGGACAGCCCGCGTTCTTTCATCAACGACTCGAGATTGTGCCTGAACTCAATCGCCACATTGTTTCTGCTTTTGCCGGCCATGTCACAACCCCTCAATTCGTCAGGCGTAATTATCGCCTGATCGACGGCTGAGCACGTCATGCATTCCATGAACTTGGACATCGTCCAAATTGACGCACATTGCCTGATTTCCCGGGGCCTGACATTTCCCTGGCCGCCGCGCGCGCGATTGCGCCCGCAGGCGCCTTATCGCACACAGCCGTGACACCACAGGTCACAGCCGGCGTAAAAACTCCGGAAATAGCGGTAAATAACTATGCGGGCTATTCCGCGATCTCGATCAAGATCTCGTTGCGCCGCAGGAACCACGGCGTCCACGGTGGGTTGTAACGCGCGTAGACTGGCTCGCCGCGCAGTTTGAGGCCTTGGCCCGCCGCGGCATCGCGCAGCCTCGCGATCGCCGCGTCCACGTTGGCGCGCGTGTTGAAACCACCAAATCGCAACGTCGCGTATTTCATCGCGGGCAATTGGCGCAACGTCACGCGCCCGTCGACTGGCCTTGGAATGCTGTCCATCGTATAACTGGACGGCATCGTGAAAGTGATCGTCCACTTCCCGGAGCCCGATGGTTCCTGCGTGACAGGCGCTGTCATCGCGATTTTCGCGGCTTTTTCAGCCTTCTCATCAGCTTTCTCATTGGCAGGGATGACTTCCACGGGAGCCGTCATCGCGACTTCTTTCCCGGGCTTGTTGTTGCCAAAGATGAAACCCGCGATCCGGCGAAAACCCTCACTCGGCGCGCGCTCGAAATTTCCCTCGACCACGGTCTCGGCCAGAAGGCGCGGCACGTAGGCGCGCACTTCCATCTCGCCATGGCGCGCGATGACATCGTACTTTGGTTCCTCGATCCGTCCCGTAACACACCCCGTCGCGATAAAACCCATCCCGATCACCAGAACGCCAGACAAAAAGCGCATGACGCACCTCCCATTTTACGGATTTTTTTTTCGAATCGCAAAAATCTTGAGTGGTTTGCCGCCCTAAAGCCCACCTCGACATGATCCAGGAAGTAGCGCAGCAAAACAAGGGATGAGGCATTGCCCTAGCCGCAGAGGCTGTTCACAATCAGCAAGCTGTTCTGATCAATTACGAGATTCTTACCGGCCGATGGACGCTTCGTAGATTTTCTTGAGAGGCGCGAAGTAGCCTTCGAATTTCGGGGCTTCCTGTGTCCACAGGAAGTCGGGGCGATTTTCCTGCAGCCACTCGCCGCCGATGATCTCATCTGCCGCGTTCAGTTCGAGGCGGTAACGGTACTCCGCCGAGTGACTCGGTGATTCATCCCCGAGCGCGTCCCAGTGCGGCTGCACTTCGACACCCCAGGTCACAACCGACTTCACGGTGACTTCCTTGACCGTCCCGGCCGCAGCGCCTTCACTCGGCGCGCCTGTGCCCTCGACCTCTGTCTCGTATTTCCACACGGGCTGGTTCCACACCTGGTCGCCACGCGTCTTGTCGATGACAAATCCTTCCTTGCGCAGTCCGATCATGTTCGTCATGACGACATGAAACGCGCCCGCGTTGGTGTCGCGACATGACGGCGATCCCGCGGCACCCGGATTGCGATCCAGGTTTTCGTTGCAACGCTCGCCCAAAAATTTCGTCGGCGCCTCGGCCACCTGGCCTTGATAGAAACTCAAGAGCGCCTTGATGTCGGATGATCCAAACGGGACTTCGACCCCGTTGGCGCCGAGCAACGTCACCGGCTGCGGTTCCTCGAACAACATCGATGCCGGTGCCCAACCGTGACAGATGCCTTCCCACCGCAACCGCGAGTTGCTGGTGCGGCTGCGCTCTTGCTTCTGGACTTCGTATTTGTAGTTGCCGATGAAGACGTCGTACTTTTCTGCCGGCGACATGCGCGCCAGTTTTCGCTGCGGCATGCGGCGCAGCATCCACAGGCCCGGACGGAACCAGGGTCCCCCGCCTTGCCAACGGGACGAAATCCCGCCATCGACACTTGGCCAGTAGGAGTCCGACCACGGCCTTCGGTCCAGTTCGCCCTCCCGGGGCAGGTCCGCGAACTTCACCACATAGCCTTCACCCATGTTGATGGGATCGTTGGTTTTGTTCCATTCCTCGGCCAGCCTTGCGCCAGAGGACTGGAAAGACCCGCCGCGGCCGCAGGAAACACTCACCGCAACGAACAAAAACGCAACGATAACATTAACTTGGCGCATCTTTAGCTCCGAGATTGGCTCCCGACGGGGGAGTGACAAAAGATGGCCCGGCTTATACCACCGAACTCATCCAATCTCCAGCCCAAATGCTTAAAATTTAAGCACACCAAAAGACCTCCCGTTCCCTTACAATGCTCCGCGTACCTCTCTCCCAACGAAGGGGCCCCCATGCCATTCGAGCCATCCAAGCTATCCAAGCCATCCCAGCCTTACTTCACCGACGCCCTGTTCAAGTTCCTGCGCGCCCTGAAACGCAACAACAACCGCACGTGGTTCACCGAACACCGCGACGACTATGACACTCATGTGCGCCTGCCGATGCTCCGCCTTCTTGCCGACTTGAAATCCAAGTTTGAGAAAATCGCGCCTGATTTCATCTGTGACCCCCGTCCCGTTGGCGGATCCATGTTTCGCATCCATCGCGACATGCGCTTTGTTGATCCAGAGGAAGGCCCATACAAAACCCACGTCTCGGCCCACTTTCGCCACCACATGCACGGTGACGGCGCGCGCGACGTCCACGCGCCGGGCTTTTACCTGCATCTCGAGCCAGGATCATGCTTCTACGGCGGCGGCCTCTGGCGTCCACCCACCAACATCCGCAACAAGATTCATCTCGCCATCGCCCGCGACCCGCGCGCGTGGCTGGCCATCAAAAACAACAAGGCATTCGCGTCGACCTTCACCCTCGAAGGCGACATGCTGAAAAAGCCTTCCCCCGTCTGGCGCGACACACTTCCCGCCGCACTCACCGACGACCTGCGCCGCAAGGACTTCATTTTCTCTGCCGACCTGCCGCCCGGAGTCGTCACCAGCACTTCACTCCCCGACGAACTCCTCGCCCTCACCCGCCGCGCCCACAAGTTCATGCAGTTCCTTTCGTCCGCCAGCACCTGATCCCGTTCCATCAACTGCACTCCTCCCGACTCAATGCGCGCGTCCTACAAATTGCCATCTTGCTCCCTGACGCGCTTTGGTCTTCCCCGCTTCGGCGTGACATGAATGCTCTTGTTCCCGACATGACTTTGCAAGGCTGACGCCGTCGCCTCAACGATCACTTGAATCTCTGAGATCTTCTTATCCATTTCTCCGATTTTTCTTGAGTCCTCCCGCATGGCGATCATCATGTCGTACATGGCGTCAATTTTCCTGTCCCTCTCCTCGCCCTTGGCCCTCTCTTCAAAAAACATCTGTTCGATGTTCTCCACCCGACCGCTCAGCGTCTCCACCCGACCGTTCAGCGTCTCCACCTGATCGTTCAATGGACTTGCGCCAATCACATCCAGGACAAAAACCTTCAGTTCCTCTCTCGACTCAAACAACGCCTCAGCCATGTCAACCTCCCTGATGCTTGCGACTCACCCTGCACCACCAAACACCACATCGCCCAGTGGCATCCGATGTCCGCCGCACCCTCATCGCCACCTTGAAACCCGCACTCCGACGCCGGAGTCACCAATCGACCCCATCTCCCACCACCTTCGCCGATCCTCACCCACGCACAAAAATAAAAATAAAAACCCCGGCATCAACCGGGGCCTAACTCGCTTATCCACAGCTATTTATTTTTTAATCCCGCTCACTCCAGCCCTCATCCCGACCAGTCGCATCCAACCCCATCGCATCAAACATCACCCGGCAAAATCCTCCGGATTTTCCTGCTCCTCATCCATCCGTTCTTCCCTCACCCGTTTCGGCCGCGCCCGCACATCACGGCCAACCTCCCCCATCCGCAAATCCTCGCGCAACCTCGCCGCCTCTTCCCGTAGCATCCCGCGCATCACATCCTCGACAAACCCCCTCAACTCATCCTTCGAAGCAAACCACTCTCCGCGCACAGGGCACCTCCCTATCAACTCCACTCCACCACACTCTGCCGCACCCTGCCGCACTATCCCCCTCATCGCCCAGTGACATCGCATGTCACTCACCCTCATCGCCCCGCGCCCCGCCCTACTCGTCCCGGGACGAGTTCACACCGCCCACAATCTCATCCGCCCCACTCCCCCAAAAACAAAAACC
>Ga0214921_10005609_pt1 | contig 17649 bp, 10 predicted proteins | sample LL1505_MetaG_FD_177992 | JGI IMG/M metagenome (GOLD analysis project Ga0214921, IMG submission 177992) | Freshwater microbial communities from Lake Lanier, Atlanta, Georgia, United States - LL-1505 | ecosystem: Environmental > Aquatic > Freshwater > Lake | place: USA: Georgia | collected...
AATTTTATATAAAAGATATAAGAATGATGAGCAAGTATATTATTATGATATTACATATTCAGTTATTTTTTTATATTTTTTAGAAATTTCATATTTTAGATTCAATTTATATAGCAGTGATTTTGAAACATACTTAAATTTTGAAAATTTTAAAGATTTTGATAGATATTTTACATCATTGTTTAATAATAATAAAGGTCTTTTAATGGACGATTATATTTTTTCCAAACCCATTAAAAGATATTTATATTATTACATATTTAGAAAATGTATAATGCCAATCATAAAATATATTTTTTCTAAAAGTATGAATTAGATACAAATTCTATACAAATTCTATAAAAATTTAATTTTACCTTATAACTTATTTTTTAATATATAGATTTTAATATTCTTCTGTTTCATCATATTGAAAACCTTCACCATCTTCAAAGTCATATTCGTTTAATTCACCATATCCTGCACCTTGGTCTAAAACATCAGAACCTTTCGCTTGCCCCGTTAAATTATAAACCTCATCTTCATATTCTTTTGAATCATGTATTTCTTTTAAATATTCAGCCGTATATTTATCAATCTGTTCTTCACTTGGTTCATACCCATATTTTTCCAAATAATGACTTTGTGCTTTTTGTTTAATATCATTTAATTCATCTGATTTATTCATTTCATCATTAATAACACTGTCAGTTTCACTTTCATATCCCTCATCAACTTTACCAAATTTAGTTTCCATCGTTTGCAAAATATAATTAGTCTCTTCTTTTGTATATAATTTTATTTTATATTGAATTTTATCATGAATTAAACTATTTTTAATACCTAAAGCTCCATCTTTACAATTTTTAAATAAATCCGTATCATATTCTAATTCGTCAAATAATAATAATATAAATTCACATATATATTTACATTTTTTATTTTTATTTATATTGCCATCTGATTCTAAATTTATATTATCGTAATTTTCAATATCTGTTTTTTTAACACTTTTACATAAAACAAATTTATTTAATTGGTCTACTAAAATATATAAAAGAACATTTGATAAATCGTTAAAATTAAAATCACTAAATATTTTTATTTTCTGAAATGATATGTCATAAATATTATCTATGCCATTTAATTCATTAATTTGTTGTGATGTATAATCTAATTCTAAATCCATAAAATATTTTTTAACTCCTTCATTTAAAAATGGATTTAGCTTTATTTGTTCGTCAATTATTATTGTTTGTATATCTTTACTTATATCATCATCATCAATAAATTTCAAGTTAATATTGTTATTAATATTTGCAGATGTACTATTTTTAATAATAGAAAGATATTTACGTAATTTAGTATTATAAAATTTCTTTATATAATCTGCTTTTTTACGATTCAGTGAGTTACGATATTCAACTATCTCGCGTTCAGTTAAATTATCACTTTCATTTGAATTTAATAATTGTTGGTCAAACATTCCAAATGAATATAATTTTTCAATATAATTCTCAATAAATATTTTATCTTTATTCAATATAATTGAAATATTTTTTATTAATTTCGATATTTCACCACTTAATTTTTCATAACTGGTCTTTTTAAGGTTATTTAAATCAGATTTTTGATAAAAATCAATGTTACCAATATTAGGCGTTTTTGTATTTCTTTTTTCAATTTCACGTAATAATTTTTTATATTCATCAATTGTATAATTATTGTCCAATATCTCCCTTTTTGTCATACCTGTTCTTAAATCTATTAAATTATCAGTTGTTCCAATATATTCTCTTAATGTACCTATATAAATCCCTTTATCTACATAGTTTTCAAAAACGGATTTTATCAAAGATTCTGATGAATTTTCTTCATCATCAACAACAGCACTATTATTTATTGCATCATTCATTGAACTATTGTATAATAAATATTTATGTATAGACCCGTAATCAATAAAATACTTTGTATAATCATATATTTTATTTGATTCATCAATATCTCTTTTAACAGGATAATTACTACTCAATTCAATACCATAATAATAATTTATATATAATAATGCTTCTTCTGTGCAACACGAGCTTTCAACACCAGCGGTATAAATGTTTGTCAATTCACTATTTTTAATAACATTTTGTACTGTCTTTTTAATTTTATATGATAGATAATGAAGATTTTTATATAATGATTCTTTTAATTGTTTTGTTATAGACTCATTAGGGGACTTTTTAATATTATTTAAAAAGTCTTCACTTATTTTTACTTCAGAAATACCATCTTCATCTAATTTATCATAAATATTATAATTTAAATTATGAATATAATTTTTTAAAAATAATGTTTCTGATTTATCTTTTTTTTTTAGTTCAAGTAAATATGTTGACTTTTTTTTTAAATTTGCTTTAATATAATTAATCTTTTTAAAATCATTATAAGCCTCTAATATACCAGTTTTTAGTATTTCAAATGACTTAGAAGCATCTTTTAATAATACAATTTTCATCTCATCAAATATACATGTCATATAATTAAGTCCATCATCACCATAAAAAGATGTAAATGAACATATACTTGTTTTACTCGAACGTACTAATTCAGGTATAGAATATTGAATCGACAAAAGATAACGTGCTATAATAATACTATACTTTCTAATATTTGAATAACGTTTATATCCTTCAATAAATGTTCCTTTTTGGTCAATTTTTTCAATATCTGACGTAGAAAATCCTTTTTCTTTTAATTTTTTAATTTCAACCATTTTGTAAAAATTAAATGGTTTAATAGTCTTTATTTTTTGCATAGAATCAATAATAATATTTATCATGTCTTCATTTTCAATAGAAACACCTGCTTTTACAAATAAATTTTTAATAATAAAAATTGTAATAAATATTGCTAAATCAATATCTTCATATGATAATCCATATCTTAATAAAATATCTTTTAATAGATTTTCATTAAAAACAGTATCTTGAATATAATCTTTTAAATCAAGAGTTTCGTCAATTTTTGAAGTTTTAGAATATGTTTTTTCAACGACCCATAGTTCTCTACTCATTTTAATTGCTCCCGTATCAGAGAAACCTTCCGTTTCATCATAATCATTATTTAATAAATATTCACCACATACTTTACAAACATGAATATTTTTTTCAGTGTCTCCTCCATCACTAAAATTATTTAACATATTATCAATTAATTTATTTTTAGTATCAATTAATTCGGCATCATTTATTCTTTTAAAATAGTAATAATGACCACATAAATTCAATGGTTTCCCGTATTTTTTAGAATATATTTTATTATCAATTAAAATTCCGTCTTTTTCAATAATTTGATAAATATAATTTAAACGATAATCTATATTTTTCATATTTAATACAACATTCATCAATATTTCTAATTCATCCTTTATAGTAGGTGTTTTATTAATTTCACTTTCCATTTCATCCTTATTTGTTTCTTTTGTATCTTTGGCTTTTGTCTTTTTACCCTTTTTATCTTTTTTAATTAATTCAGGCTTAGTTTCATTTTCGACTTTTATATCAGTTGTAATATTTTTAATACCAGAATAATATTTTAATGTTAAATTATAAATAGTTTTTTTAATATTATCTATTAATTTAGTATTTTTTGAATCATTCAAAATAAAATCATCGTTTAGTTTTCTAAAATTATCTAAATCTTGTTTTATTTTATTATAATTTTCTTCTAAGCGTATAAATACTTTTGAATTACATCCATAGTCTTTCCTATAAATACAATCAAGTGAATCTAATTTTATATTATTCAGTTCAATATTATTAAATTCGCATAAATATTTTATATTTTCATAATGTGGTTTAGAAATACTTTCAAACCATTTACCTTTCTGCCATACCCATAATTTATCACCAACTACGGCAAGTGTATTTTCAGGTGCACTTTTAAATTCTACCATTTTACCCTCCCATAAATATAGATTATCTTTATAAAATACTACACTCCCATTATTTACAATATTTTTAACGAGTTTAAAATTATTTTCAACATCATCATCTGTTATAATATATGCTTGATATTTATAAAATTTATGTGTAGATTTTCCACTATTAACGGTAGATTTTTCCTTTAAATAATTTTTTTCAATTACTTTATATAATTTTTCTAATTCACTCAATTTATTTTTAATAAATGTATTTATTAAATTATTATTTTGAGAATATACATATAATAAATAGTATAGATAATATATTTTACCATTATCATTTTTGTTGTCAATCCATTTTAAACGTAATATATTATTATCTTCTGGTCTATTTATATGTGGATATTTACCATATATTTTTTCAATATTAGGATTTGTAATAAATATATTTGATAAAAAGAAGTCTGGATTATCAAATAATCCTTTTGTATTTTTATTAAAATTAATATGAATATTTTTATAATTATTGGAAGAATTAACTATTTTTAATAGATTTTCTTCAAAAATATTTTTAATACTTGCAATTTCCATATAGTTAAAATCATTTATTCCAATATTATATCTTTCTAAAATATTGTTTACATCATTAAATGTATATGCTTTTTTTAAATTATCCATTTCTAAATTTAATATATCACTTCGTGATAACATGATTTTAGTAATTACTTTTTTATAATCATCATTTGATAAAGTCGTTTCATGAAATAAATATAATTTATTTCTACTATTAACATTATCTTTAACACTATCAATATTAATTGGATAATTTGATTTTTTAAAATTGTAATTTAATATATCATTTTCTTTAATTATTTCATACTCATCGTATCTCAATTTATTAATTTTATATATAATACCAGTTGTACCTATTTTTGTTAAAAGAATATTTTTTTCTATTTCAATATTATTTATGTCAATAACTTTAATATTTTGATTATATATATGGTCTATAATAGGTAAGCAATTACTATTCTGAATATTTATAAAATCATTTTCATCTAATCCATGATTTTCACACTCAATTATTATAGTATTATTTTTAGAATTATATATATTTTTAATATCACCTACTTTAATATATGATTTATTTAATTCTTGTGTTGGATAATCGTTATGACTCAATAACATAAATCCAATAATATTTAAATCACTTCCTTTAATTAATATTTCATTCTTTATACCTTGAATATTTCCAGTAGATTCATCAAATATATCAACAGGATAAAGAATATCATCGTCAATATTATATGTAGACCAATGTATAGTATCTATATCACTATATCTAAGAACAAGTGCATTATTTTTTAATTTTTTAACAATACCAATTTCATTCATATAAGAAATGTATGGGTTTGTTATATTTTTTTCTTCATTTAAATACTTTTTAAAAGGAATTTTATCAATTGCTTTTTCATGGAATAAATTTTTTAAATTAATTAATTGGTTTAACTGATTATCTTCAAATATATAATCTGGATTTTCAAAAGTCTCATGATAATAACTTATTTGTTCATTTTCTATAATTACATTATCTTCTGAATTTGTTATGTTGTCTTTATTTTCTTTTAATTTTATATAAATGCGATGTTTATCTAATATTACTGGAACTATATATTGAGTATTAAATTCATTTTGTATAATATCATTAATAAGTTTATATTCAATTCCATTTTCAAACAAAATATTTTTTTCAACACCAATATTTTTTGCATAAATAAGCTTCTTTGCTTCCTCGCTTACATTTTTTTGAATAAATTTAATACTTTGTTTTGTAACAGGGTATTCTGATAATAGTTGATTTTCTAATTCTTTCAAATATACAATATCATCTTTATAAATTAAGTTTTTATTATCTATTGCAACAACTTCTTCAACAGTTACAACTTGTTCACTTGAAATAAATTGTTTTAAATTTTTATTATCAAAATTATTATTTGAATTATTATTAAAAATAATACTTTCAACATCACTTTCATTTAAATTAATAACTTTTACATTATTATCATCATTATCACCATTAATTATTTTTTCTATTTCATTTTTTCTTTCATTATCATTAAAATTAATCACCTTTACATCATTAATACTATTATTTGATTTTTTATTATTTTCATTTATAGTCTCATTCACGCTCTCAGTCACTCTCTCGGTCTCTTCTTCAGTCATACTTTCTGTATCATCCTGATTAAAACTGTCTGTATATTCTTGATTTATATTCTCATTTACACTATCCGTCTCTACTTCATTTAAACTCTCTGCTGTTTCTTCATTCATACTTTCATTAACACTCTCATTTAGACTTTCATTCTCTTCACTATTAAAATTAGAATTATTATTCTTTAATTTAATAACTTTTAAATCACTTTTACTACTATCATTCGTTCCATTAATAATATTATTAAATTCTATATTTTTAATATTAGATGTATTACTCATAAATATTATATGATATTATATAAATAGATTTTTTTATATAATTTTATTATAAAATGAAAAGTATTTAAAAACAATATGATTATATATAATATACCTATTATTGTACAATTAATAATGGAATTATTAAATCTAATAAACAATTTAAACATTAATGAATATATTCAATTAAAAACAATTTTAGAAAGCACGCCTTATAATTTAAAAATTAAAGAAGATAATTCATATCCAACTTTATTTTTAATATGTGGACAAGAAACATCAGATTATTCATCAAAAATTGTCAATGAATGTAATGGAATAATAATGGACAAGAATACTTTAAAAATAGTATGTTATACATTTGATAAATCTCCAGAACAACATACATTAAGTCCAACATTAAATATTGAAGACGGAAATCTTTATTATGAACCATTGTATGAAGGTTCTTTAATAAGAGTATATTATTATGAGAATGAATGGATTATATCAACTAAAAAGTGCATTGATCCATCTAAATCAACATGGATTAGTAATAAAAGTTTTATGGAATTATTTAAAGAAGCCGTAAATGTACAGAATCCTAATATATTTGACCATTTAAATAAAGATTATTGTTATTCTTTTATATTGGCTCATCCAGAAAATAATGTAATAATGAGATGTTATTATCCACAATTATTTCATATATCAACAAGAGATATGACAACTTTAAATGAAATAACAGTAGATTTACCATTAATACCAAAAATTAAAAGAACCCTATTTAATATGAGTTTTGAAGAATTAAATAATTATTTAGAGAACGATAGAAGTCTTGAAAATGAAGGATATATGTTGATTGATACAAATTACAATCGTCAAAAGTTCAGAAAGAGACATTATAATTATCTAAGAGATTTATGGGGTAATAGTAATAATAGATTTTTTAGATATTTAGAATTAAGGAAAGATTATGCAAAACTATCAAGTGAATATTTTTTATATTTTCCAGATGATCATGAGTCCTTTATTGAATATGAGAATCAATTAAATATTATGGCACAAAATATTATGCATGTTTATTGTGAAAAACATGTTCATAAAAGAGAAATTAAAATACCATATTATTATGCAAAATTTATTTATAAGTTACACGGAGATTTTATGAAATCAAAAATTTATACAGATTATGACAAAATTAGAAATGAATTATGGTTATTAGAACCCAAAAAGTTATGTTTTATGTATAATGAATATGTAAAAAGTCTTAACAATGTTCAAATGGAGTGTTAAACTTTTCAAATTCAATACATTGTAATTCACGCATAAAATTAATATTTAAATTATTAACATTTACATTATTTTCGTTAAAATATTCTTTAATCTTATGATCAAAGCTATAAGTTTTCCACTTATTGCATGAACCACAAAGAGCTTGATAATTATTAATATTATCAAATCCTCCTAAAGAACGAGGTATAAAGTGATCCATAACACGGAATTCACCTAAGTTATTTTTACACAGAATACATTTTTCATTTTGCATGGAATATATCTTGTTTTTAACCCATTCTTGAATTTTAGGACGTTTATTTTTTTTAAATTTAAATATAACACATCGTTGTTTTAAAGGAACTGTTTTTTTAGTAGTTTTAATAATTTTAAGTGCTTTTTTCTTTAACTTTTCCTCAAATTTATTCTTTATTTCTTCTTTTATTCTAAAAAAATTTAAATCACAGTTCAAATTACGATTTAAATTATTTTTAATTATGAAATTATCATATTCAATTGCGGCATCAACTTCGGTTTTAAATAACTTACTCGTATAGGTTTTATTGTTTTTCATAATTTTCATGTAATATAGGTTCGTATTAGGACATTTATATACACCGTAAAATCGTGAACCTTTTATAGAACAATTGTTTTTATGTAATTGACATATTTTTTTAGAAGGAGGACGCCATACAGATGTCATTATTCTTTTTCGTTTAAGTTTTCTTTTAGAAATTGTTTTATTACAAGTCTTTTTTCCACTCCGTGTAGTAGTCATATTTAATAAATTTACTTATTAAAATGTTTTTATATATCATAAATATAAAATTTAAAATTATTCAATTTTTATAATAATTAAAACTATAAAGCAATCAATTGATTAAAAAATTGAACAATCGCAGTATAGCTTGTATCATTTGATTGCAGGTTTGTTATATATTGTATAAATGTAAATGGATATATTGTATCTGTAAAAATTGTAGAATAATATTTTCGAGTAGATATAATTTCATATATTCCTGAACCTGTATAATAACTTGATGAATTTGCAGGTGGGTCTGTATTTGTCAAAATGTATAAGAGATTACCACTTGGATCAACCGTTGGATTATCATTGATATATGTTATCCAATTTGATATGAATGTATTTAATAAATTAAAGTCGGCTGTTGTTGAATAAATTAGTTTCATAAGATTTGATATTGATTTTTGTTGAAGTTCTATAAATTGATTATCCTTTTCTAATTGTGAAAATGTATAACTCATATATAAATAATTATTATAAATATTATAATATTTATGATAATTTATAAATAAAAGGATTTAAAGCTATTTTGAATAAATATTTTTATAAAAATGGATATATCTTTAAATACAGATACATCAACTACGGATGAATCAATATTAAATTTAGGGAATGAATTTAATAATTGTGCAGTTATAAATAAAAATATGATTTCATCTAAAAAAGATTTATTAATGCAGTCATTAATACATTTTTTTTCAAGCAGAGATAAACTTGAACAAATTATTCCAATTATTACAGGTAAGTCTAAAATGTCTTTACGTATAATAGATTGGTTTGTTACAAATTATAGTAAAAAAAACAATGTAAATTATATGATAAAACAAGGTATTAAAGAAAAAAATTTTATTGTTTATTTAGAATATAAATCACAATTAAATGGATATAGTAAATTACAATTTGATCCTTTTTGTCGTAGGGAAAGAATTTCATTTATAGATCATGATTCTAATGAATTAGTTACAACAGTAGGACAACTAAATTTTTTTAGATGGTCGATTGAAAATAATATATTAGATTATATACTAAAAAATTATGAACCAATTGAAACAGATATGAATGATTCTTTAAGGAATTTATATAAGAAAAAAGATAGTGGCGAAAAACAACGCCGTAAAAGGACTGAGTTATCAATTTCTGCTACTAAGACAGTAAATAAACATAATGTAAGTATTGTTGTACAATTTGATTAATTATATTATAATAAAATTATTATAATAAAATTATTATAATAAATTAAGATTATTATAAGAATAAAAATTATAATTTAAAATAATTAATTTATTTTTAATTATTTTAAAAAATCAAATTATAAAAATATATTTTAATAGTATATATGCGTCAACTTTTAACACCAACTGTGGACTCAACTATGGACTCAAATACTTCTTTTAGAAGCGGATGTGGAAAGGTAAATTTATGCACCGATTACTATAACGTTCCTACACAAGTAGGTGGAAATGATAATTTGTATGATATAAGTTATAGTACTAATGGTGGTTCAAAAACTCGTTGTTGTAAAAAATGCACTAAAGTGAAGTGTGTTTGTAAAAGTAAAAAAAGCTCTACTAAAGGTAAGGAAGTAAAAAAAGGTGTAAAAAAGGGTAAAAAATCTGTAAAAAAACAAAAGGGTGGCTTTTCAGATGATCAAGGAGCAGGAGTATCTAATATTGTTAGTAGTATATCAGGATTAGTAAATGATGATTCTGAACAGAATAATACGGATGCACCTTCTATTAATATTATAGGCGGAAAAAGACTTAATAAACTAAGAGGTGGAATGGCGCCTGTAGACGGCATTGATATGGCAGATGATTCATACTATCAATCAGTAGAAAATTTAAATAGTATGGATGGTGGTTATTCTGAATATAATACTGATACTTTTATGAATCATAATGGACACTTAGATGAACCATGTGGAATTACGCCACATGAACCACCTTTTGCACCTTTTGAAAATAATCATGAAGGTGGACGTAAAAAGAGTAAGAGTAAAAAAATGGTAAAAAAGCCTTCTAAAAAAGTTAAGAGCAAGAGCGTTAAAAAGAGTAAAAGGGTAAAGAAAATTATGGGAGGATTTGCACCCATAGAAGAACTTCTTGTTAAAAGCGGAGGTAATGCAACACCAATGAATCCACGATTTTATGATGAAAATGCACATTTAGATGATTATAGTGAACTTTCTGGAAATGGCATTAAAAGTGCATATGGACCAATTGAATCAGGTGATATAGGTGTTGGAATGTTGGCGCCATATACTGCATCTACATGTGATACTTCTGACAAAAACACCATGACTCAAACGGGCGGTAAGACTAAAAAAACAAAAAAGAGTTCTTCTAAAAAAATGATGAAGACTAAACCCCAGAAAAAAAGTAAGAATCCTAAGAAAGGTAAAAAATGTCTAAAAGGTGGAAATGCAACTCCTATACATCCACGTTTTTATGATGAAAATGCGCATTTAGATGATTATAGTGAATTATCAGGGAATGGCGTAAAAACAGAATATGGTACTGTTGAAGTTGGAGATGTTGGGGTTGGAATGTTGGCACCTTATAATGTTGCATCATGTAAACAAAATGGTGGTAAACCAATTCCAAATATTAGCGCAGGCCCTGTTAAAAAAGTAGAAAATGCTGTTACAGGTGCAATCGATGGATTCGCTAAATTTATGGATAGTTTTAGTCAGAAATATTTAGAATCTGTTGATAATATTAAAAATATGAAAATCGGTAATCAACGTTTGATTGCTGGAGGTTCTAAATATAAAAAAAATAGAAAAAACAATATGACTGGTGGAGATGGTTCTGATTGGGCAGTATCACAGGGCTCACGTGGTCCAGAAAATTCGCCAAATGATTATTGGGGAGTACCAGGTGAAACATGGTTTAGGCAATTTAATAAAACTGGTGAATATATTCCTAATGATGAACTAAAATATGCGGCAACTCCTGAATTAGCAGGTATGGGTAAAAACGAAGTTGTTGATGCATATGATCCTCTTGGAACAACGTATGGACATGTAGGTGGTAAGTCTAAATCTAAGCCAAAGCCTAAGTCTAAGTCTAAGTCTAAGTCTAAGTCTATGACTAAATCAAAGTCTAAGTCTAAGTCGAAGTCTATGTCTAAGTCTAAGCCTAAGTCTAAAAAATAAATTAAATAATATTAAATAAATATTTATACAATTATACAATTCTATTATTATAAAATTATACTTTTACATAATTTTATATAAATTATAATAATCACGCTTAATTATTTTTTATTTTTAAAAACTTTTTTAACAACTTTCTTAGATACAACTGGTTTTACAGTTTTTTTAACACTTGTTTTTTTAACAGTTGTTTTTTTAACACTTTTTTTTAAAGGTTCTTCAACATCATTTTTAGATGACATTGTCTTTTTAACAGTTTTCTTAGACGGAGTTTTTGAGACCTTCATCATTTCTAATCTTTTATTATTTATCTTTTTTGTGTCATCTAATATTTTTTTAGCCTTAACAACTCTTTTATTAACAGGTTCTTTACTTTTTTCAGATTCTTTTAATAATTTCATTATATCTGATGACTTCATTTTAAAAACACGATTTGACGCACGAATTATTCCAGTTCTTCTATTTAACTTTCTAATTTTTTCATGAACAAGAATATCATTTGGATTATTACTTGAAGTTTTCCCTTCAATTTGATGAACAACGCCGTCTTTTCCTTTTGTAACACTAAATTTTGTCTTACTGCGACCATTTTGAGATTTAACAGATGTAACACTTTTTTGAACAAACGAATACATTTTAATATATGTTATATTTAGAAAAAAAAATATTTTAAATTAATATGGAAGATATTATTTTTAAAAATGTTTTAGATAATATTAATAAAACATCAGTTAATTTTAATAATTATTTTGATAATTTAGATTATTATAATAATAATATATATGATATTATTAAAAAATTACCAAAATATAATATTATAATATACATATTTATTGTATTTATATTGTTTAATTTTTTTGGAAGACTAAATATTAGATTAAATGAAGTATTAGTAACATTTATATCATTTGTTTTAATTTATTTTTTAATTAAAAAAGATTATACTGAATTTATTGAATATACTAAAGTAAAAAAAAACGAATTAAATTTTTTACATAAATTGATGTTTGACGATAATACATGGGATTATGAAAGAAAAACAAATGTTTTAGTAAAACCTTTAAATAGTAACAATAAATCTTATCTTTATTTAAATCCGTTATTGGTTCAGTTTTTTTATAATATACGCGAATATTCTCAATATAATACAATATCCTATGTAAATAGTTTATTACATTGTAATAATGTTATTGGACTTGAAGAACAATCTAAAATAGGCTTAAATAATTCATATGAAAATTATACAGTTGCAGTTGATGAAGCTAAAAAAGCATTGAATGAATTGAATTCTGTTATATATAGTTTACCATTGACTCTTGTAACTTATAACAAATTTGACGAATCAATTAAATATTTACATGGTTTATTAAATCAACATATACGTAATATAGGAATTGTTTTTAAAAATTATAATAAACATAATGATTTTTCAAAGGAAATGATGCCTGATAATTTTTATGATAGTTATTTTTCAATATCACCTGATGACACAAAGACACAGGGATATACGTCTGTTTATAATATGTTTTAAAAAATTGATGGATATTTTTCTTTATATACTTATTTCTTATATAAACAATTATAAAAGTAAATACTACAAAAGTAAATACTACAAAATGTCTATTATCATGGCTGATTCTCCACGTGAAGTGTTAGAAGCTCTTGAGACACTTGAAGATAAAGCTCAAGCTAAAGTTTCTTCTACGGATGTTCTTCATACTCCAGTTTTATTAAACGAGGTTTTTGATGAAGACTCGCTTGGTATGTATGGAGCTCGATGTCCTGCGTGTAAAAACGTTGACATTAAGTTCAAAATGAAAGCCCATCGAGAAAAGTCTTCATTTAAGATACTTCAAGAGTACTGTGGTTCTGGTGTAGATTTACAATGCCTCTGTTGTAAAAAAAAATTCAAATTTAGTGCACACAATGGTGTGTTTCAATTTTATCCTAAGCAGAATCATGTTTGGGTAAGTAAGGAATGGGCAATTTCTAATTTAGGTATATAGACAAGTAATTGATTTATATCAATTTTATAAATAAAATAATAAAATAATAATAAAATTAAAAACTGAATATTTTTAAATTAAAAATATATTAATAATATTATAAATAATATCAGATTTATTAAAAAGTATTAAAATGGCAGAAGAAACTATTGAAAAAACAAGTACTGGAGTTAAATCCACCGGAGAATCCATTAATTGGAAATATCTAAAGGAAGAACGAGTAAATGATCCCGTTATCACGGAATTAATTAAAGAAGCGTCTGAAACTTATATGAATGAAGGTTCTGCTTTAATTAAAAAGAATGATTACGCGATTTCCGTTTACATTAATAGTTTTAATGAACATTTGGCTAAAAAGAAATTTAAATTTTCTTTTAGTCTAACTGGTAGTGTTATTACTGATTCAACTGATATAGATAATAAAACTAATAAAACTAATAAAAAATCGGATAAAAAACAAGAAAAAAAACTTTCAAAAAAAGAAATTATTCTATTAACAAAAAAAGAAGAGAGCACAAGAAATGAAATTGGCGCATTTTTGGATAATTTGGTTATTACTAACCATATGCCTTTAATGTCACGACAATCTATTATTGCATTTTTTTCTATTCTTCATTGGAATATTTATTTGATATCAAATAAAAAAAAAGATATTAGTTTGGATATTTATTTAAATGCATCGATTAGTTTATATCGTGCTATTAATGATTGTTCAACAATACTATCTACTGAATTAGTTGAACAATTTAATAATGTTCTTCTAGAGATTGAACAAATTATATCAAGTAAAAAATCAGGTGTTGACTTTTTTAACTTTATGAAAGCGAATATGAAAATAATTGCTGAATCATATTGGGATAAAAATAAACCACGTGCGATTACTCTATATGATGAACAAAAACATATAATCGAATTAGTGACATCTAATCTTGATAAAAAGTTATGTACTTTTTTTGAGATGCCTCCTGCGAATGGAAAAACAATTTTGTCAGCTATATTGGCAAAAGTCATTGCATACAAAAATAACGATTATATTGAAAGAGACCCTTTTTATAAAAGGAAAACTCTTTTATATATTTGCTATAATACAATTGTAAGGAATGAAGTCGCCAAATTGTGTATTACACAAAATATTGATTTGAAATATTGGTTGGCGATTACACAAATGGACAAAGAAGATGGTATTCAAAAAACATTTTTACGTCCATACAAAAGTTGTTATCCAGATTGGAATCAAAAGCATCTCAGAACAAAAAAAGAAGAAGCGGACTTTCAAAAACTTCGTAAAAAACGTTTTAGTAGTGATATTTATGAACAATGGGAATTTTCATTACATGAAACACGCCCAATTCGTGAACAAAAATTTAACATTATTGATTACGAAAATGCTTCTAATATACCCGAAATGATTATTGCGGATCTTGAATCAGCTTATTCTTTATTGAAAGCTTTTCCAAATACCTTTATATCATATTTTGATGAAGCGTTTGCATCAGCAGACTTGGAAATAACGGCTAAAATAATGAGTGTTTTGGGACATACTGTTTTAGTTTCAGCCACCTTGGCTAAACCAACTGAAATACCGCATGTTTTAAATGATTTTAAATCACGTCATGGCCATGAAACAGATGATTATCTCCATATTATTAAATCAAATGTTCAACATATAAGTTGTACTTTTATTAATTCTCATGGAAATATTTATTCTCCACACGATTGTGTCGAAGATTTTAATAAATTAAATGATTTTATTAATGTTTTAGATGAACCGATTGTAAAACGAGGATATTCACCAGAAATTGTTTTTAATATGGTAATGCAAATTAATCATTTATTAGATGAAAATTTAAAATTCTCTAATAGATTTCCGCATTATGGTGTTTTAACACATGGTTCGATTCGTGAATATGGTTGTGACATTTTAAGATTTATTTTTAATAATAGTCGCGATGATATTTTTGAAATTTTGAGAAGTAAAAAGATTCGAAAGATTCCTAATATGGATATAAATACACTTTTTACAACAAGTGCTTTTAAATATCAATCGGGTAAAACATTACATGTTTCTACAATGGGTGATTTTAACAATCATATTAATAGGATTTCAGAACCATTTTTAGAAGGTTCTCCTAAAATATTAGATGTTGTTTCACTTTATACAAAAACTAAAAAACAACTTGAGTTTGAATTGGCGAATTTTTTAAAAAATTCTACAAAAGATACTAATTATGAAGAAGAGATTGCGAGTTTTCAAAAAGAACTAAATGAACTAACTTTAGTATGGCCAAGTGAATATATTTTAAATTCACATGCACATGCTTTAAAGTTTGGAACATCACAATATCTTACAACACCAAATAACAATGTTTTTGGTAAAATTGAAGATATTGAAATTCTTGAAGACAATCGTGCTAAACTTTTCATGTCATCGATTGGTATTTATCAACCGTCTCTTTTTAATGATGAAAATATGGACCAATTCTTACGAAATAAAGATGGATTTAAATTTATATTATCCACACCTGAAATAGTGTATGGAACAAATATTGATTTATCTATTATAGATATTGATTCATCATTTATTGTTGATAGTACGCGAAATACTTTATATCAACTCATTGGAAGAGCGGGGCGAAAAGGAAAAAGCCATTCAGCAACAATTATTTTTAGAGACGATGAAATGTTAAAACTAATTTTTGAAAGATTTGATAAAAACATAGAAGCAGAAAATATTGAACAAAACTATATTAAAATTTTAGAAAGACATCCTTAAATAAATTTATATATAATTAAAAATATAAGCTTAAATTAAAAAAATAATTTCTAAAATAAATTATAAATGATTAAATTTAATATATTAATTTCTCCGATGAATGTAAATAATGAAATTATAAAACCATTAATATTAGATTCAAAATCTTTTAAATATATCTTATACTCAGGTATTGATATTGACAAAAATATAATTAATAATGAATTTGAAAAAATGGAATTTAATGAAGATATTGCAATTTTCCCTAAAAAAAAAGTGACTGAACTAAATTTAACAATTATTAAAAATAACGGAATTAATAAATTATTATATATGGGTAATCCTGTTTATTATGTAAAAGATTTCAATAATCCTATTCCACATAATACTTTGAAAATTATATTGTTTAATGGAAAATTACATTCAAATAAGTATGAACCTAATTATACAGCGAACAATAATTCAAACAATACAGCGAATAATCCATCTAATTATAAAACTGATTCCAGTTTAGTATTAGATATTTTAAAAAAAAACAAAAATGATTCAACACATCATCATAAAAATAATGATAGTAATATTAATATTAAAAATAATGAATATTTTGAAGTAGTTGAAAAGATTAAAACCGAGAGAGAAAAAATAGAAACAAATGCTATGGTTGAAATTGTGCATAAAGACGAAATACACGATTATAATGTGTTAAATAATGAATCAAAAAATATTATTATTGATTTAAGTATTACAGTTGCGGACAAAAATGAAATTATTGAAAATGATATTTTAAAAGATAATACAGAAGTGAATACTGTAGGAAATACAGAAGAGAATACAGAAGTGAATACTATCGAGAATACTGTAGAGAATACAGAAGAGAATACTATAGAGAATACAGAAGAGAATACTATAGAGAATACAGAAGAGAATACTATAGAGAATACAGAAGTTAATACAGAAGAGAATACTATAGAGAATACAGAAGAGAATACTATACAGAATACAGAAGATAATACAGAAAATAATACTGTAGAGAATACAGAAGTGAATACTGTAGAGAATACAGAAGTGAATACTGTAGAGAATACAGAAGTGAATACTGTAGAGAATACAGAAGTGAATACTGTAGAGAATACAGAAGTAAATACTGTAGAGAATACAGAAGTAAATACTGTAGAGAATACTCTTTTAAATAGTAGTACAATAAAATCACATATTGAAACAAACGAAATATTTAATTTAGAAAATATTTTATCAGATTTTAACAAACTTTTTAATATTTCACAAATTGAAATTAAAAATGACAAT
>Ga0214921_10005610_pt1 | contig 17648 bp, 13 predicted proteins | sample LL1505_MetaG_FD_177992 | JGI IMG/M metagenome (GOLD analysis project Ga0214921, IMG submission 177992) | Freshwater microbial communities from Lake Lanier, Atlanta, Georgia, United States - LL-1505 | ecosystem: Environmental > Aquatic > Freshwater > Lake | place: USA: Georgia | collected...
CGTAGAGAGTAAAGGTACAGCGCTTAATTTTGTGCAGTACGCACCTAATCTAGAAGGTTATCGAGCAGCAATCGAAGGCCGAAAAAAACATCCAATCAATCGAAGCTTATTGTTTGATGTATTGACAAAACAATATGCTAAGCTTCCACAAGAAAATGCAGTCAACAATCATATTGCTTTATTGAATAAGGAGAATACATTTGTTGTTACTACTGCGCATCAGCCTAATTTATTTACAGGGCCTTTGTATTTTTTTTATAAAATCATTCATACGATTCAACTAGCTGCTAGTTTAAAGGCAGCTTTTCCTGAATCTAATTTTGTTCCAGTCTATTATATTGGTTCAGAAGACGCCGACTTAGAAGAAGTAGGTTCCTTTAATTTAGATTTAAAGCATTACCAATGGGCAACCAAACAAACTGGCGCCATTGGAAGAATGCAGGTAGATGATGCTTTACAACAATTATTAAAACAATTAGAAAGCTATTGGACAATACTACCTCAAGGTCAAAAAGCCTTAGAGGTTTTAAAAGAAGCGTATCAAAAAGGCAAAACAATTAACGAAGCTACTTTGACTTTTGTGCATGCATTTTTTGGATCAAAAGGATTGTTGGTATTACAGCCCGATGATGCTGCACTTAAATCAGCATTTATTCCTGTGATGGAAAAAGAATTATTAACAGGGTTTTCTCATCAAGCGATACAACCAACGATTACTGCTTTATCAAAAGACTATCATGTACAATCCGATGGCCGAGCTATCAATTTATTTTATTTAAAAGACAACCTAAGAGCAAGGATCGAAAAACAAGGCGAGCATTATATTGTGGTAGATACCTCTTTACAATTCACAGAAGCCGAAATGATTACCGAATTGCATCAATATCCAGAAAGGTTTAGCCCGAATGTTATTTTAAGAGGAGTATTTCAGGAAACAATTTTACCAGGCGTTGTTTTTGTGGGTGGCGGAGGAGAGTTGGCTTATTGGATGGAATTGAAAAATGTATTTCAAGCAGTAGGAGTGCATTATCCATTATTGCAATTAAGAAACTCTTTTTTATTGATGTCCCATAAACAAGCAGAGCAATGGTCAGCAATGCAGTTTGAAGAACAAGATTTATTCAAGCCCATCCTTGAATTAGAAATAGCTTATGTAAAAAAACATGCAAGTAGTAAATTAGATTTACAAGATCAATTAAATAATTTAGCTAGTTTATATGAAAGAATTAAAAAAGAAGCGGTGCAAGTTGACGCTTCCTTAGGGGCGCATGCCGAAAATTTGGCACATCAAGCAAAAGCGAAATTGATAGCACTTGAAAAGAAAATGCTACGTGCCGAAAGACGCAAGCAATCAGTGGATATTCAAAGAATACATCGCATTAAAAAGGCATTATTCCCACTAGATAATTTACAAGAACGTATTGAACATTTTTCTAAATGGGTAGGGCACTATGATCAGTCTTGGATAGAGACCATCATGGAACATTCAAAAGGGTTGGAGTCTAAATTCAGCATCATCCAATTTGACTAAGCGTCAAATTGATTGTCCCAATTGGATTTTAATTGATTTACTTTTCCTAATACTTCAGTCTCCATTTGTAATTTGTAATCGGCCATTGCCAAAGCAATTGTTTCATTATGTGTGCCGATAATTTGAGCGGCCAGTAAACCTGCATTCTTTGCGGCGTTCAACGCAACAGTGGCAACCGGAACGCCATTTGGCATTTGCAATATAGATAAGATAGAATCCCATCCGTCAATTGAATTAGAAGATTTAATTGGAACGCCTATCACAGGTAAGGTGGTGATAGATGCGATCATGCCTGGTAAATGTGCTGCTCCGCCAGCGCCTGCAATAATCACTTTAAGACCTCTAGATTTTGCTTGTTTAGCATATTCAACCATACGCGCTGGTGTTCTATGTGCCGAAACCACTGTTAATTCAAAAGGAATATTGAATGTTTTTAGGATATCCGCTGCAGCTTGCATGATATTTAAATCACTGTCACTTCCCATGATAATCCCTACAATTGGTTGGTTGGCCATAAAATGTATTTGATGCAAGTTAGTTAATTTTTAATAAAATACCCAGCCACAGCCCCCATTACTGGGCTAGCTTTCGCCTCTGTGATCTTCACTTTGAAGTATTTTGCAGTAACAGTGGGGAATTGAATAATCTTCTTTCTGCCAATGGTGCTGCTAGCTGCTATTTTTTTTAAGTCCTGCGCTTGATCTCCAGCATATATTTCAAAGCGAATCACTCTTTGGCCAAATTGAATTTGCTCTTGCAATTGAATGGTATTGATTGTAACAGGTTTGGCTAGTTCAATCCCTATTTCATTTTTAGTATGCTTCGATTTAGCGTTTATAAACAAATTATTTTTAAATGCAGCTGCTCTTATTTTTTTAAAATCCATTAAAGCAGTAGAATCTTCAGGGGCAATTAAACCTTTTCTGTTAGGAGGCACATTCAATAATAAATTGCCACCATGCCCAACTGAATTTAAATATAAATTAAATAAGGTCTTGCCCGATTTTACAGTACTATCTTCTTCGGCATGATAAAACCAACCTTTGCGGATTGACACATCTGCTTCTGCACCGATCCAATTTTTTCCATTAAAATTACCTCTATTCAATGTATCGTTAGGTGGGGCGCCTTCACCTCTTTTGAATCCGGCAGTGTCCAATAAATTCCAATTGGTTTCATGAATCAATCCGTTCTCATTGCCTACCCAACGAATATGAGGTCCAATATCACTGAATATAAGAATATTAGGTTGGTAGGACATGGCTGAATCCTTGAACCTTGTAAAATCATAGACTTGCTTTTTACCATTCGGACCTTCTCCATTTGCACCATCCCACCATAGTTCAGTCAAATTACCATAACCAGTTAAGAGTTCCTTCATGGTCTGAATATAAATATCGTTGTATGCAGCTGTTCCATATTCCGGATGGTTTCTATCCCATGGTGAAATATAAACGCCCATTTCAATACCCGCTTTCTTACAAGCTTCTGATAACATTTTTATGACATCACCTTTCCCATCCATCCACTTTGATTCCCTTACGGTATGCTTACTAAATTTACTTGGCCATAAACAAAACCCATCGTGGTGCTTCGCAGTAATAATAATACCCTTTGCACCTGAAGCTTTTGCGATGCTTGCCCACTGGTTGCAATCTATTTGTGTAGGATTAAATACATTCGGGTCTTCGCTTCCTTTTCCCCATTCTAAATCGGTAAATGTATTGGGTCCAAAATGCATGAATAAATAAAATTCTTTTTCATGCCAGGCTAGCTGTTGCTTAGTTGGTGTGGGGCCAAATTTTGCTTGTGCTAATAATGAATCAGTAGACTTAGCTAAAAAAAGTAAAGTCGTGAAAAAAAAGTATATATATTTTTTCATGAGCCTATTATTAGAAAGATTTTCAGAAAGTGCCAAATAAATACAACTAAGCCTTTATTAATTATTACTATTAAGAAATTGTAAGCGCTCTTTTGTACAATTGAATAGTATTTTCTAAGCCTAAATAAATGGCGTCGCTAATTAAGGCATGTCCAATACTAACTTCGTCAATACCAGGAATAGATTGAATTAAATAAGGTAGATTGAATCTGTCTAAATCATGTCCAGCGTTCACACCTAGTCCTAATTTTTTTGCTAAGGCTGCTGCGCTCACATAGGGTGTAATGGCAATTGCTTTATTCCCTGCAGCAAACTGTTTTGCATACATTTCGGTATACAATTCAATTCTATCAGTCCCTGTAGTTGCAGCAGCTTCTACCATTTTTTCGTTCGGGTCTACAAAAATAGAGACACGTATACCTGCCTTTTTAAATACAGCAATGATTTCTTTTAAATAAGCTTGTTCTGTAATGGTATCCCATCCATGGTCGCTGGTTAATTGGCCCAGTGTGTCGGGAACTAAGGTCACTTGATGTGGCTTGTTGGCTAAAACAAGGTCTACAAATTTTTGTTCTTTGGGATTGCCTTCAATGTTGAACTCTGTATGTATATTTTGCTTTAAATCATAAACGTCTTGATAACGAATATGTCGCTCGTCTGGTCTTGGATGTACAGTTATACCTTCAGCACCAAAACGCTCACAATCTAAGGCTACTTTTAATAGGTCAGGATTGTTGCCTCCACGACTATTTCTTAGCGTAGCGATCTTATTTATGTTTACACTTAAACGAGTCATGAGCAAATTTAAGTTAATTTTGCATCTTAATTATCACCTGATGGCTTATTCTAATTTAGAAGCTTGTTTATTGGATTTAGAGCGTAATGGGCAGTTGCTCCGCATTAAAGAAGAAGTAGATCCTCATCTTGAAATGGCAGCAATCCATTTGCGTATTCATGAACAAAAAGGGCCAGCCATCTTATTTGAAAAAGTGAAGGGTTCTAAGTTTAGGGCAGCGTCTAATATTTTTGGCACATTAGAAAGAAGTGAATTTATTTTTAGAGATACTTTGCCACAGGTGAAAAAATTAATTAAAATAAAAATTGATCCTGTCGCTGCATTAAAAAATCCTTTGGCTGCATTAAGTGCATTGCCTGCAGCCATCAACGCATTGCCGAAAAAAAATCCATTCAGTCAGCCAGTTACTTACGAAGAAATAAAAATTAGTGATTTGCCATTGATTAAACATTGGTCGATGGATGGAGGGGCATATGTCACTTTACCGCAAGTATATACCGAAGATGCTGACAAGCCAGGTATTGCTAATAGCAATCTAGGGATGTACAGAATTCAATTAACGGGTAATGAGTATGAGTTAGATAAAGAAATTGGATTGCATTATCAATTACATAGAGGCATTGGGGTACATCAAACAAAGGCCAATAAGAAAGGCATGCCTTTGAAAGTAAGTTGTTTTGTAGGTGGACCACCTGCGCATAGTGTGGCTGCAGTGATGCCACTTCCGGAAGGATTAAGCGAAATGAATTTTGCAGGAGTACTTGCGGGAAAAAGATTTGGATATACTTACAAAGACGGATTTTGTTTGAGTACAGATGCGGACTTTGTAATTACAGGAGAAGTGTTCCCTGGGGAGAATAAACCTGAAGGACCTTTTGGGGATCACTTGGGATATTATAGCCTAGAACACAGTTTTCCTTTAATGCGTGTTCATAAAGTATATGCGCGTAAGAATGCCATCTGGGCCTTCACTGTGGTAGGAAGACCACCGCAAGAAGATACTAGTTTTGGACAATTGATTCATGCGATGACAGGTGCTGCAGTATCCAATGAAATTCCAGGATTAAAAGAAGTCCATGCAGTGGATGCTGCAGGGGTGCATCCATTATTATTAGCGATAGGTAGTGAAAGATATACACCGTATTTAACAACTAAGCAACCGGCAGAGATTTTAACCATTGCCAATCATATTTTAGGCACAGGTCAATTAAGTTTAGCCAAATTTGTGTTCATCACTGCAGACGACACCAATCAATTGTCAACACATCATGTCCAGGAATATTTTGAATATATTTTGTCAAGACTAGATCTTGGAAACGATATTCATTTTTACACCAAAACCACCATGGATACTTTAGATTATTCAGGCGAAGGTTTAAATGCAGGATCAAAAGTAGTGATTGCTGCCTATGGTGATGTCAAAAGAAATTTAGCAACAACTGTTCCTGCTAGATTATTGGACTTAAACATGGATGCAAGCATAGTCATGCCAGGGGTGATTGCTGTGAACGCTTCTACTTATACAACAGCAGCATTGCAGAATGCATTAATAGGGCAGGGTGAAGCGCTATTAAACCAAGAAGGTGTGGTATTCATTATTAGAACGGAAGATCCAAAATGGATGGCGAGTGCATTAAATAATTTCTTGTGGGCAGCGTTTACAAGAACCAATCCTTCACACGATATAGATGCGATTGATGCATTTACAGTTAATAAGCATTGGGGTGCAAAAGGTCCATTGGTATTTGACGCAACCATTAAACCACATCACGCGCCGCCAGTATTGAAAGATGCAGCAGTTGAAAAAAGGGTGGATGCGATTTTAGAAAAGTACGGGTATTAAATCTAAAAAATTTTCAATGAAGTAATTAGCTTAAAATAATAAATCATTAAGCTGCAACTTCGATCCAAGTATGGTCTGCTAATAATTTCACTGTAGCAATAAATTGTGCGAAAGGTCCTGCACCGCCGCCCCATTCATGTGGCGCCACCATCGATAAAACATGCGATCCGTCTTGCTTTTCATACACATGGTATACCTGCCCAATTTGTGGTTTGAAAGTAATTTTTGCTTCGTAAATCATCATGCTCAATTCTTTTCTTTTACGAATTTCCTGAGCTTGTCTTGCAAGTAATTCAATTTGCTCTTTAATTTGATTGAGCTGCATATTGGTTTGATCCTCCATAGCAGAAAGCGCCTTATGCTTGATCACTCCTTCTTTTGTTGGACGAATCGCTACACTTCCTGCAGAAGATGCATAAGGCAATACACTTAATTGCTTATGGTATACTTCAATATTTCTGAAAGGCGTTTGGTCTTCCTTGAATCCTTCATGTGTTACTTTTAAAAATCCGTTCGCTAAAATCTCATGCACTACTTTAAGGCTTACAGTATCCTCTTTATAAAATTGCACTGTTAAACAAGAAGCATTGTTGATTTCGGCGCTAATGGTTTGGGCTAATTCGATATTTTCAAATGCCATAGGTTGACCATTGGGGTTCACTTGATATTGTGCATAAAATGCATCGTTTTCTAAGTTGACCCAATTGTGGCTAAAACTCAATAGATGTCCATTTTGAACAGTCTCAATTTTGTAATTACCCGATTTTGGAACTGTCTGGTATTCAAAATCACATTTCTCTGGGAATAACTGCCAACTTGCTAAAAAATTATATGCTTGAACCATACTATAAATAACAATTTTTGACCTGAATGGTTGAGTGGAAATGGCTGAAAATTAGTTTATTTCAACAAAATTTGGTTTCTCAACGATATTTGAATTGTACTTGTATCTAAGGTTGGTAAGAAGGCTGAAATTCCATGGACTTGCCTGTTGATTTGTTCTAGGGAAATAGAATCCTTTTAATTCGATAGTCCCAAAAATAAGGTTTTCGTTTCTTATCCTCATGCCCGAACCAATAGCGGTATAGATATCTCCTTTTAAAATTGGATTTCCAACGGCCCTGATATAGGTTAAATTACCAAAAACAAAAGGAGCAGATTTAAAGCCCCATATCACACGATTATTGTAAAGGACTGTTTCCCAGTTGGCAGATAAACGTGTGCCTCCTTTGATTTGTTCTCTATTCAATTGAGGAATACCAAAAATACTATTGATTCTTAGTGCTTCATTGTATTTATTCTTTAAGGTTTGGGTAAAACTTAAATTTAAAATTTGCCTATAACCCAATCCATTATTCAGGTATTTCAATTTACTAAATTGCTCCAAGCTACTAAGAAATCGAATGTCTTGTAATGACTTATCAATATAACTTGTTGCAATATTTGCAATGATATGGTTGTAGTTCTCTTTTTTTGATAATTTATATTGCTCAAATTTAAAACCAAGATATGCGGATCTATCTTTTTCTATTTGAGAATGACCTGTGGTCCAAGTTAGGGATTGACCAATGGGTAAATCTTCATATCTCCCTAAACCATATAAGTACCTTGTGCGATAAACAGATTGTCGAACCAATGTAAAAGATAAAAAATTTGCTTTAAGATTTTGGTAGTTTCTGTCTATTTGTAATAAATAGTCAATGGGCCTTTCTTTAAAATTATTTTCAAGATACCTGTATTGAACAAATTGTCTGTACTCGTTTGATTTGATTTGTTTTTTATTTTTTGTCAATTGATAGCCAATCCAAACATCCTTGTGTTTTAAGTTGTAGTTTAATTGTTGGTCAAAAATAGTGTCCCATTTTCCAGGAAAAACATTTTTATTGACAGTTTCCAAGTATTCCATTCCACCTAGCCATTTGCTATTTGGGTGAAGGATGGGTCTTTGTACACTGATATAATTTTTTCTTGCAGATAAAACATTGTTTGAAATGTTGTTGCCAAATTGATTGATACCAGCATTGATCGAAATGAAAGTCCCTAAAAAATTAGTCAATCCAAAATCATAACCCCATCCAGATTTTGGGCTTCTTTGGTTTTCGAAGTTTTGAATTATTTGAATACTATTACCGGTCCCCAAAAAATTGATATTATTAAGTTTTGCTGCATAAGCGTCTTTATTGTTAATCAATACTTCTCCTCCGTAGGTAAATAAATCTTTAGTGACCACTATGATATCAACTTGATTGGTATCATAAGGTGTAACCATTGCCAAAATTTTAGCATCTTGTATAAAGCTTAAGTCTCTGAGCCATTTTTCGTTATAAGCAATGATAGAGGGATCAAGTACATCCCATTCTTTAAAAAAAATATTTTCTCTAATTATCCTTTTTTTGGAATTAGATTGTAGTTTATTGCCAATTTTAGAAAAAATATCTTTTAAGTTTGACTCCTTTGAATCAATGCTGGCTAAAAAGTTATGCTGCTCAATACTGATGCTATTGATTCTTTTTCCTGCATAAGATTTTAGGGTAGCAATATTATTTAAAATATAAATCCTATTACTATCTATCATAGATATGGATTTACCTGTGATTGCTTTTTTTACCGTTTCTTTTAAATTTTTTTGCGCAAAAATAGTTGGGGCAAAAAGGAATTGCCCAAATAGGTTGAATACAATAAATAAGGGAATCCCTTTTTTAAACATTTTTGTTTACAAGACTTTAACAGCTCTTTGCTTTAAGGAACTGATTGGAATATTCAACAGCTTGCCAATAGGCTTGCCATTTTGGTAACTGATAATTCTTAATACAGTCACGTCCTCTGGAATGAATACAGGCCCACTAAAATGATGGCTATAATTGTCTGGCATAGACTCATCAATAGTATAATAAAAATCTAATCCGCTAATTTCTCCCTCCATACTTGCAAAATATTCCCCCTTTGTATTTAAGGTAGTCGTCACAATTGGGTCATAGATGCTTTTTGCATATTTTATATTAAGGGTATCTAATATGGCAAAATGGCCTTCTACTTTTTTAGCAAATTTATTCCAGTCCTTGGATGATTTTGGTGACCATGCCACTTCGGCAATGGCCATTAATCTTGGCCATGCCATGTACTCAAGATTTCTAATGTTTTGCAATTGTTCAGTCCATAAATTACCTTGATTGCCCAAAATATATTTTGCATCCACGCCTTCTGGAACCGGCTCAAAACTATAGGTTTTTTTCATTCTTAATCCAGCATAGACTGCACCCTCAGCAGTGGCTTCGCCTTGGTAATAGTCCAGGTAATTATGTGAACTTGGACTCATCACCACAGGGTGTTTTTGTTTTGCTGCTTCTGCTCCACCTTTGATACCTCTCCAACTCATCACTGCTGCTTCTGGTGCCAATCCACCCTCTAATATTTCATCCCATCCCATTAATTTTTTTCCTTTTGATTGCATGATTTTTTCTACACGACGTACAAAATAGCTTTGTACTTCGTCTTGATTTTTCAAATTTTCTTTTTGCATCAAAGCTTTAATATCCTCACTTTTTTCCCAATTGTTTTTTGCAGTTTCGTCACCGCCCATATGCATGTATTCAAATGGGAATAGGGTAGCCAACTCACCAAAAATGATGTCTAATTTTTCGTAGACTTCTTTTTTAGATGGATCTAAGTTATTGTCAATTTTTGCTGTGATATGTCCATTTAATCCTGACCAGTCTATAAATTCATCTCCTGCATTCACTTGATATGGATAATTTGGGGTCGTACTAAGTTGAGGGTAAGCTGCTAAAAAAGCCATGCTATGTCCAGGTATATCAATCTCTGGCATAATTTCGATATTCTTGGTTTTTGCATATGCCACTAAATTTTTTATATCTTCTTGCGTATAAAATCCACCATAGGTTTTTGGTTCTTCTAAAGCAGGTTTAGTGATATTATGCCATTTGCCTATTCGATTGACTCTCCATGCGCCTACTTCTGTTAATTTTGGCAAGGCTTTAATTTCAACCCTCCATCCATTGTCATCGGTTAAATGAAAATGCAATCTGTTTAATTTATACATCGCCATTTCGTCCATCATCTTTTTAACTTCTGCTACTGTAAAAAAATGTCGACTTACATCCAACATGAATCCTCTCCATTCGAATCTTGGCACATCACTAATTTGAACATAAGGAATTATCCAATTTATTTTTTTGTCTATCTGATTTCCATAAATAGCAGGCGGACATAATTGCAAAATACTTTGCCATGCATACAATGCTCCTGCATAAGTTTGAGCCTTTACTTGAATGCCTTTTTCGTTCACTATTAATTGATAACCTTCTTTGCCTAATGCATTGTCTTGAACCTGTTCAAAACGGATGGTGGCATTTTTAAGATTGGAAAAGGTTGCCTTTTTTCCAGTCACTAAATTCAACCTTGCACTAATTGATTTGCCAATCTCTTCAAATGCAATAGGTACTTGAATTGAAATTGTATTGGGCAACTTAAAACTGCCATTGCCAATTTGTATTGAACTAGGTTCTGGAATTATTTGAACTTGTTGTGCTTGGATGCTGCATGTGGTCAATGCCGCTATAAAGATGATGCAGATTTTTTTGAATGTCATAGTCATGAATTTAATCGTTGCCTAAAGGTACTGAAAATAAAAAACCCATGCTGATAAAATCAACATGGGTTAATAGGGAGAAATTGTTATTTCTTTTTGTCTTTAAAGACTAGTATCTGTAAGCGTCAGACTTAAATGGACCTGCTTTAGGTATGCCTAAATAAGCTGCTTGCTCATCTGTTAATTCGTCTAATTGAGCACCTACTTTAGCTAAGTGTAAACGTGCTACCTTCTCATCTAAATGCTTAGGTAAAACATACACTTTGTTTTCGTAGTTCTTATGGTTTGTCCATAATTCAATTTGTGCTAAAGTTTGGTTAGAGAAAGAGTTACTCATTACAAAAGATGGGTGACCAGTTGCACAACCTAAATTTACCAAACGACCTTCTGCTAATACAATGATATCCTTTCCGTCGATATTGTATAAATCAACTTGTGGTTTGATAGTGTCTTTTGTATGACCATAATTTTCATTCAACCAAGCCATATCAATTTCAATATCAAAGTGACCGATATTACATACAATCGCTTTGTCCTTCATCACTCTAAAATGCTTTTCGTTGATCAAATCGCGACAACCAGATGCAGTTACAATGATATCCGCTTCTTTCACAGCGTCAATCATACGCTTCACTTCAAAACCATCCATTGCAGCTTGTAAAGCACAGATAGGATCTATCTCAGTTACGATCACACGACATCCAGCACCACGTAAAGAACCTGCAGAACCTTTTCCTACGTCACCGTAAGAACCCACTACTGCTACTTTACCAGCCATCATCACATCAGTGGCACGACGAATCGCATCCACCAATGATTCTTGACAACCATATTTATTATCGAACTTAGATTTTGTAACTGAATCGTTTACATTGATTGCGGGCATTGGTAAAGTACCTTTTGCCATACGCTCGTACAAACGGTGTACACCAGTTGTAGTCTCTTCACTCAAACCTTTGATACCTGCTACAAATTGTGGGTACTTATCTAAAACCATATTGGTTAAATCACCACCATCATCCAAGATCATATTTAAAGGACGATCTTCACCGCCGAAAAATAATGTTTGCTCAATACACCAATCGCCTTCTTCGATAGATTGACCTTTCCAAGCAAATACACCCACACCTGTTGCAGCAATTGCAGCAGCAGCTTGGTCTTGTGTAGAGAAGATATTACAAGAACTCCACTTAACTTCTGCTCCTAAAGCAGTTAAAGTTTCAATCAACACAGCTGTTTGGATGGTCATGTGTAAACAACCAGCAATACGTGCACCTTTTAATGGTTGGCTAGGACCATATTCTTCACGAATACTCATCAAACCTGGCATTTCTGCTTCAGCTAAACGAATTTCTTTACGACCCCATTCTGCAAGGGAAATATCTGCTACTTTATAAGGTAGGCTAAAATCGATGTTTTGTAAACCTGACATATTTAATTATTTAGAGTGTAAAGGTAGTTTTGTAGGATAAAATGACAAAATATTTGATATTTTTAGGATATTCGGCTATTTTATTCTATTTTTATGATGATTTATGCTAAAATAATATGAAAAACAATGCTTCATTAGTAGATTCGGCTATTCCTCCACAATCTATCTCCTTAGACGAGAAGGATTTAGCCATTTTACGCCTATTACAGGAGAATGCGAGGATCACAGTAAAAGAAATTGCTGATCAAATTCATTTGAGCACCACGCCGGTACATGAGCGTATTAAAAGGCTTGAAGCCGGTGGCGTGATTAAGCAATATGCCACTTTAATTGATGGTACAAAAGTCAAAAAGGGATTGATGGTTATTTGTTATGTGTCTCTAAATCAGCACAGTAAGCAGTCGGGGGGTCAATTTATTAAGCTTATTAATGAGCTACCTGATGTGGTGGAATGCTATAGTATTTCGGGCGAATTTGACTTTATGCTTAAGATTGTGACCGAGGATATGAACAGTTATTACAATTTTCACGTTAACAAATTAAGCCAGGCCGACAATATAAGCCAGGTACAAAGCGTTTTTATAATGGGTGTCGTTAAACAAACCCATTTAATAGTATAATCAACAGACATGAAACACTTTATTATGAAATATAATAAGTACCTAGGCATGGGGGTCATCCTATTGATTGTTGTGGGGTCTTTTTATTGTTTAAGACCAGGACATAAAGCGATTGTAATGCAATATCCTTTTGTTTTAAAATCGATGAAAGTCGTTTCTTTAAGTACCTATAAAGCAGATACGACCGAAACAGATAGTTCACCTTTTGTAACGGCGAGTGGTTTAAAATTAGATAGTTCGAATCCAAAAAAACATAGAGTGATTGCCATTAGTAGAGATCTAAAAGCATTATTTGCCTTCGGTGATAAAGTAATATTAACCAATGCTGGAAAGTTTAATGGCGTATGGTTTGTTCATGATGTAATGAACAAAAGATATAAAAACAAGATTGATATTTTAATCAATCCAAGTGACCGCCAACTAAGTTTAAAAGGTGTATTGATTTCTAAAATTTAGAAATTTAGTCTTCTTAGAAGTGTAGACGCATGACATAATCGTCCATGTAAAATCCATTGCCAATATCAAATTTGAATTCGCTTTCTTTAATAAATCCTTGTTTTAGGTAAAAGGAGTATGCGTCATTATGTTTATTCACTTGCAAGAAGATAGCATTTGATCCAGCTGCTTTAGCAATATCAATGGCTTGATTCAATAATGCTTTGCCAGCGCCAGTGCCTTGTGCAGAGGGGAGGACGTATAGCTTATTCAATTTATGCGCTTTTGAGCCTTCTGCTTTTTCATCATCGGGGCTTACAGAACAAAATCCAATATCGTCCCCGTTCAAATTTGCAATATAAAATGCACAACCCGAATTCATTTGTTTTTCTAATGATGCATCGCTGTACATCCAGTCCAACATAAAATTGATTTGCTCCTTAGAAATAATATGCCCATATGTACTGGGCCAGGTGCGCTCAGAGATAGATCGGATCAAAGTGCGATCTGATAAAGTAGCAGGTCTGATAGTAAGCTCGTTCATTTATAATTGCGCTAAACTTTCTTCAATGGTTTGGATTCTAGCTAAAGCATCCGCTTTCTTTTTTTGTTCAATGGCAATGACTTCTGGTTTTGCATTTTGAACAAATTTCTCATTCGCTAATTTCTTTTCAACGCTTTCTAAGAAACCTTTTTGGTGTGCTAGGTCTTTTAATAAATTTTCTTTTAAACCAAACGTATCAATTGCTTGATCTGCTACTAAGTAAAATTTATCTTTTTCTAAAGCCACTACAATACTTGACCCAATAGGGCTATTGGTATATGCTACGCTTTTAGCATTGACTTGTTTTGCTAAAATATTTTGTATGGTTTGGTAGGCAGGATTATTTTCTGATTGAATATGTACTTCAATCGCGTCCTTAGGTTTAATCTGATTTTTATTTCTAGCATCACGTAAAGTAGAAATTACATTCTTTAATAATGCCCCAGCGTGCAATACCGATTCGTCTACTTGGCCAATTGCCGCTAATTCCTGCACACATAAATCTTGCGTTTGGGTTTTTAGCATATGGTGTATCTCTTCGGTGATGAATGGCATAAACGGATGCAATAATTGTAGCAAATCATCATAAAACGCAATACTCTTTTCAAATACTTTCGCATGGATAGGCTGTTCAAAGCCTGGCTTGATCCACTCAAGGTACCAGCTACAATAGTCATCCCATATCAATCCGTAAATCGTTTTCAAAGCTTCACTTAAGCAGAATGTTTTGAGCATTTCGTCTACCTCTAATTGCGTCGCACTTAATTTTGCTTGGAACCAATCCATGGCGAATGTGGCATCTTCTGGTATAGGGCCTTCGTTACTTTGACGGGGCTCCCACATTTTTAATAGTTTGGTCGCATTCCAAAGTTTGCTATTGAAATTTCTTCCTTGCTCTAAAGTAGACTCATCAAATAATAAATCATTTCCCGCAGGAGAGGCAATCATGATACCAAAACGAACTGCATCCGCGCCATACTGATCTATCAACCCAAGTAGGTCAGGGGAGTTACCCAAACTCTTACTCATTTTTCTGCCTTGTTTGTCACGTACAATACCTGTAAAGTACACATCCTTAAATGGAATCTTGCCCATGTATTCTTCTCCAGCCATGATCATCCTTGCAACCCAGAAGAAAATAATTTCTGGTGCAGTTACTAAAGTGCTAGTAGGGTAGTAATAATTAATTGCTGCATTGTTTGGATCGGACATGCCTTTAAATACTTCGATTGGCCATAACCAACTACTGAACCAAGTATCTAAACAATCTGCGTCTTGATACAATTCCTTACCAACTGTTTCTGGGAAAGTGGCATGTACTTTTTCTAAGCTTGCTTCTACATAAACATTGCCTTCTTGGTCATACCATGCTGGTATTCTATGTCCCCACCATAATTGTCTACTAATACACCAGTCTTTAATGTTCTCCATCCAATGACGGTACACATTTTTAAATTTAGCAGGATGAAAATGAATCTCATCCGACATTACTTTCTCCAATGCTGGTGCAGCTAATTGCTTCATATCCACCCACCACTGCAAACTCAATCTTGGTTCCACAATAGCATCAGTTCTTTCACTAAAACCAACTTGGTTCACGTAATCTTCTATCTTCACTAAATTACCAGAAGCTTCTAAATCTTTGGCAATGATTTTTCTTACTTCAATTCGGTCTTTACCAATATACATCGGCGCAGCCTCGTTCATTGTACCATCGTCATTCATGGTATCAATCACTTCTAGTCCATGCTTCTGACCTAATTGAAAATCATTCATATCATGTGCTGGTGTTACTTTTAATGCGCCTGTTCCAAATTCAATTTCAATATAATCATCTGCAATGATAGGGATGCGTCTATTGATCATTGGCACAAAAGCATGCTTGCCAATTAAATGGGTATACCTAGGATCTTTAGGGTGCACACAAATTGCAGTATCTCCAAAAATGGTTTCTGGACGAACTGTTGCAATGGTGATGAACTCCTCACCAGGTACATCTAATTGATACCTGATATGGTACATCTTCCCATTGACTTCTTTATGGATGACTTCTTCATCACTCAATGCTGTCTTTGCCTTCACATCCCAATTGATCATGCGTTTACCACGATAGATCTTGCCCTTCTTGTATAAATCAATGAATACTTTAATAACAGTTTCGTAATAGTCTGGGTCCATGGTGAAAGATGTGCGCTCCCAATCCAAACTACAACCCATCTTTCTTAATTGTTGTAAAATAATGCCGCCATATTTTTCCTTCCACTCCCAAGCGTAACTCAAGAATTCTTCACGACTTAAGGATGATTTAGCAATCCCTCTTTCTCTCAACATCGCAACCACTTTTGCTTCAGTCGCTATTGAAGCATGATCCGTACCAGGCACCCAACAAGGATTCATCCCTTGCATACGGGCACGACGTACTAAAATATCTTGTATCGTATTGTTCAAGCAATGGCCCATGTGTAAAACACCGGTTACATTAGGAGGTGGGATGACCACCGTATAAGCAGGCTTGTCATTAGGTACACTGTGAAAATAACCCTTGTCAATCCAATGTTTGTACCATTTTGTTTCTACTTCCCCCGGTATAAAATTTTTACTCAATTCCATGCTAATTGCTTTTCCTATAATGAGTTACAAAAATAAGGAAAAGCCGCTAGCTATTATTGACAAAAAAATGCGAACTTGGAGGCTCATGGAATTTGCAATTGTAGACATAGAGACCACTGGCGGGATGCCCCATACACATGGGATCACCGAAATCGCAATAGTGATGCACAATGGCGTAGAAGTGACGGGTAAATATGTGACTTTGGTAAATCCAAGACAAAAAATCCCTCCCTTTATTGTGAATATGACAGGGATTAGTGACGAAATGGTAGCTCAAGCACCAGTTTTTGAAGAAGTAGCACCCCAGATATACAATTTATTGAAAGACCGCATATTTGTGGCGCACAATGCAAGCTTTGACTATTCCTTTGTTAGATACTTATTAGGTAAGTCTGGATATGATTGGTCAGCACCTAAATTGTGTACCATTCGATTAAGTAAAAAAGTATTCCCAGGTTTGGAAAAATATGGATTGGGTTCTTTAACGCGTGACCTGGGGATTCGCATTGAAGGTAGACACCGTGCTTGGGGAGATGCACAAGCCACTGCCGAGGTACTAACTATGGCGATCGAAAAAGAGGGGATGGCCCCGATACATTATTTATTGGCTAAAAAAGAAGTCAGAAAAAAAATTGCGCCAACTAGCCAAGACTCAAATGAAGAGCAACCTAGTAAAGCAGTTTAGTAAAATCATTTTCTAATTAATACTCTGCTGTCACACCTGTATAATTTTGCGGCGTGATTTTCTTTAATTCTTTTTTCAAAGCAACTGTAATTTTTAATCCATCTATGAATTTATGCATAGACTTTTTATCAATCTTGCTATTGCCTCTTGTTAAATCTTTTAAGGCCTCATAAGGATTAGGGTATTGTTCACGACGCAGAATGGTTTGTATCGCTTCGGCCACAACCGCCCAATTATTCTCAAGGTCTTCGTTAATTTTTACTTCATTTAGAATCAACTTTCCTAAACCTTTTTCGATAGAGTTAATGGCAATCGTAATATGCCCAATAGGTACACCAATATTTCTTAACACAGTTGAGTCGGTCAAGTCTCTTTGTAATCTACTAATAGGAAGCTTCGCTGAAAGATGCTCTAATAAGGCATTCGCGATGCCTAAATTACCTTCTGCATTTTCAAAATCAATTGGATTTACTTTATGCGGCATGGCACTCGATCCAACTTCACCTTTTTTGGTTTGTTGTTTAAAGTAATCCATAGAGATATAGGTCCAGATGTCTCGCGTCAAATCTATCAATATGGTATTCAATCTTTTTAGGTTATCGCAATGTGCAGCAAAATGATCGTAGTGTTCAATTTGAGTGGTGAACTGCATACGCTCAAG